>Ga0326726_10001573_pt1 | contig 21193 bp, 12 predicted proteins | sample MHFenrmetagenome_2_FD_207603 | JGI IMG/M metagenome (GOLD analysis project Ga0326726, IMG submission 207603) | Lab enriched peat soil microbial communities from Michigan Hollow, Ithaca, NY, United States - MHF15MN | ecosystem: Environmental > Terrestrial > Soil > Wetlands > Peat | place: USA... | reverse complement strand
CGGCCAAGGCCGAGGTCCGGTTCAAGGACACCCAGCTTGTCTTCCGGCTTGTCCTCAGGGCCGTCGGTGGAGGCGCCGCGCGCGGGCACACCATCAAAGAAGTCCTCCCGGACGACGTGCGGCAAGGAACGGGCCCACGGATCGGGGAGAGCGGGCCGGGGTACCCGGTCCCGGGACTCGCGTTCGGCCCGGCCGGGACGGAGGGGGACATGCCCCTTGAACCTCGGGACCGCCCAGGAGGGCTGTACCGCGAGTACCTGTCCCCGTCTTCGAAACCGGCTCCCGGTCTTGATCGGGCCGCAGCCGCGGCGGGGAAGGGGCCCCTGGTCCTCGGCCAGTATGAGAACATGTACATCATCGCCGCCGGGGATGACGGGCTCCTTGTCATCGACCAGCACAACGCCCACGAGCGCGTCCTCTTCGAAAAGTACAGGGAGATCGACAGGATGAAACTGTGGCCACGGAAGATCCTCCTTATTCCGCCCCTGATCGAGCTGCCGCCGTCGGCCGCGGTCAACCTGGAAGAAAATGCAGCCCTTCTCGAAGAGCTGGGCTTCAGGGTCGAGGCCATGGGCGGGCGTTCCTATGCCCTGAAGGAATACCCCGATCTCTTTAAGGCGGAGGAAGCCACGGATGTCCTGCTCGGGCTTCTCGAGGAGGCCGGGGGGACGCGAGCGGAGGACCGGCGCGACAAGCTGATCGCGACCATGGCCTGCAAGTCCGCCGTCAAGGCCGGTGAGCCCCTGACGCGAGAGAAGATGGGCTACCTCGTCGAGGAGCTCTTCAAGACGTCCCAACCGGCCCTGTGCCCCCACGGCCGTCCGATCGTCGTCCGCGTCGAGAAGTCGGTCATCGACAAGGGCCTCGGCAGACGGGGTCAAACCTAAGCGGGGTCTGACGTAAGCTTTTTCAGTTTTTCGTGCCCTTGTTGGACTCGCCGTCCCGGAAAAGTGAAAAAGTTTAGGTCTGACCCCGTCTTGTGCTAATATTCAACGGCTGAACGGAACGGGGAGTGGCGCAGCCTGGCTAGCGCGCCTGCCTTGGGAGCAGGAGGTCGGCGGTTCAAATCCGCTCTCCCCGATTCGCCACCCGCCTCGACGCGCCTGTAGCTCAGGTGGATAGAGCAGCTGCCTTCTAAGCAGCGGGTCGGGGGTTCGAGTCCCTCCAGGCGCGCTCTCATTCCTTCCGAGAATCTTGCCTGCTAAACGATATCCTCTTCATCCAACGAACGTGCCACTTTTAAAAGCCCACTGCAAAGATGACTCTTTGTCTCCATTTCGGGGGCGAGCGCCTCTTGACTGGGACCTGCGGTTCCCGTATCCTTTGGCCAGTTTCGCAGGGGACGGAAACTTGAAGTGCCCGAAGTGTCATTCGGATAATCCCGACACATCGAGGTTTTGCGGCGCTTGCGCCGCTACCCTCCCGCCCCAGGATCAGCCCGGTCCGTCGCTGACGAAAACCATCCAGACTCCCGCAGGCCCCGCTGCGCCGGGAGCTCTCATCGCCGGCAAGTACCGGGTCCTAGAAGAGCTCGGCCGCGGCGGCATGGGAGTTGTCTACAAGGCCGAGGATATCAAGCTCCAACGCCCTGTCGCATTGAAGTTCCTGCCACACGAATGGGTGTCGGACCCCGACGCGCGAGAACGGTTCATCCAGGAAGCCCGTGCCGCCTCGTCCCTGGACCATCCCAACATCTGCAATATCTATGAGATCGGGGAGACCGACGACGGGCGGATGTATGTCGCGATGGCCTACTACGAGGGGGAGAGCCTAAGGGAAAAGATCCGGCGGGCTCCTCTAACCACCGAGGAGGCTGTCGCGATCGCCATGCAGATCGCGCAAGGATTGATCAAAGCCCATGGGAAGGGGATCGTCCACCGTGACCTCAAGCCCGCCAACATCTTGGTCACTCAAGACGGCGTGGCCAAGGTTGTCGATTTCGGTTTGGCCAAGCTGGCCGGCCAGGTCAAGCTGACCCGGGAGGGGACGACGGTCGGGACGGTCGCCTACATGTCACCGGAGCAAGCGAAAGGGGAGGCGGTCGACCAGCGAACGGACATTTGGTCCCTCGGCGTTGTCCTCTACGAGATGCTCTCGGGGGGCCTACCGTTCAAAGGCGATCACGAGCAGACGCTGATCCATTCCATCCTGCAACAGGAGCCCGAGCGGCTCACGAAGTTCCGCAAGGACCTGCCCCAGGGCCTCGAGAACCTCGTCTTCAAGGCCCTGTCGAAGAAACCCGCCGCCCGCTATCAGACGATGGATGAGATTCTCGGGGACCTCAAAGCGATCGCCGACGGCTTGAGACCGGCGAGCGGGGCCTCTCTCTTCCTTCGCGGCCGGGTCCTGGGCATGAAGAAGATCCACGCCTACCCGGCGTTGGCAGGCCTGATGGTCGTGGCCGTCCTCGCGGCGCTCTTCGTCTTCCCGAAACGCGGCCAAACCATCGATTCCATCGCCGTCCTGCCGCTCGCCAATCTCTCCGGTGATCCCGATCAGGAATACTTTGCCGACGGGATGACTGAAGAGCTGATTACGAACCTGGCGAAGATCGGCGCTTTGAAAGTCATTTCGCGGACCTCGATGATGCAGTACAAAGGCACTAAGAAGCCTTTGCCGTTGATCGCCAAGGAACTGAACGTGGACGCCCTGATCGAAGGTTCTGTGCTGCGCGAGGGCGGCCAGGTGCGCATCACCGCTCAGTTGATTCAAGCCTCAACGGACCATCCTCTCTGGTCGGAGAGCTACCAGCGCGACTTGCACAGCGTCGTGGCCTTACAGGGTGAGATCGCCACCGTGATTGCTGACAGGGTCCGCGCGGCCGTCACACCCACCGAGCGCGCCCGCCTTGCGAGCGCCAGACCCGTCAACCCCGTGGCTTACGAGGCATATCTCAAGGGCATGCAGTCCTCCTACAGGCTCACGCCGCAGGATATCGACACCGCGCTCGAATACTTCGAGCTGGCGCTGAAGAAGGACCCGAATTATGCTCCCGCTTACGCGGGCGTTTCCTTTGTGTGGATCGACCGCCAACAGGCGGGGTACACGGCGCCACGTGAGGCGGGTCCGAAGGCAAAGGCCGCCGCTCTGAAGGCCTTAGAGTTGGATAGCACACTCGGGGAAGGGCATGCGGCGTTGGCTGCCGTTAACTATCTTTATGAATGGAACTGGGCTGGCGCCGAAGCAGAGTTTAAGCGGGCCATCGAGCTCAATCCCAACTTTCCGGATGTCCGTTCACTCTTCTCACATTACCTGATGATCATGAAACGCCCAGAAGAAGCGATGGCAGAGATCCATCGAGCGCTGCAATTAGACCCGCTCAACGAGTTGGTCCACATTCACCACGCTTTTCTCTTGGAGTCTGCAGGCCGGTATGATGAGGCCATCGTCCAGTGGCGCAACATGCTCAGAACGTCTCCACAGAATCCCGTTCCGCACTGTAGGCTCTCATATGACCTCTCCCGTAAGGCCAAGTATGGAGAGTCTTTGGCAGAGATGAAAGCGTATTATGCCGGCGACCGTGAGATGGAAGAAGCCTTGACGCAGGAGTACGCCCAATCGGGCTACCGGAGTGCGATGAGGCGAGCGGCGGAGTTGCTGGCAGCGCGCGGTCGTATGAGCTATACGCTTCCGGCCGACGTTGCGATGCTGTATGCGATGGCCGGGGAAAAGGTCCAAGCCCTCGACTGGCTGGAGAAAGCTTTCGAGGCGCGCGATCCGAACATGCCCTATCTCAATCTCTACCCGGAGTTCGAGACCCTGCGCTCCGACCCGCGCTTCCAGGACCTCCTGCGGCGGATGAACCTTCCGGTTAATGAAAAGAGGTAAGAACCAACCCCGGCCTGCCCGAGGTTGAGGATGCCAGGAAGCGGCTGGCCGGATTGACGGGCAAGTAGTTCCCCCTTCCCGGGCGGCCATCTCTGGATCTTCCTTGTGCACAATTTTGAGCACACCTTGTGGCAGAAGATTCGTAATCAATTAATCTTCCATCAGTTAGAGAGCTAATCCAGTTGCCCTTCTAAGCAGCGGGCCGGGGGTTCGAGTCCCTCCAGGCGCGCTCTCTTATTCCTGTCTGGCGCCCAGTAAGGCTTCGAAGGGGACGATCGATGTCAGCGCCGGCGTCGACGCCGCGCCGATCAAGGCGCGCAACTTGGGCAATCCTGGCATCCACCGATATCCTGGCCGTCGAAAACGCTTCCACCGACATAGTGTATAATTTGCCAGAAGCCGAACTTCACGATCTCAGGGAACGCATTGAATCGCGCAATGGCCTGCGACAGCTGTCGTATCTGAAAGCGATGAAAATGAGCAACGATCAGGACGAATTGATCGCACTCTAGGGGAAAGGGGGCAGGGAATAAGCGTGAGAAACGTCATTGTCGTCATCGGGTCAGGCCAGATCGGTCAAGCAATCGCCCGGCGGGTCGGTGTAGGCAAGCACGTCCTGCTGGCCGATATGCGCCCGGACAACGCCAATGCGGCGGCAGAGGTCCTGGGGAACGCCGGATACGAGGTGAGCGTCACGACGGTCGACGCGTCCTCGCGCGAGGCCGTACATGCGCTCGTCGAGACGGCTACAGGTCTCGGCGACGTCACCGGACTTATCCATGCTGCCGGTGTCTCCCCGACGCAGGCCTCACCGGCGACGATCCTCAAGATCGATCTGTATGGCACGGCACTCGTGCTGGAGGAGTTCGGCAATGTCATCGCCCGCGGTGGCGCTGGTATCGTTATCGCGTCGCAGTCCGGGCATCGCCTTCCCCCGCTCTCCGTCGAACAGAACAAAGCGTTGGCCACAACACCCGTGGAAGAGCTGCTCGGCCTTCCCTTCCTTCAGCCCGACCAGGTGAGGGATTCTCTTCACGCGTATCAGATCGCGAAGCGCGGGAACTCGCTGCGCGTCATGGCCGAGGCGGTTCGCTGGGGCAAGCGTGGTGCGCGGGTCAACACGATAAGCCCGGGCATCATTATCACCCCGCTCGCCAAGGACGAATTGACCGGGCCGCGAGGTGAAGGGTACCGACGGATGATCGAGGTGTCTGCGGCTGGACGCGCTGGTACTCCAGACGAGGTGGGAACTGTGGGCGCACTGTTCATGGGCCCGGACGGTGGATTCATCACCGGCAGCGACATCCTCATGGATGGCGGAGTGACCGCCGCCTATTGGTACGGCGAGCTGGCTCCTCGATGAGCATAGGCAGGGGCCCGCTGTGCCACGCTGCCAAGTGGGGCACAGAAGTTTCGCCGCGGACGGGCCGTGCGCTCCTATCTATGGAGGATATTCTCCTATATAATGGTCACCAGCATTTCCGCAAAGGAGGGATGTATGCGACGATCGTCCCGCCGGCAGTGGGTCACCGGGATCCTCATTCTCCTCGGCGCGGCCGCGATGGCCGCGGCCCAGGACAGCCTGTCCCTGAAGGACATCCTCCGCAAGAATATCGAGGCCTCGGGCGGCAAGTCCAAGCTGGCCCAGGTAAAGACTCTGTCTTTCCGGACGGGCGGGACCCGAAACGTCGCCTCCTCCACCGGCCAGCTCAAGATCACGAGCGGCCGGGAGCCGGTCGTTACTGAAGGCATCCTTGTCGCCGGCGGCAAAGTCGTTCGGAACTCGTTCGGCGTCCTGAGCGAGGTCACCGGCCCGCAGGCCGCGGTCTACCAGACCATGGCCAAGCTCTATGCCGGCCTCTTCTCGCTGGCCCGGTTCGAGGACCAGCTCCAGCTCGCCGGGGTCAAGTCCTTCGGTCCGGAGAAGCTCTACCAGCTGACCTCCAAGGCCCCGGTCGGGCCCCTCACCGTACACTTCTACCTCCGGGCTGACGACTTCCTTCTCAAGCGCCTGGTTTTTTCGGGCACGACCCCGGACGGGGACATCTACGAGGTCAACTACGACTTCGGCCCGTTCGAGGAGGTCGAGGGCCTGAAGTTGCCCCTCTCCTGGTTCGCCTCCCAGGTCGGGACGCGCGGCGACCTCACGGAGATGAGCGAGGTCAAGACCAACGTGGCCCTCGACAGGGGCTTTTTCGCCAAGGCCGAGACGAACGTTGGACGGACCGAAGCATCTCCCGGCCAGATGAAGGGCAACGTCCTGGATTGGAACGCCTCACCCTTCGGGCTGACCATCGTCACCAACTGGACCCGTAAAGAGATCGATGCGGCCGGGCTGCGGACCGGCGACAAACTCGTCCTCCTCATCGGCGAGGAAGAATACCCGCTCGCCTTTTACGCTCAGGCGAGCGAACTCCCTCCCTGGGACGAACTGGCCAAGGTCGGCCGCCTGCTGGCCCCTATGCCCCGAGGCGGCGCAGTTTTCGCCATACAAGTCTTAGGGGGCGAAGGCGAAACCCTGGCGGCCAAGCTCGCGCCCCTGGCCGCCCTTTCCGTGAAGAAGACCGCGAATTGAAAATGAAGGAGAACAAGATATGTCAGGATTGAAACGACGCCAGTTCATCACCTCGATCGCTTCCGGCGCCGTCGGGCTCGGCGTCGCCGGCCGCCTTTCGGCCGGAAACATCGCCGCCGCGTCGGCCGGGCAGGAACCGGCCGGCCCCAAGATCAAGAAATACAACGATCTCGGCAAGACCGGGCTCAAGGTTTCCGATGTCAGCTGCGGGGCCATTTCCCTTTTCGAGCCTAACGTCCTCCGCTACGCCTTCGATTGCGGCGTGAACTATTTCGACACCGCGGAGGTCTACCTGCGCATGAAAGGCGAGACCTACGTCGGGCAGGGGCTCAAGGGCGTCCGCGATAAGGTCGTCATCACGACCAAGCACCAAATGGACTTCCGCCGGAGGATTGAAAAGGCCGCGGTCATTAAGAGGATGGAAGACAGCCTCAAGCGGCTCCAGACCGATTACGTCGACGTGGCCATGGTCCATAGCATCGAGGACTTGACTCCGCTCCTCAAGAATGAGGAGGTTCTGGGCGCCTACGACGAGCTCAAGAAGGCCGGCAAGGTCCGGTTCACGGGCTTTTCCAGCCATAGTCCCAAGGTCACCCTCAAGCAAGCCCTGGAGACGGACTTCCCCCAGGTTATCCTGGTCATCTACAGCCATATGGAGGGCAAGGAGATCGAGCCCCTGGTCAAGGCCGTCCGGGCCAAAGGCGTCGGCACCGTGGCCATGAAGATCTTCGCCGGCAACCAGCAGGGGAACCTCAAGGGCATGGTTGGGCCGAAGCTGAGTTACCCCCAGGCCGCGATCCGCTGGGTCCTCGCCAACCCCGACTTCGACACCTGCATCCCGACCATGGCCAGTTATTCCCACGTCGAGGAGTATGTCGCGGCGTCGGGCCAGCCGCTGGACCGGGCCGCCCTCGGGATGGTCGCCCGCTACCGGGAGCAGGCCTCGTCGAGGTACTGCCGGGTGAGCTGCAAGGAGTGCCTGGCCGCCTGCCCAGCCAACGTCGCCGTCAACGACGTCCTTCGCTTCGCGATGTACCACGAGGACTACGGAATGGAACGGATGGCTGCGGATTATTACGCTGAGCTCGAACCGGGCCGCAAGCCGCTTGGCTGCGCTGGGTGTGCCGCTCCATGCGAAAGCTCCTGCCCCCATGGCCTGCCGGTGCGGGCGAAGCTTGTCCGCGCCCACGAGATCCTCTCGGCCTGACAGGGTTCTCCATGTGCACGGTTTTGAGCACAGCTTCATAAAGAGAATCCATAACTCATTCATCAGCCATTAGTTATGGCCGTAATTCAACTGCCTTCTCAGCAGCGGGTCCGGGGTTCGAGTCCCTTCAGGCGCGCTCTCTTATTCCTCGAGAAATCTGCGCGCCTTTCTTGACAGATAGTTCGTAATACGATATATTCGTCCTATGAACTATAAAGACCGCTTAACGCGGGTGTCTCCGCACGTCATGACGCTGACGGGCTTCTTCCACGGCGTCATCCGGATGGGCCCCGCCGCACCGGCAGAAGCTCGGACCAACGTCGTCCGCTACCACATCCTGAAATGCCTGGAGCGGCGGGGGCCCCACCACCTGACCGAGATATCGGCCACGCTAAACGTCAAGAAGAATACGCTTTCGGAGCTTCTCGACCGGATGGTCCGTGACAATCTCGTCAACCGGACTTACGCCCCCTACGACCGGAGGATGACGATTCTCGGCATTACCGCCGCGGGCCGGGCCGCTATCCGGGAATTTGAGAAGGGCCTGATGGCGAACATCGTCGAGTTTCTGGATACCCTCGAAGAAGACGACCGCCGGGACCTCGTCCGGGCCATTGAATCCCTGATTCGGATCCTGGCCCGGCATGATCGCAAATCATCCAAATATTTCCCCTTCTAAGTTCGGCGTTTCCAAGGAGCACACACATGCCTCAAAAACGGACGGCGACGATAGCCGCGCTGGCGATCCTCCTGGGGTCCTCTTCCGGGCTCCGGGCCCAGGATTCGATGACCCTCGAGCAGTTCATCAACACGGCCGTGAAGAACAGCCCGGCGGTCCAGATCGCGGGGGAGTCCGTGGCCGGGGCCGAATTCAGGATCCGCGAGGCCAAGAGCCAGGGCCTACCGCAGGTCAACCTCGGCTCGAGCTACACCCGTATCAGCCTTCTCAGCGAGTTCGACATCCCCGGCATGGGCCATTTCAAGTTCGGCACGCCGAACAACCTGAATTTCCGGGTTGGGGCGAGCGAACAGGTCTTCACCTGGGGCCGCATCAAGAACACTGTGGATATGAGCCGGATCGGAATGGACCTCGCCCAAGGTGGCGTCGCCCTGACAAAGCAGACCCTCGCCTACCAGCTTGTCCCCATCTTCTATGGGGTCCTTTTCACCAGGGAAGCCGTCAAGGTCCTGGACCAGACGATCGACCTCCTCGAAAAGAAGCTGGCCATCCTTGAGGAGCGCTATCGGGCCGGGCTGGCCTCCGACTTCGACATCTCCCTGATCAAGGTCCAGTTGAGCGGCCTCCAGTCCCAGAAGCTCGATTTCGAGAACAACGTCCGGAAGATGATGATGGCCTACAACAGGTTCGCGGAACGCCCCCTCGAGAGCACCTTCACTCCCGTGGGCGAATTCGCCTTTGAGCCCGTCGTCGCCGATGCCAAGGCCCTGGCCGAAGAGGCCGCGGCCAACCGGATCGAAGCCAAGCTCCTCGGCAACCAGCGGGACCTCGTCCAGACCCAGATCGCTCTGGCCCGTTTGGCCAACAAGCCGAATGTCTTTGCCGCCTTCAACTATGAGTTCCGGAACGGTTTTCTGCCGAGCGTCGACCGGATCAAGGGGAACTGGAGCGCCGCCCTGTCCGTCTCCTACCCGCTTTTCGACGGCAACCGCACATCTGCCCAGGTCGCCCAGGCCCAGGTCAGCCTGCGGACCGTCGAGGAGCAGGCCACGGACCAGCTCAGGGGATTCGAACTTGAGATCGACCAGACGCTCGCCGACCTCAGAACTCTCGAGCAGAAGATCGAGATCGAAAAAACGAAGATCGTCCACGCTGACAAAGCGCTGAAGATCGCGGACGAGAGATACCAGAACGGCCTGCTGAGCACGACAGATCTCGTCGAAGCCCAAGATTCGGTCGACTCTGCCCGGTTGAACTACCTCCAGCTCGTCTATAGCCATGTCCTCGGCAAGTTCAATCTCTTCAAGGCCGCGGGCCGGAAAATCTATTCGTGAGGAGGACCCCTATGGTCAAGCGCATCGTCGTCATCCTGCTGTCACTGGTCGTCATCGGATTCGTCGCCTACCGGGCCTCCGTGAACTACAAGGCCAAGAAGGCGGCCCAGAACCAGCCCGTCGCGGAGAAGATCGTCCCCGTCCAGACGACCGCCGCCCAGGCCAGGGAATTCATCGATACCGTCAAGGCCGCCGGGAACGTCCAGGCCGACTCCGAAGTGACCCTGTACTCAAAGGTCCCGGGCAAGATCGCCCAGAACAACGTGAAGATGGGAACCGTCGTGACGCCCGGCATGACCGTGGCTGTGGTCAACCGCGATGAAGTCGGCTACCAGTTCAACGCCTTCGAAGTCAAGAGTGACGTCAAGGGCGTCGTCGCCCGCGTCCTCCAGAATCCCGGCGCGCTCGTCAATCCCAATACGCCCCTGATGACCCTGGTCGATATCGACGTCGTCAAAGCGGTCGCGGCGGTTGACGAACTCAAGATCCGTTTCGTCAGAATGGGACAGTCGGCCAAGGTCCGGCTCCAGGCCTATCCGGGAGAAGTGTTCAACGCCCGGGTCACCAACATCAGCCCCGTTTCCAATCCGATGTCCCGGGCGGTCGACGTCGAGGTCAGCATCCCCAACGCCGGCCACAGGATCAAGCCAGGCATGTACGCCGAAGCCGAATTCGAGCAGGGCAAGCATTCCGGCCTCGTTCTTCCGATCCTGGCTGTCGTCGATCGGGCCGGCCGCAAGTATGTGTTCGTCGTCTCCGGCGGAAAGGCGGTCATGAAGGACGTCACGACCGGGGCCGTCGCCGGCGACATGATCGAGATCGTCTCCGGGATCGACGGGAGCGATATCGTCGTTTCGACCGGCGCCGACAAGCTCGAAAACAACGACAAGGTCACCGTGGTCAAGTCCTGACGCGCCCGCCCCGCGACGCCCAAGGAGCGCACATGAGGATCGCAGACATCTCCATCAAGCAGCCCGTCTTTATCACGATGGTCATCGCCATGATCGTCGTGCTCGGCGTGGTCTCCTACACCCGGCTGGGCGTCGACCTGATGCCCGACGTGACCCTCCCGATCGTCGCCATCTCGACCCCCTATCCCGGCGTCGGTCCGGAGGAGGTCGAACAGCAACTCACCAAGCCCATCGAGGACGTCCTGAGCTCGATCAACGGCCTCGACAAGCTTAGTTCGACGTCGTCTGAGGGTGTGTCGGTCATTATCGCCCAGTTCAAGCTCGAAAAAGACGCCCTGCAGGCAGCCAGCGAATGCCGCGACAAGATCTCGACGATCAGGGGAACCCTGCCCCGGGACATCCTCGAGCCCATCATCGACAAGTTCGACCCCTCGGCGGCGCCGATCCTATCCTACGGGATCGTCAGCCGGAGCGGACGCCTGAACACGGCCGAGCTGCGGCTGCTCGTCGACGACGAGATCAAGCCCCTCGTCGAGCGGATCGACGGGGTCGGTCAAGTCAGCGTCGTCGGCGGCCTCGAACGTGAGATCAAAGTCAAAGTGGACAACGATAAGCTCGCCCTCTTCAACCTCTCTCTGGCCCAGGTCAGCCAGGCCATCCGGGCTGAAAACCTGAATCTGCCGGCCGGCCGCGTCACCCAACAGAACTACGACTTCCTCATCCGGACCAAGGCCGAGTTTCGCGAGGTCGACGAGATCAACCGGGTCATCGTGGCCAACTCCGGCGGCAACCCCATCTATCTCCGGGATATCGCTGTGGTCAGCGACAGCACCAAGACGCGGCAGACGCTCTCCCGCGTCAACGGCGTCGAGAACGTGACCCTGGTCGTCTTGAAGCGCTCCGGGACGAACACCGTCAAGGTGGCCGCGGATGTCAAGACCGCCATGGTCCGGATCGGCCGGGCGTATCCCGACCTCGACATCAAGAACTCGACCGACGAGTCGATCTTCATCAAGGAATCGAGGGACGACGTCGTCAAGAGCCTTATCGAGGGAGCCATCCTGGCCGGCCTTGTCGTCTTCCTGTCCTTTGGCGACCTGCGCAACACCCTCATCACCATCGCCGGTCTGCCCGTCTGCGTCATCGGGACCTACGCCGTGATGGCCGCCCTGGGGTTCACGATCAACGTCATCACCCTTCTCGCCCTGAGCCTTTCGATCGGCCTCCTCATCGACGACGCCATCGTCGTGCGGGAGAACATCTTCCGCCACATGGAGAAGCTCGGCAAGCACCCCATGCAGGCGGCGAGCGATGGGACGGCGGAAGTTGGCCTGGCCGTCATGGCCACGACGCTGACCCTCGTCTCCGTGTTCTTGCCGGTGGGTTTCGCGACCGGGATCGCCGGCAAGTTCTTCAAACAGTTCGGGATCACGATCGCGGCCGCGGTCCTCATCTCCCTCTTCGAGGCCTTCACCTTCGCCCCGATGCTGTCCGCATACTTCTTCAAGGAGGGACGGGGACGGGCCAACGGGAAAGCCTCCCTGTCCTCGCGGTTCATGGGCTCCGTCACCCGGGTCTATGACAGCCTCGGCCGGGGTTATCGCCCGATCCTCAAATGGGCCGTCGGCCACCGGAAGAGCGTCATTGTCATCACCCTGGCGATCTTCGCCCTGAGCGGCTGGCTGTTCACCCTGGTCGGCATTGGCGGGACGCCGCACGGCAACCGGCCCGAGTTCAACATCAAAGTCCAGGTCGCCTCCGGGAGCTCCCTCGAGAGCACCGAACGGACCATCCGCCAGATCGAGGAGATCCTCCGGAAAGAGGCGGAAATCAGGGATGTCTTCTCGGTCATCGGCACCACCGATGGCGCCTCCGACGAGGCCACGGTCAACGTCAAGATGAAGACCGAGGGGAAGACCGACGAGTATCAGGACCGCCTGCGGCCCAAGCTGGCCGGGATCGCCGGAGCCAAGCTGACGTTCCAGGAATCGATGTCGCTCGGCGGCAGCGCAGCCCAGAGCTTCGCCCAGCTCCCGATCCAGATCAACATCAAGAGCACGAACCTGGAGAGCCTGACGACGGCCGCCGACCTGGTCCGGACGTCGCTCGCCCAGATCCCCCAGCTCGTCGACCTGAACTCCGACTACAAACCTCCCAAGCCCGAGATCCAGATCCAGATCGACCGGGAGCGGGCCTCGCAGCTCGGCGTCAGCACATTGCAGGTGGCCTCGGCCATGCGCAGCCTCGTCGACGGCGACATCGCCTCGCGCTTCCGGCAGGGGGAGAAGCTTTTCGACATCCGGGTCCTCGCGAGCGACGACACGCGCCTGGACCTCGACCGGCTATCCCGGGTCTACCTTCCCACGATGAGAGGCGGGATGATCACATTGGACCAGGTGGCCAAGTTCAAGGTTGTCGACGGCCCGACTCAGATCAAGAGGAAGGACCGGGTCCGTCAGGTGACGGTCGTCTCGAACATCCTGAAAGGGGCGGCCCTCGACCAGATCACCCGGGACGTCCAAGCAAGACTCGGCAACCTCGATCTTCCCAAGGACGTGACCTACGATTTCGGCGGGCAGGTCGAAATGAACGCCGAAATGTTCCAGACCCTGACGCTCTCGCTCGCCCTGGCCGTCATCTTCGTTTATATGATCCTGGCCTCCCTGTTTGGGTCGTTCCTACAGCCCTTGGCGCTGATGTTGGCCCTGCCGCTGTCGATCATCGGGGCGGTCCTCGGGCTCCTCGTCGCCAACAAGCTCTTTGATATGGTCGCCTTCATCGGGTTGATCATGCTCATGGGGCTCGTCGCAAAGAATTCGATCCTGCTGATCGATTATACGAACGTCCTAAGGCGGCGGGGGATGGAAAGGACCCAGGCCATCCTCGAAGCCGGCGCGACCCGTCTCCGCCCCATCCTCATGACGACCCTGGCCATGATCCTTGGCATGATCCCGGTCGCTTTCGGCATCGGCGCAAGCTCGAACTTCCGGGCGAGCATCGGGTTCACGATCATCGGTGGTCTGATCTCGTCGACGGTCCTGACGCTCGTCATCGTGCCCGTTTTTTACGTGAGCCTCGACATTTTCGAGGGCCGGTTCAAGAAGAAAAATCCGCCGGGCCCCGAGACAGGGATAGCCTAAAATCCAATGGGCCAAAGTTATCGATTACTAAATCAGCCAGACCGGGACGACCTGGGACTCCGGATCCAAAGGTCGGAGATTCGAATCCTCTCAGGCACTCCACGTTTTCCCCTGATAAGATCTTCAAGGCCTGTGCGGCACTGCAGCTGAGCACAATTCTGGGCGCATCATTCCGAATCGAGCCCGCAAATCCTTCATTCACCGTCTGCGAACGAGGCGGCTTAGCGACCTTCTAAGCGGACGAGCTCGACCTTGACGCCTTTGCCGGCAACGTCGATCTCGGCCTGCCACGGATAATCCCAGTCGCCCGTTCCGGCAAGCGGTATCAACTTCCCCTCCCGTCTGAGCTCATAGCTCGTGTGGAGGGGGAACGATAGCCGGACAACCGCTCTGTGCATGTCCGCCGTCCGGTTCTCGACCGTGAAGGAGATCCTGCCAAGCGTCTTGTCCAGGACGATGAGGCCGTCGGCCGCAAAGCCATCCCGACCGAGCTCGACCTTCAGCCGGCGGATGTCCTCGGGGAACGGCAGGGCCACATCGGGGATGATGATATCGAATCGCCGTCGCAGGCCGTCCCGCGGGTTGATTTCGAGCTCCTCCTCCCTCTCTGTCATCGCCCCACCGTAGGCGAACCAGCCGAATACGGGGTCCCGGGTGACGATGGTGGCGGCCATGCGCAAAGCCCCGCCGTACCCGAGGTCGATCTCGCCGTCATAGCGCCACGGCCCACGCGGCACGGTCACACCGCCGGGATAGCTCGATCCCATCCATGCACTTCCGGCCTTGGCTGTCTGGAACTGCCAGCCCGAGGCCCCATCGTTCTCGGGCCCGGGATACCAGAAGCCGTAGTTCGTTTCCGGCCGTCCCGTGTTCATCAGGCACCACGAGCTGAGATAGGACGCGTAGCCGAGCCCGATCCAATCGAACGGCCGCGGCGCGAAGTTGATCCCGTAGTCGAGGACCCCCCACCCTCCCATCGCCGTCATGTAGCTGACGCCCGGGTCGCAGCCGAGGGTGTAGTAGGCCGGGTTGAGCCAGCCCCGGACAGCGAGGCCTGAGGCCAGCTGGCGGTCCATGAAGGCCCGCGAGTCCTCCCGCCGCACGAACGAATGCGAGTACCACTTCTTGAGCTTAATATCGAACCACAGGTTCCTGTCGGGCGCCATATCGTGCGTCGTGCCGTACTTGGCCAGGGCGTAGCTCGACTCGAAGGCCGTCCGGTCGAAGGCGTACTCCGAGCGGAACGGATAGAGGTCGTCGTAGACGAAATACTTGGTTTTCTTCTCCCACTCGGCCCGCAGCCAGCCCGCTTGGGACGGGAATCCTTCTCGTTCCAAGGCGTCGATAAGGTCGAGGACGACGAGCTCGTTGTAGAGCCCCCATTTATAAGTCTCATAGTATGTGGGGTAGATCTCGTAGGGATACGTATAGAACGCCCGGGCCGTTTCCCAGGCACGCTCGAGGTAGCCTGCAGCGTCGAGGTAGGTCAGCATCCCCGGATAGAGTTTGGCGATCTGGTACATATGGAAATAGAGCATGACGACATGCGGGTAGTCGTAGGAGCGCCAGACGTGCTCCTTGCCCAGGTCGCCCTTTGCCTTCACGCCGTCCGCGAGGGACTCGGCGTAGGCCCTGCGGCGGGCCGGGTCGCGGTTGATGTACCAGTTCGGCGTGCCATAGACGCCGTAGGGGTAGGGCCGCTCGTCGTCGCGCCTTTGCAGGCCGCCCCAGACGAAGTTCTTCAGATAATATTCGAGGGACTCGATCTCCTTCCTGTCCGGGAAGGCGACGTTCTTCGAGGCGATGTAGGGGGCCTTCGAAAGCCCCGGGTCATCGCAGGTCAAGACGTAGGCCATGCGGTCGAGGAAGATGTCCGGGTCCTCGATCGTCCGGACAACCTTGGCCGCCATGTCGTATGGGCCATAAGCGCCGTTCCACCACTTGGACGGGTCCCTGATCTGCTGTTTTTCAACGAGGAACCGAGCCCGCTTCTTAATGAGCGTCTCCAGGGGCTCCGTGACGAAGAATTCGAGATAGGTCTGCCGGCCGCCGTCGTGGACGATGGTCAGCATATTCTCGCCGAGCTTCTCGAAAGCGGCTTCATAGACGTGGTGGCCGGGAATCGAGGCGGGCAAGCTTGTGATCTTTGTATGGGCGGGGAACTCCGCACGGATCTCTTCCACCTTCGCCCTGGTGTGGAGTGAGAAACGGGCGGTCAGGTTCTCGGGCACGGTCATGCCCGGCACGACCCGGATGTCGAACAGCCCTTCCGCGTAGAGGAGGTCGCGGAGCGCCTCGTAGCTCGTGGCCCACTCCATCCGCAAGCCGTACGAGGCGGTGCTCCCGGGGCGGCCGGCTGGAGCAAGCCGGAGTGCCGTGTGGGCCTGGCGCCATGTGCCGCGCGTCTCGGCGCCGCCCGTCCGGGCCGAGTGGACGAAGACCTGTGTCCCGCCGCGGCCCCCGGCCGTGTACTCGAGCTTCGTGCCCGGGAGGACCGTGACCAGCAAAAAGGGTGGCGCGCCCGAGGCGCGCACAAAATAAAAGAACGAGCCGTGACCGGAGATAAACTGATGCCTGAGGAAGCCGCGTTCGAAGATCTGGACGGGGTCCTCTCCCCAGGGCCCGGCCGACGGGACGCTGAAGCCCAGGTCGCCGACCTCGACGGGTGACGGGCCGGTCGCTTCGAGGTCGACGGTCCAGTCGAGAACACGGCCGTCTGTCTTGAAGGTCTCGATGACCTTGAGGGGTTCTGGCGTGCCGCCGGTCGTATAGCGGACCGTTCCGCTCCCAGGCGAAGCCTCCCACTTTGGTCTGCGCGGGGAAAGCTCGGACCAATCGCCGCGGGACCCCGCAGGGCGATAGCGGAGGATGAGTCCGAGGACGGGCGCTGGGCCGTCCGGCCGGGCCGCCGGCATCAGCGTCGCGCCGAACGGGTCATGCAGATCGGCCAGGGCAGAAATCCCGCGCTCGTCGTAGGAGAACCGGAAATCGCCCTTTTCGATCACGGCCGTCGGGACGCCGGGCGCCGCTTGTCTTCCGGCAGAAGAGGGTAGGGGCGTCAAGGCCATCAGGACGGTGGCCGTCCCGACGATCATCCTCTTGTTCATCGCGGCCCTCCACAAGTTCCGGCCTTCCTTCGCAGGGGCGCGAACGATTCCGCGCGGTCTTCGGGAGAAATCGATCAGGAAAAGTATAACACAGGCGGCGACTGAGTTGCCGGCTGACCTCCGGCTAAGGCGCGCGTATTTCCTATCGCCTCAGGAGCCTGCCATTCAGCCAATCACCTTGAGGGCGCCGCCAGGTGCGCTCCGCGCCTCCCCCGGCGACCCTGAGAACGAGGGCGCGGACTCCCGAAACCGAAATTTCAACCCGTTTCAGCCCGTCCGCTTTTCGGACCGGTCCGCTTGCCCAGAGGACTTTTCCGTCACCGACCAAGGAGAACTCGAGGGCCTCCGGGTCCTTCATTGCGGGGCTTGAATCGTCGACGCCCACCTCGGTCAGGAAGGTCACGAATAATCCTTTGAGGTCATATTCGACCTCCGAACCTGACCGCAGGCCGAGGCCGGTGTCAAATCGTCGGCCGTTCACGTCGAACGACCGACGGGACAGAACCCACTCGGGCGGAAGGCCCTCGGTGCCTGAGGCCGTTCGCGACGGCTCGAGCTCGGCAATCGGGATTTCCTCCGGCATCAGTTCCGCCGGCCTGAACGTCGTCATCGCCGCCTTAGGGCTCATCGAACCGTCGTCCCAGACGGTCCGGACCTCGACCGCGCAGGACGCGTTCGGGTCCAAGCCGCGCAGCGGGAACGAAGCTTCCGGTGTATAACCAGCGAGCGTCCCGTTGACAAAAACCTCGTAGCCCGCGTTAAGGTAATACTGGGGATTCCACTCCAGGTCAGCACCGTTCAGGCCGCGCCTCTGCACCATGATCCCCGCCGGCTCTCGGACCGCGAACTTGTAGGAGCCGGCCGGTTCGAAGGACACTTCCCAATCGGCGTCGTCCGTCCGCGCCGGCCGGATGCGCACGGCGCCCCATCCTTGATGGTCGAAGACTTCGACAGGCAGCGCTCCCGAGGCGTCCCTTGCCAATGCCCTCTTGACGGCGAAATTCCGGCCAAGGGGGAACGCGAAGCGGAGTTCATAGGGATCGTCCTTTATGAGATGACTTTTCCCCTCGAAATGGCGGCCTCCGTCCTCGGAGCTCAGTGTGGCGAGGTCCACCCAGCCTTGGGTGATGTGGCGACTCGTCGAAATGAGCTGAATCTCGTCGGATGCGGGAAGAAGAGTGAGGACGCGGCACGCGGCTGGAGGGACATCTACGGCGATTCCGGCCTCCCAAGCGCCGAGGTATTCTTGATTCCAAAAATCGAAGACATGGACGGGTTTCTTGTCGGGGAGGCCCAAATCCGCCCACCGGAGTAAGGTTGTCTCGGCCTCGGATTGGCCGATATTGAACAGTCCCACGACGTCGTAGACCCGGCTGAGGTGGCGGATTTTGAGGTCCCAAATCCGCTTGGACCTCGGAGACGGGAAGAGATCCAGCGGCCTGGCATCCACTGCGGGGAAGACCCGCTTCAGAATTTCAACCCTGTTCCCGGGGAGATCAGGCATCCGGTCGCTCGCGAACAGGGCTTGCCCCGTCAGGCCCTGCAAGGTCGCCCATGCCCTTGCTTGCTCAATGGGCAGGGGGGGACGGAGCAGCATAACGTCCGGGTCCGTGTACCAGATGATGTCGTGCTGGTAATAATTCTCCATGGTGGCGCCGAACGCCCCCAGGAACCCCTCCCAGCCCAGGACGACATCCCCCCCGGTTCGGGAGCCGTTCATGATCCCCGCGCCTTCGAGCGGGATGCCCCAACAGCCGAGGAGGTAGCGATCGGGGCCAAGGGCTGCGCGGATGCTTTCCAGGGTTTTTCGGTACAGGATCTCGGGATCCCCGCCCCTTTTTTTCATGAAAGCGCCCTTGGCGCGGTATTCGTCCACCACGATCGGCTGGCCGTCGATCTTGAAGTAATCGTAGCCCCAACCAACCATGGTCGCGAACAGGTCTTTCAGGTATTGGCCCGACCGGGGATTCGAGGGATCGACCAGGTAATCTCCTTCCCATGTTTTTGAGGCGCTCGTCCCGTCCTTTTTGAGCAGGAAGATGTCCTTCGCGTTTCGGACGACACTTTGGCTGCTCTGCCCGTGGGGCGCTATCCAGATGCCGGGTGTCAATCCGAAGGCGTTGATGCCCGCCGCGAGGCGGCCCATGCCGTTCTTGAAATTCTCGCTCAGAGTCGTCCAGTCGCGCGAGCCACCTTTGCCGTAGCCCTGCCAGCCGTCGTCGATCTGGACGTATTTCGCGCCATAATCCTTGAGGTTCGCGCCAATCCAACGGGCGTTCGAGAGGACCTCGTCCTCGTTGATATCCTTGTAGTAGTAATACCAGGAACACCATCCCGACGGGGGGACGGGGAACCGGTCCTTGTCGATCGGCCTAAAATATTTGACTCCCAGACGAACCCGGAAATAGTCCCTGATGACCGTCCCATCGTTGAGCCTGACCTCGTCAACGGATGGATCAAAAATCCCTGTGGCGAGCGGTGTGTCGATGGCGCCCAGAGTGATGACAAAAACGTCCCTGTTCGCTCCGTCCTGGATCCGGCAGGGCACCGGGCGAGGCCAGACCGGATCCTGGGGAGCATGATCGACGGCGGCCAGTCCCGGTGTCGTCCCAAGGGCCAGGGCTAGCAGTCCGAATAAGACCAACTTCTCAGTCCGGTTTTTCATCGATACGCTCCTTTTGGTATGGCGGGTTTCTCTTGGGGTCTTTTCACCGGATTGGGTTCGGTCCGAGACAGTTTCAAGTCCAGCCACCTCTCCAGGCTCGCATAGCAGGATTCCCGTTGGTCCGGCGTGAAATCGCCGATGCCGACGCCATGGTGGCCGCCGTTGACCACGATCTTGACCGCGTCGGTCCGTCCGATCAGCTGAATCTGGGTCGAGGCCCAGGGGTCGCACTCGCCGTAGATGTAGATGACATGGTCGGCCTCGTACTGCAGAAAGCGGTACACACGGTCCATGGTGGACGGGTCGAAGACGATCTTGACCCCTTTGGGGCAGAGGACGGTGTTGGTTGGGCGTGTCAGAGCTTTCATGACGCCCTTGAAATCGGAAATATCATAGTTGTAGTAGCCGATCTCGCTGAAGGCCTGGTACATGAAGGGTTCAAAGGCCTTTTGGCCTTGGTCCGTATAGAAAAAGAACGTATTGATCTTCTTGTAATGATCGAACAACGCCGTGACCGGCGCGTCGGGCGCGGGGATGTCCGAGGGCTTGAAGGACCCGTATTGCCAGAACGCCAAAGGGTATTCCAGAACGCCATACTCGTAGGCGTCTGCCAAGCCCAGGCTGATCGTCCACTTCATCTTCTCGGCCCAGCTCTTGACCAGGGGCATCAACTCGTCTTCTCTCCGGAACAAGGCCTTTTGATAATCTTTGATCTTCGCGCGCGTCGCTTCGTTACCGACCGTCTGAAGGAACTGGTAGATCCGGGGGTCCTCCTGGGCGATATTGACAGGCGCCGAATACGCGACGGTGGCATCCACATCGTCCGGATAAGAGCATTTGTAGAACAGGGCCGTCTGTCCTCCCTTGCTCGCGCCTGTGCTGATCCACTTGCCCGGATAGAGCGCCTTCAACGCTTGCACGACGGCGTGGAGATCGTCGGCGGATTGACGGACGGTCAAGGTGTCCCAGTTCAGCGGCGAGGGAACAGATCTTCCGAAGAAACGGTGCTCGACGCTAATTTGGTTGGCGCCGAGGAGGCGGGTCAGCTCCCCGGCCCTGTTCCCGAAGGCCGCGTAGCCCTCGGTCACGAGGACGACGGGCCTGTCATAACCCGCGTGGGAGACGAAGATCCGCTGCTGGTATCTGGCCGAACTCGGATCTTGATGGTCGAGGGGCTGCTCGTATATGACCTCGCAGGCTTCCTGAAACGACGTGTTATCGAGATGCGCCGCTCGAACCTCGGCGACGCCGGGCAGGGACCGGATTTTGTGGAAGAACTCGGAGTCTGGCTTGGCGCCTTGTGGCAGGGCCGGGCGAGGGAGAAGAAGGAGGACGGCAAGGATAAGGGCGATGGACTTCAGAATCCGCATGACGCACCTCTCGAACAGGCAATGATCTGCGTTTAAGGAAGATAGCGCCTTCTTCGGAACAGTGTCAAGAAAGGGAGAGGCGTAGGTCGGCCCGAGGCCGCCGGACCCATGCTGTGCTACTCTATGCGCATGCCAGGCTGATACTCAATGACTTCCGCCCCTCTTTTTTTGACCTTTTCACAGGCCTTATTCACTGCTTCTTCCGAACTGCTCCCAACACCGTTTCGTACGAACTTCACCTGATATTTTCTGTCTAGTGCTCCCAAGGCCGTATCCAATACACATTGATCCGCATACACACCAGTTATGACCAATTGGCTGACTTGATTTTCGACCAAATATTTTTCAAATTCCGGATTACTGAAGGCATTTGGCTT
>Ga0326726_10001572_pt1 | contig 21211 bp, 13 predicted proteins | sample MHFenrmetagenome_2_FD_207603 | JGI IMG/M metagenome (GOLD analysis project Ga0326726, IMG submission 207603) | Lab enriched peat soil microbial communities from Michigan Hollow, Ithaca, NY, United States - MHF15MN | ecosystem: Environmental > Terrestrial > Soil > Wetlands > Peat | place: USA... | reverse complement strand
GGAAGAGGAAACCCGGGCCACGGAGGCCCGCACGGCTTCACGGCGGCGGCCCTTCGGGCTGAGTTATGAGGTGGTTGTGATCGGCAATCGTCCCGCGGGCGAGCTGTATCCCAACGCTCGCATCCTGCAGGTGATTCGGGCAGTGGACGCGCAGTTGGGCAACGCGGCACAAGTGCAACGCGCTTCCACCGATGCCAATATCCCGCTGTCATTGGGACTCGAGGCCATTGCGATCGGCGGCGGCGGCGCCGGCGGCGGGGCGCACACTTTGCAGGAATGGTTTGACTGCAATGGGCGCGAGCTTGGTCTCAAGCGCATTCTGTTGACTCTGCTGGGGCTGGCGGGAGTCGCTCTATGAAAATGACAATCTTGGTCTTCCTAGTGGCTATAGTTGCAATCGCGATGACTGGGATCAGGGCGCAGAATCTACCCGCACAACCCAAGGCCGACATCATCTTTCTCAATGGGAACGTCTACACCGGGGTGGTGGATATGTCATCGTTCCACGCCATACAGCGTGCCGAGGCGATAGCCGTGAGTGATGGCCGGGTTGAAGCCGTGGGGCGCGGCGACCAGCTCGTGAAGCTGAAGGGACCGTCCACCGAAGTGATCGATCTCGGCGGGCATTTCGTCATGCCCGGTTTCAACGATGCGCATATGCACCTGGCCGATGCCGGTTTTCAGCGGCTGACGGTTGACCTGATGGGAGTGAAGTCACTGACTGAGTTTCGCGAACGCATTCGGGCACGCGTGCAAGACGCAGGGCCGGGCGAGTGGATCGTGGGCAGCGGTTGGGACCAGACTTCGTGGCCGGTGAAAGAACTCCCCACCCGCTGGGACATCGATGAAGTGACCACTGACCACCCCGTATTTCTCGAACGCGTGGATGGCCACATCGCGGTGGCCAACACCCGCGCCCTGCAACTGGCCAGTATTACGGTTGCCAGCAAGGACCCCGCGGGCGGCAAGATTGATCGTGATACAACCGGTCAAGCCACCGGCATTTTGCGCGAAACCGCGCGCCAAGCCGTGCGCGCCGTCATTCCCAAGCCTAATCATGACAAACGCCGGCAAGCCATTGAAACCGGATTGCAGGTTCTGGCCCGTAGCGGCATCACTTCCGCGCAGGACAATTCCGACTCCGGCGACTCGAAGCTCTCCTGGGACGATTTCCAGATCTTCGAAGAAATTGAGCGTGAAGGCAAGCTCACGGCGCGGATCACGGAATGGCTGCCCTTCAACGATCCATTGCCCACCTTGCAGGAGCATCGCTCGGCCCATCCCCAGTCGGACAATTGGCTGCACACCGGTATGCTCAAGGCCTACATGGACGGATCCCTGGGTTCGCGCACGGCCGCCTTGCTCGCGCCCTATGCCGATGACTCCACCAATTCCGGACTACCGCAGTATGAGCAGGATGAGCTTACTCGATTGACGAAAGAACGCGTCAACGCCGGATTCCAGATCGGCTTCCACGCCATCGGCGACAAGGGGGTGCAGATGGCGCTGGACGCCTTCTCCGCCGCCATCACAGACCGTGTGGGGACGGACCGTGTGGGGACGGGTCTCAGACCCGTCCAGGCCGAGCAAAGCTCGGCTAAGGCTACACCAAACGCAGCCCCCGACTTCCGCCTGCGTATCGAGCATGCCCAAGTCACCAATCCTCTGCAAGTGGCAAAGTTCAAACAGTTCAAGGTGATCGCCTCCATGCAGCCCAACCATCTGCTCACCGACATGAACTGGGCCGAGGCCCGGCTGGGGCCGAAGCGCGCGGCGCACTCCTATGCCTGGGCGGAATTTATGAAGAAGGGAGTGACCCTGGCTTTCGGGACTGACTATCCCGTCGAACCAGTCACGCCCTTCCGCGGCCTCTACGCCGCCGTGACCCGCAAGAGCGAAGACGGCAAAAAGGAATACTATCCCGAGCAAAAGCTGAACATGGAACAGGCCATCGCCGCCTACACCACCGGTTCGGCCTTCGCCGAATTTGCCGAGAAGGACAAAGGCACGCTGGCCCCCGGCATGCTCGCCGACCTGGTAGTGCTGGACATGGACATCACTTCCGTGGCCCCAGAAAAAGTTCTGCGAGCCAAAGTGTTGCGTACGGTTGTGGGCGGGAAGATGGTTTACCAGGCCAAATAGAAATTGTCGAATTTTCGAATTGACAATCTAACCGTGCGCGCCAGCTATCGTTATCCGGGTTTTCGATTCGTAAATTCGAAAATCCTAAAATCCGACAATCCACTCTCTCTCGTTTGTTACTCTAGCCACTGTGTCGCGCTCGCTCAAAGCCCACCTTTTGTTGGTGCTGATCACTCTCATCTGGGGCTCGAATTTTGTCGTCATCAAGAATGCGCTAGCGGATATTTCTCCCCTTTTTTTCAACGCTCTCCGCATGAGCCTGGCGGCGGTGGTGCTGGCCGCCGTCTTCTATCGTGAGCTGGGGCGCTTTACCGCGGCGTCTCTGCGTTCAGGTCTGCTGGTGGGTGTTTTTCTGTTTGTGGGGAACGAACTGCAGACCGTAGGCCTGAAATATACGACTCCGTCAAAATCAGCTTTCCTGACCGGAGTCTCGGTCGTGCTGGTTCCCGTGTTGCTCGCTTTGTTTTGGAAACGCGGCCTCAATCGCTGGACCGCCGCAGGCGTGCTTCTGGCGTTTGTCGGCCTTTACCTGCTGACGGTACCCGCGTCGGCCGGCAGCGGACTCAATCTGCGAAGCATGAATCAGGGCGATTTGTTTACTCTGGGTGCGGCCCTGGTGTTTGCCTTCCACATCATTCTCATCGAGCACGCCACCCGGACCCAGGGATGGCAGCAGATCACGTTGGTCCAGGTGACGGTGACCGCCCTGCTGATGATCGTGACCGTTCCCGTGGCGGAAAAGACTTATGTAGTCTGGTCTCCGCAGGTGATCTGGGGAATCGGAATCACGGGATTCCTGAGCCTGGCCCTGGCATTCGCCATTCAGGCATGGGCGCAACAATTCACTCCGGCTACCCATACCGCACTGATCTTTACCCTGGAGCCCGTGTTCGCCTGGCTCACATCATTCATTTTTCTCGGAGAACGGCTGGGCAGCCGTGCCGGGTTCGGAGCGGCGTGCATACTGGCCGGACTGCTGATTTCGGAAGAGAAGGCGGGCGCCGAGTCGATGGCGGTTGCTCCGGACCACGCTGCCGTCCCCAGCCAGCACGGATAGGGACGATCGGAGCCCCGGAGGGGCAGGTGCCCTCACCCGCCCAGCGGAACGAAGCTCCGCAAGAGATTTGGCAGAAGCCAACGAAAAACTCAGGCGAGCTCCGCTCGCCCGCCCGGACGAGGGCGTCCGGGCCTACGTGGCTTGCGGCCTGACCCGCAACACTTTTCCCCCCATCCGCGTCTAACTGACTGTGACTGCCATGGGCTGGAAGGTATAATCAACCGGGCAGATAATATTCGGAGGAAGTCATTATGAGTCAGCGCGCAAGCGCTCTTTGGGTACGTTTGAAGGCGAACCGCCTCGCGTACAGCATTTCTATCCTGATTACGTTGACCGTCGGTATCCTGATCGGGACCGTTATCTCCTCTGGAGTGAAGGGCCAGGACAAGAAATCATCCTCCTCCGATGCGGCCATGTTAAGCGTGCCCTCGCCGCAGACGCTGTCCAATCAGTTCTCGCAGATCTCGAAGCAGCTCGAGCCCAGCGTAGTCAACATCAACACCGAATCCACCATCAAGACCCCTCGCCGGCGCCGTGGCGTTCCCAATGGCGACGATGATGCCAATCCGTTCGACGATTTTTTTGACCGTTTTTTCGGCGGCCAGGGCGGACAGGGCGGCCAGGGTGGTCCTGGCGGCGGGGCGATTCGCGAGCGTTCTCTGGGTTCGGGCGTGATCGTGGACGCCAAGGGTTATATCGTCACCAACCGACACGTGGTAGAGAAGGCCGACCGGATTCGGGTAAGACTGCAGGACGATCCACCGGGGGTGCTGCACGAAGCCAAAGTGATCGGATCGGACCAGGAAACCGACCTGGCCGTCATCAAGATTGAAAGCGAGAAGCCGCTCCCTACCGCCAAGCTGGGCAATTCTGACAGCATGCAGGTAGGCGACTGGGTGCTCGCTGTAGGCAGTCCGTTTGGATTGCAGGAAACCGTGACCGCCGGAATCGTCTCCGCCAAAGGCCGCAATATTGTGCCCCAGCGCCAGTTCCAGTCGTTTATTCAGACTGACGCCGCCATCAACCCGGGCAATTCCGGCGGCCCTCTGGTGAATATGGCGGGCGAAGTGATTGGCATCAACACCGCGATTCTTACCGACACCAACGCCTACGCGGGCGTGGGCTTTGCCCTGCCCTCGAATACCGTGGCCCAGGTTTACAACCAGTTGGTCGGTCCCGACCACCGGGTGTCGCGCGGTTCGATCGGAATCATGTTTAACGCGCTGGACAATCCGGCCATCGCGCGCGTGTACGGAACCGGCTCAGGCGTGACCATTTCGGATGTGACCCCGGGCAGCCCGGCGGAACAGGCCGGACTGAAGGTGGGCGACACCATTGTCGCCGTGGACAGCAAGCCGGTGAAGAACGGCGATGAACTGGTTGCCGATATTGCCGCACGCAAGCCCGGCTCCAAAATCTCGGTGGGATTTATCCGCAACGGCAAGAAGCAGGAAGCCACGGCCACCGTGGCCGATCGGGCCAAACTGTTCGCCGCCCGCCTGGGCGACGAGGAGGAAGGCGGCCCTGAGGCTGGACCGAAAGAAAGCAAACTAGGCGTCAGCGTCCAGACCCTGAACCAGGAGATGGCGGACCGCCTCGACGTTCCCGCGGGCAAGGGTGTAATCGTGAAGGATGTGAAGACCGGATCATTTGCCGAGGATGTGGGCTTGAGCCGGGGTGATATTATCCTCGAGGTCAACCGGCAGGCGGTGGACAACGAGGAGCAGTTTAACCGCGTCGTCACCACCTTGAAGAGCGGACAGGACGTTGTGTTCCTGGTACGTCAGCGGGGCGCGGGCCGCCAGGGCGGAACCATCTTTCTGGCCGGTACACTTCCGTAACCCGAAGCCGGCACAAAGGGGGCTGGTACTGGAGGCGGGGATGGTTTACCCTTCCTGCTCGATCGGGAATTGCCGGTAACCCGAGCAGAGTGTTACCTCCGGACCACGATTGTGAAGCCAGGCGGCTCCATTTCGACAGCATGGTTGAGCGCGGGCTGCGCTGCGCTCCTGGCTTGTAGCACGCTTGTGGCGCAAACCCAGAGCACTTCATCCGCTGGAACAAAGTCCAAGGCGAAATTGCTGGTTGTGTCCGCTCATCCCGTTACCCACAAGAACAAGAAGGCGCGCAAGAGCGCAAGCTCCCGTAAACGGGGCCAGCAAAAGATCGACGGTGGGCGCGCCCGCGAAATCCAGGAGGCCCTGATTCGCGAACATTATCTGGACGGTACGGCGTCGGGAACCTGGGACGCGAAGTCGCAGAGCGCCATGCAGCGCTACCAGGACGACAATGGCTGGCAAAGCAAGACGGTCCCAGATTCGCGGGCATTGATCAAACTGGGATTGGGCCCCAACCACGACCACTTGTTGAATCCGGAAAGCGCGATGACGTCGCGACCCGAAGCGCTCCACGCCGAACCGATGCTAGAGCAGACTTCAACCGTCACAACCCAGCCGCAGAAGTAGACCTCGAACTTCAGACCTCAGACCTCAAGCGTCGAACTTCAGACCTTGGGACTTAGAACTCAGGCTTCAGCCCTCAGCCTTTTCGATTTGGTTGCTTGCTTCAGATCTCAGGGAATACAGTCATCCCAGTCGAGAGAAGAGGATTGGCCGACGCCCGAAGTCTGACGCCTGAGGTCCGACGTCCGACTTTACCGACTGCTCTTTTTTATCGCTGGATTGGGAAAATAGGGTAGGGGTTTGTTGCTGATAATGGCACGGGGATTCCCGTCCACTAACGCCTGGGCGACTTCCTGGCCGCAGAGTTTCGCGACCTTGTCTCTCGCGGCTGAGAGCGAGGGAGGGCGGTGCTTGGTGTCGTGGGCGTCCGTGGCCAGCACATGCACGGCGTCTCGTTCGAGCAGCCACTCGGCAGCGCGCGTCGCCTTCTGTCCCCAGCCTCCAGTCACTGCCGAAGCGGTCACCTGCACCACGCAGCCCCGATCCACCCATTCCAGGACCCGCAGCGGCGTCTGTTGCAGAATCGGATTACGCTCGGGATGAGTGAGTACGGGCGTAATGCCAACGTCTGCCATACGGGTGAAGCACTCGTTGATTTGCGTAGGAATGCTGTAGTTGCTCAACTCCACCAGCAGGTAGTGGCTGCCTTCAATGGTGTAGCGCTCGGGCGAAACTAGAACATCCTGCAAGTTGTCGTAAGAAAGATGGAAATCGCAGCCCAGGCTCAACCGCGGGGTCTTGCCCACCAGCACCCGGAGATACTCCAGATTCTTGTCCAGACGCTGCCGGTCGTACTGAAAACGCTCATTGGCGTGCGGAGTGGCCACGATGTGTTCGATACCGTCGTCCGCCGCCATCCGACACATTTCCAGCGACGTGTCCCACGATTTCGGGCCGTCGTCAACTTTAGGCAGGATGTGGCAATGAATGTCGATCACGGGACTGCCGAGGGGGAACAGCGGCTACTTAATTTAAGCAGATTTTCATCGAAAGGCCAAGCCGGGTGCGTGCCTTTATTGTCTCGAAACCCGCGACAGGGTGGTAACCTGCGATCCCCGGTTACCCCTCCGCCAAAATCTCCCCACACCCGATTATTTGCCCATGGTAAGCACCACGCGGAAGCGCGCCCGTCCGCTGATCATTTGATCGTAGGCCTCCGCGACTTGCTCCAGCGGATAGCGTTCGATCATGGGACGAACGCCGGACAGCGAACTGAACTGCAGCGTATCCTCGGAATCTTTCGCTGTCCCTGACGGCCATCCCCGGACCGTTCGCCGGGTAAAGATGAGTTGCAGCGGCGTGATGCTAAGCGGCTCCAGGCTGGCGCCGACAATGACCAGCTTTCCGTCCGGACCCAATCCATCGACCAAAGCGGATATCGACTTCGAATCCGGTGCGGTGGCCAGAATTACGCTGGCGCCGCCCAAGGCTTGCAGTGCGGTCGCTGGGACAGCGGCATCGCTGTCAATGTAATGGTGAGCTCCCAGTTGCTTGACCAGAGATTCTTTGTCCCCGCCCCGGCCAATCGCTGCGGTGCGGAAGCCCATCTGGCGGGCGTACTGAATTCCCAGATGACCCAGTCCGCCGATACCCTGCACCGCCACCAGGTCGCCGGCTCGCGCTCCCGCATTGCGCAGAGAGTTGAACACGGTGATGCCGGCGCACATCAGAGGCGCGGCTTCGTCCGCGGGCAACTCATCGGGCATGGCCGCGACGGCCTCGGCCGGGACCACCACGTATTCCGCATATCCGCCATCGAAGCTGACGCCGGTAATTTTCTCAACCTGGCAGAGAATAAAATTACCGCGACGGCAGGGGTCGCAGACAAAGCAGTGCCCGCCATGCCAGCCCACGCCCACGCGCTGTCCTGGTTTCCACTGCGTCACGCCAGCTCCAAGTGCGTCGATGCGTCCGGCAATCTCGTGACCCGGAACCCGCGGGTATTGCAAGCCGGGAAAGCCCGACTGCTTCACGATGGCGTCACTGTGGCAGACGCCGCAGGCTTCCACCTTGATTCGAACCTGGGCCCAGCCAGGCTCCGGAATCGGGCGTTCCACTATTTCGAAATTTCCACCAGGTTTGCTGACTTGCGCGGCTTTCATGTTTTCGTCCGTGATCTTAAAGAGTCATAGATGACCCAACGGACAGCGGAGATGCAGAAATCAGGAGGGTGCCCTGTCCTCGTCTCTCCGTTCTTTGGGGAGACAGGGCGGAGACTTCACGAACTCGAACCGGCTCGCACGCCGTGGCACGAGCGGGACGCTCGCCCCCGCACCAGACTTACTTGTATCTTTCCGCGATGAAGTCCGCAATTGATTTGTAGGCCTTGGCCAGCGTCGGCTCATCGGGCAAGAACACGATGCGGAAGTGGCGAGTGCCCGCCTTTTGACCAAAGCCGGAACCGTGCACCACGAGCACATGTTTCGCCCGGCAGAGTTCTTTTACGAAGACATCGTCGCCTTCGGCGATCTCGATGCGGGGAAAGGCGTAGAACGCGCCGCGGGGAGACACACAGCTCACGCGCGGCGTCGAATTGCACCACTGCACCGTTAGATCGCGGCGGGCACGAAGCTTGTTACGGACTTCCACCAGGTGGTCCTGAGGGCCGTCCAGCGCAGGTTTGATGGCATACTGTTCGGGATGGTTGGCGCACAGACGCGCGCGCAACAAACGATGAATGCCTTCCACGTAGGGTTTCACGGCGACCGCGTCACCGCTGACCACGCCCCATCCGATGCGCCAGCCGGGCGCCAGATAATTTTTCGACAGCCCACCGAAAGTCACGACCGGTAGATCGGGGGCTACCGCCGCGATCGAGATGTGTTCTGTCTGTTCGCCGGAATCCAGAACCAGCTTGTCGTAAATCTCATCAGCGAAAATAACCAGATTGTTGCGTCGGGCCAGTTCCGCCAGTTGTTCCAGCATACGGCGGGAACACATGGCGCCGGTGGGATTATTGGGATTGATCAGCACAATGGCGCGGGTGCGCGAATTGATCTTGCGTTGGAGATCGATCAGGTCAGGCTGCCAGGCGTCGTCCTCGTTCAGATCGTAGGGCGTGACCGCAATACCGAGTTTGCACAGCACGGCGGAGTAGAGCGGGTAATCCGGGCTGGGAGTCAGAACATGTTCGCCGGGATTGACCAGGGCAGTCAGACACACATCCACCGCTTCGCTAGCGCCCGAAGTCACGAACGCGTCTTGCACCGTGGAAATGCCCTTGCGCGCCGCCTCGCCGCGAATCGCCTCCAGCGCCTCCGGGATGCCCGGGGACGGGGCGTAGCCATTCTTGCCATCCCGCATCGCCTTGTACACGGCTTCGATCAGGTGCGCCGGAGTTTTGAAATCAAAAATGTTGGGATCGCCGACGTTGAGCGCCAGAACCGTGTGGCCTTGCCGGGTGACCTCGTCCGCAACTGACGCCAAATCACGAATGGCGTAGCGCACGTTGTCGAGCCGCTGGGCAGCTGTGATTTCGCGAGTAGGTGTGATGGGCATGTTGTTTTGTAGCGCCGCAAGATGCCGGCGCTACATCAATCTATGCGATCGATCTGCGCCTTTTGCAGCCGGTCAGAGTAATCCACGTACACCGCCTTCCACTCGGTATAGAAGTCGATCGCTCCCATGCCGCCTTCGCGATGACCGTTGCCCGTGGCCTTGACCCCGCCGAAAGGTAAATGCACTTCGGCGCCGATGGTGGGCGCGTTGATATAAGTGATGCCGGCGTGGAGATCGCGCATGGCGACGAACGCCTTGTTCACGTCCTTGGTATAAAGCGCGGACGACAGGCCGTATTCAATGCCGTTGGCGATGGCGATCCCGTCTTCCAGATCCTCGCAGGGGATGATGGACACGACCGGTCCAAAAATTTCCTCCTGCGCAATGCGCATCTTGGGATCAACATCGACAAACACCGTCGGCTCCATGAAGTAACCGTACTGGTATTCGCCCTTTTCGAGCAGATTGCCGCCGCATTTCATGCGGGCGCCTTCGGACTTGCCGATTTCCACGTAGCTGAGATCGGTCTTGAGCTGGGCTTCGTTGATCGCCGGGCCCATCTCTGTGCTCTCATCCAGACCGTTGCCGACCTTCAGCCCCTTGGCGCGATCCACGTAGCGCTCTACGAACTCGGCGTAGACGCCTTTCTGCACGATGATCCGGCTGGTGGCGGTGCAGCGCTGTCCGGTGGTGCCGAAGCCGCCCCATATCCCGCCTTCTATGGCCAGATCGAGGTTGGCGTCGTCGAGCACGATCATGGGATTCTTGCCACCCAACTCCAGCGAGCAGTGCTTGAAACTCTGCGCGGCGGTAGTGCCTACGATTCGTCCCACCGCCGTGGAACCAGTAAGCGAAACTGCGCGGACTTCGGGATGCTCGGTAAGCGGCGTGCCTACCATAGAACCGAATCCGGTCACGATGTTGATCACGCCGTGGGGCACGCCGGCATCAGCCAGGGTGCGCACCAGGTTGAAGGTGGAGAGCGGCGTGTCCTGCGCCGGCTTGATCACACAGGTGTTGCCGCAGACGATGGCGGGAAGAATCTTCCACGAAGGGATCGCCATAGGGAAATTCCACGGCGTGATCATGCCGCAGACGCCGATGGGAGTCCGCACCGCCATGGCGAACTTGTTGGGCAGCTCCGAAGGCGTGGTGGGTCCAAACATGCGGCGGCCTTCGCCGGCAAAGTAGTAGGCAGTGTCGATGGCCTCCTGAGTGTCGCCGCGAGTTTCTTTGAGAATCTTGCCCATCTCGCGGGTCATGTCGCGGGAGTATTCTTCCTTGCGTTCGAGCAGCATCTCGGCTGCGCGAAAGACGATCTCGGCGCGACGGGGGGCCGGAACCAGTCGCCACTTGGCGAAGGCGCGGCTGGCGGCTTCAACCGCGGCGTCCACGTCTGCTTTTGCCGATTTCTGGAAGATGCCGACCACGTCGCGGGTATCGGCAGGGTTGCGATTCTCAAACGTTTCTCCGGTCGAGGATTCCACCCACTCGCCATCGATGAAGTTCTTGTAAACCTTGGGTGCAGTGCTGCTGCCGAGCGCGGGCGGGCTGGTCAGAGTATCGGTTGCCATAAGTCTCCTCAGTTGCGGGGAAGAATGCGTGAACCTCTATGCTACAGGTGGGGTTGAGGGTGCGGCAAGCGGCGCCCTCGTGACAGCGGCACGCAGGGACTCGTTGACCTGCTGCGTGAAGTGGTTGCGGAGAAGGACGAGTTATCCCGAGCGCGGCTCGAGCCGCGCTCGGCGCGGCGAGAGCAAGTCGACGGACCCCTACCTAGCCGAGGACTCGTCGCAGGAGTCCTTCGACTCCGCTATACGTTTCGGCAGCGAAACGTATAGTTCCGCTCAGGAGGACAAGAGGGAGGGGATTGGGAGTGAAAAATAGTTGCGCAACAGCCTCTGAAGGCCGTCAGCATGACTCTGGTGTAGGCGGCCTAGCATGCGCTCCTTCTCTTGACAAGGTTTGGCCCAGAGTACAGAATCGCGAGCCTCCCTCGCCCCCGCGCTTTCTGCTGGTCGCAAGGGAACCATCAGGGAAGCGGCAACGTACAGAGTTCGAGGGCGCCAGCACCGGCGTCAGGAGGAGCGAATCTTCGTGGAATTGCAGATCCAAAATTTATCCAAAGTCTATCAAAACGGCGTGCGCGCCCTGGACAATGTCTCCCTCACCATTCCCGTGGGCATGTACGGCTTGCTCGGCCCCAACGGTGCAGGTAAGTCCACCCTGATGCGCACCATCGCCACTCTGCAGGAGCCGGACAGCGGCGAGATTCATTTGGGGACACTCAATGTCCTGCGCCAGAAGCAGGAGTTGCGCAAGACACTGGGCTACCTTCCGCAGGAGTTTGGCGTGTACCCGCGCACCTCGGCGCAGGAGATGCTTGGCCACCTGGCGCTGCTGAAGGGAATTACCGACTCGAAGCAGCGCAAGGACACCGTCGAGGCGCTGCTGCACCGCACTAATCTCCATGAGCATCGCAAGAAAGCGCTTTCCGGATTTTCCGGCGGCATGCGGCAGCGCTTCGGGATCGCGCAGGCCCTTCTTGGTGATCCGCGTTTGCTCATCGTCGATGAGCCCACGGCGGGTCTCGATCCGGGAGAGCGCAACCGTTTTTACAGCCTGCTCTCCGAGATCGGCGAGGACGTCATCGTGATTCTCTCCACTCACATCGTGGAAGACGTGATGGAGTTGTGCACCAACATGGCCGTAATTCACCAGGGCAAGGTGCTGTTTGCCGGCGCCCCCAGCGAAGCGGTCAAGTCGCTCGAGGGACGCATCTGGCAGAAATCAGTGGCCAAATCCGAGGTCAAGGAACACGAGCAACGCTATCGCGTCATCTCCAGCAAACTGATTGCGGGCAAGCCCCTCATCCATATCTACTCCGCAGAGAATCCGGGGAACGGTTTCACCCCGGTGAGTGCGGACCTCGAAGACGTATTCTTCAGCCGCATTTCCGGGATCGAGTGAGACCGTCCATGTTCAAACAGTTCTTCACCTTCGAGGTCCGGTTCTGGCTGCGCTCGTGGATGCTCTGGGTATTTTTCCTGATCGTGGCGTTGATGTTTTTCGGGGCCGCCAGCAGCGACCAGATCACCGTCGGCAGTTCGCTGAAAAATACCTACCGCAATGCTCCCTGGGTGGTGGAAAACTTCTACGTCGTCTGCAGTTTGCTGACGCTGCTGATGACGACGGCGTTCGTGAACTCAGCCGCCTCGCGTGATTTTGCTCACAATACTCATCAAATCCTGTTCAGCACGCCCATCCGCAAACTGGATTACCTGGCCGGACGCTTTCTGGGATCGGCGCTGATTGCAACAATCCCGCTGCTGGGAGTCTCGGTGGGGATCCTGGCCGCGAAATACATGCCGTGGGTGGATGCCGAGCGGTGGGGGCCGGTGGTGTGGTCGGCCCACTGGAAGGCGATTCTCGTTTTCGCCATTCCCAATACCCTGTTTATTGCGGCGATCATCTTTGCGATCGCGGTGCTGACCCGGAGTACGGTGGTTTCATTTCTGGGCAGCCTGGCGCTGCTGGCGGGATACGGAATCTCCCGGGTCCTTACCAGCGACCTGAAAAACCAGAAACTGGCGGCGCTGATCGATCCCTTTGGCATCGATCCATTCCTTTACGCGACCAAATACTGGACTGTCGCAGAGAAGAACACCCTCTCCATCGGCTACTCCGGATATCTGCTGTGGAACCGGTTGATTTGGCTTGGGGTTGGGGGCCTGATCTTTGCCTTTGCCTACTGGCGATTCAGTTTCGCCGAAAGGACTGAGAAGAAAAAGAAGTTGAAAGCTCAGGAAAGCGTTTCGATCACGAGCACGGCGATTCCTGCCTCTGCGCGGAATTTCGGCGCCGGTGCCGAGTGGCTGCAATTCTGGGGCACGGTCAAGATCGAATTCAAGCGCCTGGTCAAGACGACGACGTTCATCGTGATCACTGCTTTTGCGCTGCTGAACTGCGTGCCTGCCCTGATTTACAGCAACACGGAGGGCTTCGGAAATACTTTCTTGCCGGTCACCTACCGCCTGCTGGAAGTCATTGCGGGGACCCTCTATCTGTTTCTGATCGCCATGATCACCTACTTCGCGGGCGTCCTGGCGTGGGAGGAGCGCGACAGCGGCACCGACGAAGTGCATGATGCGCTACCCAGTCCGGAGTGGCCCACCTATCTGGCCAAGCTCACGGCTCTGATGAGCAGCATCGTCATCATTCTCGCTGTAGTGATGTGCGCGGCTCTGCTGGTGCAGTTCTTCCACGGATATCACCGCTACCAGTTCGGTCTTTTCATTGCCAACCTCTTTGGCATCGATCTCCTCGGCTTCGTCTTTCTGGCCATTCTGGCGTTCTTTATTCATGTCATCTCGCCCAACAAATACGTCGGCTACTTCGGATACATCACGTTCCTCCTGCTGACCACATTCGTCTGGCAGCCTTTGCACATCGCCACTTACCTAGTCCAGTTCGGCCAGGCGCAGACCATGACCTACTCGGATTTCTACGGATACCGTCCGTTCCTCGAGAGCTGGGTGTGGTTCATGCTCTACTGGACCGCGTTTTGCATTTTCATGGCGGCTCTCACGATCCTGCTATGGCAGCGCGGGCGTGAAACCAGCTGGCGCAGCCGCATACGAAACGCCCGTTTGCGCTATCAGGGGGCGGTGCGCCTTATCGCCATCGCGGCCGCGATCGGATTCGTGGCTACCGGCGCCTGGATCTTTTACAACACCAAAGTGCTGAACACGGTGCGCAGCGAAAACGACAACGACCGCCTGCAGGCGGATTACGAGAAGACCTACAAGAAATTCGAGAAGCAGCCCGAGCCCCGGGTCACGGACGTCAAGTATGCCATCGACCTCTATCCGGAATCGCGCAACATGACCATGCGTGGCCAGCAGACCATCGTGAACCAGACCTCAAAGCCGCTGACCGAAATCCATTTCACCCTGGCCAGTGACTATCAGACCACAATCGACATACCAGCGGGGAAGCTGTCGCAGGACGACCAGCGCCTGCACTACCAGGTTTACGCTTTGACGACGCCCATGCAGCCCGGCGAGTCGCGGGTGATGCAGTTCACCATGAAGACCCGGGTGCGGGGTTTCGAGAACACACTTTCCAACCGCGCCGTGCTGCCGAACGGTACGTTCATCCACAGCCAGATCGTCCCTCAGATCGGGTACCAGCCCGGCAACGAATTGGACGACAAGAACAAACGCAAGCGCTTCGGGCTCAAGGAAAAAGATCTGATGCCTGCGCTTGAGCAGAACTGCACTGCCGACTGCCACGACAGCTACATCAGCAACAATTCGGACTGGGTGAATGTCGAAACCGTGATCAGCACCTCGCCCGACCAGATCGCGATTGCTCCGGGGTCGCTGCAACGGGAGTGGAGCCAAAATGGGCGCCGCTACTTCCAGTACAAGCTGGACCATGCCGGGCTGAACTATTACTCGTTTTTGTCGGCTCGCTATGAGGTCGCCCGCACCGACTGGAACGGCATCAACATCGAGGTGTATTACCTCAAAGAGCAGCCCTGGAATGTGCCCAAGATGCTGAACTCGGTGAAGAAATCTTTCGAGTACTACACCAAAAACTTCGGGCCCTATCCCCAGAAGCAGGCACGCATTATCGAATTCCCACGCCTGGCTGCCTTCGCTGAGGCCTTTCCCGGCACCATGCCCTACTCGGAGTCCATCGGCTTCATCGCCAGCATCCAGAAGCCAGATGACATCGACATGGTCTTTTACGTAGTCGCACACGAGATGGCACATCAATGGTGGGGCCACCAGGAGGTGGGAGCGAACATGCAAGGGGCCACGCTGCTGGTGGAAACGTTGGCCCAGTACTCGGCGCTGATGACCATGGAAAAAGAATATGGTCGCGACACCATGCGCAAATTCATGCAATACGAAATGGATAATTACCTGCGCTCGCGCGGCGCCGAGCTCCTGAAGGAGCGTCCGTTGTTGCGCGTGGAGGCGTCGCAGGGATACATCCACTATCGCAAAGGCAGCGTCGTGATGTACTACCTGCGCGAAATGATTGGCGAGGAAGCGGTGAACCGCGCGCTGCGTAAGGTGCTGAACAAGTATGGATACCAGCCGCCGCCGTATCCCACTTCGTATGCGCTGGTGGATGCGTTGCGCGAAGAAACGCCGCCCCAAGTGCAGTACCTGCTCCAGGACCTGTTCTACGACATCACGCTATTCTCCAACCGGGCGGTGACCGCGACTGCTCACAAAGGGCCGGACGGAAAATACCAGGTCACCGTCGAAACCGAAGCCCGTAAATTCAAAGCCGACGAAAAAGGCAACGAAACTGAAGTTCCAGTTGACGACTGGATCGAGATAGGAGCACTGGCAGCTCCGGAAAAAGGCAAGCGCTTTGGCAAAGTCCTGCACCGCGAACGCGTTCACATGACCAGCGGCAAAGCCAGCTACAGTTTCACCACGGATGAAAAGCCGGACAAAGCCGGAATCGATCCGCTGCTATTGCTGATCGACCGCGTACCGGATGACAACATGGTCGAGGTCACGGTTCAACCCTAGGGCAGAGAATAAACACTGCCGCGTCCGACCAGAAAACACGCGGTGGAAGCACGTGTGAACCTCAACCATCTTCTCTTGTCCTCCAACCAGCAGGTTTCCCTGGAATTACAAAATAGCCACGGAAGTCCGCGAATCTCCGATTCTTACGCACTGGCTCAGCGCCAGGCCGATCCCGTAGATTGGCATCATTGCATTGTGTTCCCAATCACAGACAGTTGGTTCACAGAGGGAGTAGCTTATGGTCGGGTTCTCCTGAGGGAAGAACCTGACAACGAGGGGGGTGCCAAATTGGACCCAAGCCCAAGGTTCCCTCCCAAGGTGGTCGAGCAGTTTGGTCCCGGCGAAGTGCTGGGGCACTACCGTATCGCCGACAAGATCGGCGCTGGCGGGATGGGAGAAGTTTATCGCGCCCGCGATGAGCATCTGGGACGGGATGTCGCGATTAAAGTCCTGCCTACAGGCACCCTCGCCGACCATCCCACGCGTAAGCGCTTCCGCCAGGAGGCCGATGCTCTCTCCAAGCTGAACCACCCCAATATCGCAACCATCTATGACTTCGACACTCAGGCAGGAGTGGACTTCCTGGTGATGGAGTACATCCCCGGAGAAGCGCTCAGTGACAAGCTCTGTCAGGAGCACCTGTCGGAGAAGGAAGTTGTGCGGCTTGGTGAGCAACTGGCCGAGGGTCTGGCTGCAGCCCACGAACAAGGGGTCATCCATCGGGATCTTAAACCGGGCAACTTACGAATGACCCGCGATGGACGATTGAAGATTCTGGATTTCGGATTAGCCAAGCTGGTGCGCCGTCCCAGTCCGATGGCCGACACCGAGAGTTCTCTCGACACGACGGAAGTATTCGCGGGCACGCTGCCCTATATGGCCCCGGAGCAATTGCGCGGTGCCGCGGGGGATGTACGCACCGACATCTACTCTGCCGGGATCGTGCTGTACGAGCTGGCTACCGGGCGCCTGCCCTTCCCGGAGAAGCTTCCGACGGCTCTGTCGGACGACATCCTGCACCAGGCGGTGCCTCCACTCGGTCGCTTGCGGCCTGAGCTCTCGTCACGATTCGAAGAAATCGTATTGAAGTGCCTGGAGAAAGAAGCCGAGAACCGCTATCAGTCGGCGAAAGAACTGGCGGTGGACCTGCGGCGGGTCACCTTACCCGCTTCAACTGCAAGTGCCGGTGTCGCTGCCGCTCGCAAACGAACTCGCTCAAGACGTATTCGTTCAGTCGCCGTGCTGCCACTGAGCAATTTTTCCCGCGATCCTGAGCAGGAGTACTTTGCCGACGGCATGACAGAGGCCTTGATCTGTGACCTGGCCAAGCTCCGAGGTGTGAAAATAACCTCCCGCACTTCAGTGATGCGCTACAAGGGCTCTGCGACGCCGCTGCCCCAGATCGCCGACGAACTGAACGTCGACGCAGTGGTGGAAGGGTCGGTCATGCGAGTCGGACGGCGTGTACGCATTACCGCCCAACTTATCCACGCTGCTTCCGATACACACCTGTGGGCGGAGAGCTACGACCGCGAATTCGAGGATGTGCTCCTGGTGCAGAGTGACATCGCGCGTGCCATTGCCCGGGAGATCCAGGTCGCCATAACGCCCGAGGAAGCAAAGCGACTGAGCACTGCGCGCCGCGTCAATCCTGAGGCTTATGAGGCCTACCTCAAGGGCCGCTTCTACTGGTACAAACTTTCTCGAGAACACCTCGACACTGCCCTCAAGTACTTCGAGATAAGCCAGGAAAGGGATCACCTCGACCCCCTGGCCTACGCCGGCATTGCGTGGGTGTGGGCCTCCCGCGGCGACTGTGGGCTCGTGCCTCCCCGCGAGGCATTTCCGATGGCCAAGGCGGCGGCATTAAGAGCGCTTGAACTCGATGACTCTCTTGCTGAAGCGCACTTGAGCCTCGGCATGATTCGAACCTATGGATGGGAGTGGGACGAAGCGGCGAAAGAGTACCAACGCGCAATCGAACTGATGCCCAACTCTGCCGAGGCCCACTTCTTCCTGTCGGATTTGTTGCTCTCGCGGCAACGTGTGGACGAGTGGAAGACACATATCGAGCGAACCCTGGAGTTGGACCCGCTCAATTTCTTTTTTCAGTGTTTCTACGGTTGGCACCTGTCCTATTTGTGCCGGTATGACGAGGCGATCCTCGAACTTCGCAAGGCGCTCAAGACCGAGCCCAATCTTCCCGCCGCGCATCTGCGTCTATGGGGCGCTTTCTGCAAAAAGGGAATGTACGAGGAGGCGGTGGCAGAAGCAAAGACCTTTTTTGAGGTGTCCGGGGATCAGGAAATTGCGCAGCTTCTTCAGTGCGGCTATGCCCGCGGCGGATACGTGGAGGGGATGCGTCTGGCGGCGGAGAAGCTGAACGAGCGTTCCCATCTGACCTACGTCCAACCCACGCAGATCGCTCGCCTCTACGCTCATGCCGGCGACGGGGACCATGCCCTCGAGTGGCTGGAGAAGGCCTACACGGAGCGCCTCCCTGCGATGGTCCATCTCGGCGTCGACCCCGACTGGAGTTCTCTCCGGAGCGAGCCACGCTTCCAGGATTTGATGCGTCGCTTGAATCTTTAGAATTAGGAGGATATTTATGACCAATCGGGAGTTTTTCATTCGCTGCTGGGAAGACGAGTACCCAGTTTTCTTGAAGACATTCAAGGCAGTTCCCGCCAACCGACTGGCATACCGGCCAGACCCGAACTCGCGATCAGCTGCCGATCTGGTGTGGGTGCAGGTCGTAGAAAAGCGGTGCTGGAACGAACTGCTGGAGACCGGGCAGATCAACTGGAAGGTGCCCCCACCCGCCATGAATCTCGCTGAGATGATCGCCGCCTACGAGAAAGCTCACCGGGAACTGGCCCCGCGCCTCAAAAATGTCGACGAGACAAGCTGGGAGCGGAAGCTCACCCAGTTTGTGGTGGACGGCAAGATATTCTTCGAGACCAGCCTGGGGCACATGTTCTGGCTCGGTCTGTTTGATGCCATCCATCATCGCGGCCAACTGAGCGTGTACATTCGTCCGATGGGCGGCAAGGTACCTGCCATCTATGGTCCCTCGGCAGATGATGAGGTCGACATTCACCAGCCGATGGTTGCTGAGTGGCGTGTTGTGGCCTGAAAACCACAGCAAGGGCTGGACCGAGCATTCATCAGATGACTTGGCCGACACCTAAGTCTGCAGACCGCTCGCGACATCCTGAAAAGAGGGACAGGTGAAGCGCCGTGACCAAGAGCCGACCTTCCCCCACACCGCAGGACATGGCCGCCGGAGGTGTGACCCAAGGTAATCAACTGTGCCCTCCCAGTTATGCTTGTGATACTCTCGCAAATACCCCATATTCTTAGGGTTTGACTGGTATCCGGTGGCCCCTGTGTCTTCTTCAAGTAGCAAACCTGGGATCCATGTAGCCTGGAAGACGGTTACCTACCGCAGCGTGGCTTTAGCGATGCTGTTTGCCGCGGTGGTGCTCTTTATCGGGATGAATTTTGCCTTCCCGCAATTCACCCAAAAGGGAGTGAAGTCGGTCAGCAATCTGGGCAACAGTCTGCTGGAGATGATCGCGGGAGCGGGCACCAAGACCAAATCGGGCTCAGTAAACTCGCAGCAAGCGCATATTACCGCCCTGGACGGAACGGTGCGGGTGAAGAAGGCCAGCAGCAACAGCTGGGTGACCGCCGACTACAATGTCCCGCTCGAAAAAGGCGACGTGGTGCAGACCGGTTCCGAAGGCATGGCCAAGATCGTCTTCAGCGATGGCACCAATTACACGGTGAAACAGGATTCGCTGATCGTGATTGAGGAGAATTCAGCCAATGACCAGCAGCAGACCAACGTGTCGGTGGCGGTGAGTACGGGAACGGTGGATCTGACGACCGCCACGTACGTCCAGGGATCGAAGTCCCAGGTCATCGTGGCCGGAGCGACTGCCTCTCTGGCGCCGGACAGCGCGGCCATGGTACACAACGATCCCAAGGCCGACCAACACGAGATTCTGGTAAAGAAAGGTTCAGGAGAAATCAGCCGCAACGGCGAGGTAGTGCACCTGGCAGACTGGGAAAAAGTGGCTTTCCAGTCGCAATCGCCGCGCATGGCCAAGGTGAAGGAAATCGGGCCGCCGACGCCCATTTCGCCGGCCAACATGATGCCAATCTTTACCTCGGGCGCGTCCAAGCCGGTGGAGTTTTCCTGGACGCCTATGACCAATGCAGTGGGCTACCGGCTGCGCATCTCGCATAACCCGTATTTTTCTTCGACCATTGTGGATCGACGGGTCAACACGGCCGATGTCATTGTCTCTGGTCTAGGGGAAGGCGCCTATTACTGGCTGGTGCAGTCCTACGACGCCGAGGACAAGGAGTCTGTGGAAAGCCAGAAGAACCGGTTCACCATTATCCCCAAAGGGCAGAACACGACCGCCATTGACCTGGAACTGGATCCGTTTATGCAGCACGGGCACGTGATTGAATTGACCGGAAAGACCGAGGTCGGAGCGCGGGTGATGGTCAACGGCAGAGAAGTGCCCATGATTGGCCCCGACGGCAGCTTTCACTACTTTATGCCTCCCCTTCCGCCGGGTGAGAGCCTGGTTACTATTACGGCTCAGAATGCCAAGGGTGGGGTGAACACGGTCCAGAAAAAGATCGTGATTCAGTAGCAAAAACCGGCCTTTAGGCAGGAACACCCGAGGTGTCGGGACTTTGGTTTGAGGGCGAAGCGGGCATTATCCCATAGAATTAGGGCACGGCCCCCCACCCGCACAGAAGCAACCGGGTTCGCCCGGTAATGACAGCGGTTCGAGAGAGCTAAATCGCGTATGTCATCTAATGGATTCCATTCTTCGACGCGCCTGCACAATCTGAGATCGCTGTTCAGCATTTTTTCCAGTGACCTCGCCATTGACCTGGGGACCGCCAACACGCTGGTGTACGCGCGCGGCAAGGGCATCGTAGTCAACGAGCCCTCGATCGTCGCCATCAACAAGAACACCGGCGAAGTCGAGGCCGTGGGCAAAGAAGCCAAGGAGATGCTGGGCCGCACGCCTGGCAACATCGTGGCCATCAAGCCTATGAAGGACGGAGTCATCGCCGACTTCAAAGTCACCGAGAAGATGCTCAACTACTTCATCCAGAAGGCCCACAACCGCAAGATGCTGGTACACCCGCGCATCGTAATCGGCGTGCCTTCGGAAATTACCCAGGTGGAAAAGCGCGCGGTCATGGATTCCGCTTATCGCGCCAAGGCCAGCGAAGTGTACCTGGTGGAGCAGGCGATGGTGGCCGCCATCGGCGCCGGACTTCCCATCACCGAGCCCAGCGGCAACATGGTCGTGGATATTGGCGGCGGCACCACCGACATCGCGGTGATTTCACTCAGTGGTATTGTTTATTCCCGCTCCGTGCGCATGGCTGGCAACCAGATGGACGAAGCGGTGATGAACTACCTCAAGCGCAAGTACAACTTGCTGGTTGGCGAACGG
>Ga0326726_10001571_pt1 | contig 21220 bp, 24 predicted proteins | sample MHFenrmetagenome_2_FD_207603 | JGI IMG/M metagenome (GOLD analysis project Ga0326726, IMG submission 207603) | Lab enriched peat soil microbial communities from Michigan Hollow, Ithaca, NY, United States - MHF15MN | ecosystem: Environmental > Terrestrial > Soil > Wetlands > Peat | place: USA... | reverse complement strand
TTGCCACGGCAGGCATTGAAAGCATAGATTTCAGCAGGAAGCTCGTTGCCCTCAAGATCCATTTCGGTGAACCGGGTAACCTGGCCTATCTGCGTCCCAACTACGCTGCACATATAGTAAAATATCTCAAATCAAAAGAGGCTGTACCATTTCTAACCGATTGCAATACCCTGTATTGCGGCAGACGGTCAAATGCTCCCTCTCATCTTGAGGCAGCATTCGAGAATGGATTCAATCCGCTTGCAACAGATTGCCCTGTGATCATTGCAGACGGGATTAAAGGCACCGACTACCGTGAAATAGAGGTGAATCTTGAACTTTGCAAAACAGCGAAAATAGGTTCAGCAATAGCTGACGCTGACGTAATAATTTCTCTAAACCATTTTAAAGGACACGAACTTACAGGTTTTGGCGGTGCGCTGAAAAACCTTGGGATGGGCTGTGCATCAGTCGGGGGAAAACTATTCCTTCATTCCGGCTCCTCTCCCAAAATCTATGAGAAAAACTGTACAGGGTGCAGGGTCTGTGAAAAGTACTGCGCTTATGGCGCAATAAAGGTTGGTAAAGACAAAATCGCACATATCGATTATGAAAAGTGTACAGGGTGCGGACAGTGTGTTGCCGTATGCCAGTACGATGCTTCAAGGGTTGTATGGCAGAGCACTTCGGAAAAAGCCTGTAAACGGATTTCGGAGTATGCATTTGCTACCGTAAAGGATAAACCTTCATTTCATATCAACTTCATAATGAACGTTTCGCCCGATTGTGATTGCTGGGATTCAAATGATTATCCTATAGTACCTGATCTGGGATTTGCAGCTTCATTCGATCCGGTGGCTCTCGACCAGGCGTGCGCCGATATGGTAATAGCCGCCCCTGCCCTTCCAGGAAGCAAAATATATGATGATGACAGCAAGGATGACTTACGGGGGAAGGATAAATTCAAGCACTCCCATCCAGATACCTTCTGGCAGGCAGGAATCGAACATGCAGTGAAAATCGGACTGGGAAATAATGAATATGAATTGATCACTATCTGACTAAACTCTTTGTAACTGTACAATTAATTTATTTTCTTTGACGTAAAGTGCTTCAGGCACAATGCACTATCCAACCATCAGATGAATGCTAAAACCGATATCGCAAGGCTTTCTGTCGCTTCAAATACTCTTCTGATCATTATGAAGCTTACAGTTGGTATTATAAGCGGTTCGGTAAGTATTATATCAGAGGCGATCCATTCCTCAATGGACCTGTTAGCTGCAGTAATTGCATTCTTTGCCGTGAGGGTTTCAGATACTCCGCCTGACTCAAGGCATCCTTATGGTCACGGAAAGGTTGAAAATATTTCGGGGGTTATTGAAGGCATGCTCATCCTGATCGCAGCAATCCTGATCATTACCGAGGCGGTAAAAAAGCTGCTTGGCGCTCCTATGGTACTCGAATCGATATGGCTGGGAGCTGTGATAATGTTCATTTCGGCGGTGGTAAATACCATTGTATCACGAAGGTTGTACAAAGTTGCACGGGAAACCAATTCTGTTGCCCTCGAGGCCGATGCTTTACATCTTAAAACAGATGTGTACACTTCGCTCGGGGTTGCTGTCGGACTCATCCTTATAATGCTGACAGGAATTAAGTGGCTTGATCCGGTTGTGGCAATACTGGTTGCACTTTTCATAATCAAAGAGTCCTTCCTGCTTCTCAGAAAAGCATTCTCACCACTCCTTGATACCGCCTGGGGTGACGAGGAGATCAAAGATCTTGAAAGCAGGCTCGACAAAATGGATGTCAGCTACCATGATCTTCGAACCCGTGTTGCAGGGAATTACCGGTTCATCGACATTCATGTGGAGATTCCTGAGAATGAATCAGTTGGAAATGCACACAGTTATTGTGATAAAATTGAAGACGACCTGAAAAGCATTTACAATAACCTTACGGTTACTATCCACGTGGAGCCTGGTCAGTAATCTCCGGGAAATTCCTTATTTAGAGTATTTCAGTCTCAGACTGTTACTTACAACGCTTACACTGCTTAACGCCATTGCTGCGCCGGCAATCATTGGATTAAGAAGGAATCCGTTTATCGGATATAGAATACCCGCAGCCAGGGGAATACCAATCACATTATAAATAAATGCCCAGAACAGATTCTGCCTGATTGTCCTGACTGTGTTCCTGCTAAGTCTGATAGCCGCGGGAATTATGGCAAGATCATTGCTTATGATTGTCATTTTTGCTGCATCTATCGCAATATCTGAGCCTTTGCCCATTGCAATGCTGACGTCTGCAGTAGCAAGAGCCTGGCTGTCATTGATCCCGTCGCCAACCATCCCGACTATTTTGCCCTCCTTCTGCAACTGCGAAATAAACGCAGCTTTATCGGATGGCAGCATCTCCGACTTATATGAGAGGATTCCTGTCTTTTTTGCCACAGCTTCAGCAGTTTTTTGATTGTCACCTGTGACCAGGAAGACATCGATGCCCATGTCTTTCAGTTGCTGAACAGCAGCTGCTGAATTTTCCTTTATCCTGTCGGAAACTGATAATACTGCAAGGACGTTTTTGTCATCGGCAAAATAGATTACCGTATTAGCCTCCTCTTCCCAAATGCCCGCAAGTTCTTCAAGCCTTGCATCAATATTGATCCCATTCTCATTTACCAGTTTCAACCCTCCTGCGAGAAATTTCGTTTTATTGAAATATCCAGTTATCCCCCTGCCTGTTATGCTGACGACACCTGTTATTACTACCGGAGAAGCCGTCTCATTAAGATAGTTCACAACAGATTCGGCAAGCGGGTGTTCAGATAATTTTTCAAGACTATGCAGGATATTTATGTTTTTCTGAACATCCTTTGCTGTCCTCCATTCGATTTTGCCGACCGATGGTTTTCCTTCTGTTACAGTACCGGTCTTGTCAAGCACAACTGAATTCATTTTGTGGGTCATCTCCAGGGCTTCAGCATCCTTGATAAGAATGTTGCTTTCGGTGCCTTTCCCAATTCCAACCATTATTGCGGTAGGTGTCGCCAGTCCAAGTGCACATGGACATGCTATAACAAGAACAGTAATCATCGACAGCAATCCCTGGCTGAAACCATTTTCGCCGCCGGCTATCCACCATACTGCCAGTGTAACTGCCGAGATTGCCACTACCACGGGAACAAATATCCCTGCAATTTTATCGACCAGTTTCTGAACCGGGGCTTTGCTGCCCTGGGCTTCCTGGACCATCCTGATAATACTGCTGAGCAGTGTTTCAGCGCCGACCTTCTGTGCAACAAACTGAAAACTCCCTTTCTGGTTTACAGTTCCGGCAAAGATCCTTGAACCTGGTTCCTTTATCACAGGGACAGGCTCGCCGGTGATCATGCTTTCATCGACATAGCTGCTGCCAAGAGTTACGATCCCGTCGACAGGTATTTTTTCTCCGGGCTTTACCAGAATGATATCTCCCGGCTTTACTTTCGAAATAAGGAACTCCCTTGTATGCCCATTGTCGAGTACTTTAAAGACAGTCCTGGGCTGCAGCCCGATCAATTTCTTCAAGGCAGCCGATGTATTTGCTTTAGCGCCGCCTTCAAGTAACTTCCCGAGCAGGACAAGCGCTATCACCACTCCTGCAGCTTCATAATAAACATGTGCATGCAAACCCTGCCTGTGCCAGAACTCCGGGAAAAGTGTATTGAATACACTAAATAAATATGCTATACCTGTGCTGAGCGAAACGAGTGTGTCCATGTTTACACTGCCATGCCTGATAAGCTTAAAGGCATTTATAAAGAAAGAACGTCCGCAATAAAACACAATAGGTGTGGCAAGTGCCCACATTATGTAGTTGGCATAGGGGATCTTCATGAAAACCATGCTTATCAGCAGAAGCGGCACAGCCAGAACAATTGCCAGAATTGTCCTCTGTTTCATTGACCTGTAGGTCTTCTGCTGAAGATTCTCCAGCTCCTCTCTGGCGTTTTCCGATTCATCAATGATAAGGTCATAGCCGATGGAAGTCACAGCTTCCTTAAGGCTCTGAGGTTTGACCAGGTAAGGCAAAAATTCAATGGTAGCCATCTCAGAAGCCAGGTTAACCGAAGCTTTTACAACCCCCTCCTGTTTGTTTAACAGTGATTCCACGTTGATGGCACAGGAAGCACATGACATTCCTGTCACCGGATACTGCTTAGTCAGGATTTTCTTATCTGAAGCTGAACTCCGTTCCAGTTTTTCTTCCTCCATTGCTTCAACAGCTTCTGAGACATTTTCAACCGGCTTTTCGGCCAGGTTTCCTGATTTTTTAGAATTGGTCATTAGTAATACCTCCCTGAGAAGTAAGTCGTGCGAAATTAGAGAATATATTATTTAACAATTCAGGTGGTGGATAGTTTTATTTAAGATGTATTGAGCAATGTGTGAATAATGTAACTTATTCCTAAAATTATGTAATGGTTCTCAATACTATGAAATGCAACTTTGTTATTTTATATGGTACTTTCAAGAAGCCAGCTTTATCAAAGGCTTATAGAAATATTTTGACCGCCAACGAACATTTTAAAATGATTCCGGTAAACATAAAAAGCGGATACGAATAAAATGAAATAGCATAGATGTTTCAGGTCTGTCTAATTCAAATGTGGTTTAAATATATATTCATATTTTTTTTTGCCTTAATTTCAATAAGTGATTTTGCATTTGCACAGGAGGTTCCTGTCAAAACAGATTCAACTCATCTTTATAAGAATATTGAATCCTATTCTGAACGAAGCAAGTTTACCAGATTTATGTACCGGTTAATTTTCAAACCGGTTGTACCTGACTCAAAGGTTGGTGCAGTTAAAAAGAAAGTATATAAAAAACTGATACAAAAACCATACAGTACCTTTGAAGGAAAAATCATCCGGAATATCGATGTTGTTACCCTCGATCCTTTTGGTTACTCGGCTATTGACACTACTGTTAGAAAACAGAATTTTCTATCTAAAGCAGGGAATGGAATGCATGTTAAAACACAGGGTATCACGATCCGAAACCTGCTGCTTATACATAAGAATCAACCTTTCAATGCTTTACTTGTAAAGGAATCGGAGCGTTTGATCCGCAACCAGAAATATGTGCATGAGGTTTCTTTTTCTGTTATGGCAGCAAAGAAGAACTCCGATTCAGTAGATATTTATATTCGTGAACTGGATAATTGGAGCATAATTCCTGCATTATCCATTTCAAATTCAAAAATCAAAGTTGAATTAACCGACAAAAATTTTTTAGGATACGGACATGAATTTCAGAATGCTTTTTCAAGGAACTTTACCCGTGAAATAAGTTCTTTTAATACAGACTATTCAATACCAAACATATGGAACTCCTACATCAGTGCAAAGTTGCATCTTGGAATCGACGGATATGGAAATTTCAGTAAGAGTTTTTCTGTCGATCGTCCGTTTTTTTCTCCGTTAGCAAAGTGGGCGGCAGGTGCATCCTTTGATTCTCAAATTAAAAAAGATTCCCTGAAAGAAACGAATTCAATTTATGTTCCTGTGAATTTGAAATTTCGGACACAGGATTACTGGGCAGGAAAAGCACTGCAGCTTTTCAAAGGCAATACAGAAGATGTCCTTGTAATCAATCTGATTTTAGCGGCCCGATACCTGCATGTAAAATATTCTGAGAAACCATCTGATCTTTATGACCCGTTACATATTTATTCCAACGAAGATTTTTACTTAGCCACAGTTGGAATTTCCACCAGGAAATACGTACAGGATAAATATATCTTTAAATATGGTGTCATTGAAGATGTGCCGGTTGGGAGCGTATATTCCCTTACTGGTGGTTACCAGATAAGAAATAATTCAGGCCGGCTATATTTAGGTGTGCGGGTTTATTTTGGCAACTATAATGAATGGGGATATCTGAGTTCCAACTTCGAATACGGAACCTTCTTTCATGCATCACATTCTGAACAGGGTGTTCTGACAGTAGGTGTAAATTATTTTACAGGATTATTTGAAATAGGGAAATGGAAATTCAGGCAATTTGTTAAACCGCAGTTGACTATTGGCATAAACCGGTTTTCTTATGATAGTTTAACTATTAATGATGGTTATGGACTGGATGGATTTAACAGTCATGCATTGTCGGGCACCAACCGGTTTCTATTTACGCTGCAGACACAATCATACGCCCCATGGAATATTTTTGGATTTCGCCTTGGGCCTTATCTTACTTATTCTCTTGGTATGCTTAGCGATGCGGTAACAGGCTTTAAAAACAGCAAAGTATACTCCCTTATAGGATTGGGTGTCTTAATTAAAAATGAAAACCTGGTCTTTAAAACATTCCAGTTATCCATCTCATTTTATCCATTAATTCCAGGAACCGGCCAGGATGTTTTTAAAATGAACTCATTTAAAACGACAGATTTCGGTTTCAGAGATTTTGAAATTGAAAAACCGGCAAGGATGATATATCAGTAAAACGAACGCAATAAACTTTCCCTACACTTATTGAGCCTTCCTTTATAATGTGTGAATTATGTAACTTTTTCATGAAATTATGTAACGATTCCGGGAACAGGGAGACATACCTTTACCTGTAATAATTTACAAAGAAATTTAAGATTAACATCAATTAATATTGTTCCCAACATTATTACATAAATAAAAAAGAACTATAGAATTAAGATTTACAAATTAAAAATTAATTAACATGAAAAAGATCGTTTTTTGTTTAATGGTGGCATTATTGTCATTAACTTTTCTTCCTCTTCAATCATTTGCTGCAACAACTGAGGAACCTACTTCTTTACCTGCTCCGAAGCCTGCAGCTTCAGCTGAAGCTAAAGCTTTAGAACTAAGATTGAATGAAATAAATTCAATGGATAAAACAAAATTGAAGTCAGAAGACAAGAAGAATTTGCGAAAAGAGGTAAAGTCAATAAAACACAACCTTAAAGCAATAGGTAGTGGTGTTTATCTTTCAGGTGCTGCAATAATTCTTATTGTAATTCTTCTGGTTGTTTTATTGTAACCAATTTAAAGTAAAAATCATGGGAAATCTACTTTATGTTGTAGCAGTGGTTCTGCTCATCGCTTGGGCAATCGGATTTGTAGGCTTTCATGTCGGAGGCATCATCCATATTCTGCTTGTTATAGCAATTATTGCGGTTTTGCTCAGGGTTATTCAGGGTCGAAAGGTTTTATAAAATCATCGCTTTAATTGCAACCAATGAGTCCACTAATTACAGTGGACTCATTATTTAAAAATAAAATTATGAGCTCAGGAAAATTATTGTTAGGCGTATTGGCTGGCGTTGCCGCCGGCGCATTATTAGGGATTTTATTTGCTCCCGATAAAGGGTGGAACACCCGGAAAAAAATATCAAAAAAGGGAGAGGACTATGCGGAGGCTTTAAAAGAGAAATTCAAAGAATTTCTCGATGAATTCTCCGAAAAATTTGAAGAGGTAAAGGAAGACGTAAGCGATTTTACTGACCCGGGTACATCCAAATCAGGAAAAACCGGAAAAGACCCAAAGGCTGCCAAGGTTTAAATCTTATCAGGACTGAAGCCATGGAAGACAATGCTAAGTTGATTGAATCACTTCTGGAAAAAGCTGCTGATTACGGCAAGGCCAGCTATGAACTGGTAAAACTTAAAGCCCTTGACAAAACATCAGATGCTGTATCCTCATTTATACCTCATTCTGTTGTCTTTGTCATTGTTGCAGTTTCCATACTTTTTCTCAATCTGGGTTTAGCTTTCTGGCTCGGCGAAATCCTTGGCAAAACATTTTACGGATTCCTTCTGGTAGCTGCTTTTTATGGTATTACTGGGATTGTTTTACATTTCTTTATGCATAAATGGCTTAAAGAGCATGTTTCCAGTTTTATCATTAAACATGTGTTAAAATAACATCTCATGCAAAACATAACATCAACTGCCGGGCTTAAAAATGCAATTCAATTATTAGAAGTTGAGCAAGCTGATAAGGGGCACTTATTGAAAGAACAATTCTTCCTTACCTACGAAAGCTTCAGGCCTGTAAACCTTCTCAAGGGCACTCTTAAAGATATCGCTTCATCTCCATATCTGATAGATAACATTTTAAGTACCGGCATCGGTTTAGCTTCCGGTTTTCTCTCAAAGAAAGTATTTATAGGGGCATCAGGCAATAAACTAAGGAAGCTGATCGGCTATGTTTTGCAGTTTGGTGTTACAAACTTTGTAGCTCAACGCCCTGACTCTATTAAATCGATCGGCCGGTTATTCTTCAACTTGTTCACTCCAAAAAAGAAATAAACTCTAAGAAGCCGTGATAGATAAAGAATTAAAATTACCATTTTACACGAAGGCAATTTTTTCTTTAATCGGTCTGCTTGCCTTGTTTACGATATTGTATATAGCCCGGGGTATTATAATTCCAATCGTTTTCGCAATCATTATTGCCATTGTACTTCACCCGGTTGTAAATTTTTTCACGCGGAAGAGAATAAACAGGGTAGCAGCAATTATAATTACATTATTGCTTACATTTTTAGTCATTGCCGCTTTTGGGTTTCTTTTCTTTTCCCAGGCAAGCCGGTTTAGCGAATCATGGCCGATTCTGGTCGATAAATTGACCGGGATATTCAACAAAACCATCACCTCGGCTGCCCGTTATTTCGACATAAACCCCCAAAAGATCTACGAATGGTTTACCAATACCAAAGTTGAGCTCATCAATTCGAGCAGCGCTGCAATAGGGAAAACACTTATCAATGTAGGCAACCTGGTAGTGGTATTGTTTTTAGTTCCCGTTTACATCTTTATGCTGTTATTTTACCACCCTATCTTAATTGAGTTTATTCACAGGATCTTTGGCACAAGCAACCAAAGTCAGGTGAGCCAAATAGTCACTCAGACCAAAACTGTTATTCAGCGGTATCTTATAGGTCTGATTATCGAAGCTGTAATAGTTGCAACACTAAATTCCGTTGCTCTTCTGATACTTGGAATTGAATACGCTATACTGCTGGGAATTATTGGTGCATTGCTAAACGTTATCCCATACATCGGAGGAATTATCTCAGTTGCAATATTCATGTTAGTTGCATTAGTTACCAAATCGCCGGTTTATATGATATACGTTATAATGATATATTCGGTCATCCAATTCATAGACAATCACTACATCGTTCCCAAAATAGTTGCTTCAAAAGTAAAAATCAATGCACTTTTCGCTATAGTAGTTGTAATTGTAGGAAACGCTTTGTGGGGAATACCGGGCATGTTTCTTTCCATACCGCTGCTTGCCATTGTAAAACTTATTTGTGACCATATCGAACCACTAAAACACTGGGGATTTTTATTAGGCGACACCATGCCTCCGTTATTGAAAATTAAACCGATCAATTTAAAGCGGTTAATAAACAAATCTAAATGACAGAGCAACCCTTAGCGTAGCGATTCACCCTTGGTGAACCTTCTTTTTTATTAACAGGCTTATATTTTCAACATAAAAGCAGACAAAAGTTGATATATTTGTTTGAAGGCTTATTAATTATGCCTGTATATTAAATCAATTGAAGCTCTACATCAAAAATATGGTTAGCATCCGTTGCAAAATGGTGGTAAAATCCGAGTTGGATAAACTTGGGTTGCATTACACCAGGATTGAATTGGGTGAAACTGAAATAATGGAGGACATTTCAGCAGAGCAAATTGACTGTCTGGACATTGCCCTGAGAAAGACCGGGCTTGAATTGATGGATGACAAAAAAAGTATCCTGGTTGAGAAGATAAAAGCAATTGTCATTGAACTGGTTCATTATACTGATGATCAAATCAAAACAAACCTATCGGATTATCTGAGCGAAAAACTCAATCATAATTACACATACCTTTCAAACCTTTTTACCGAAGTAAAAGGGACAACAATTGAGAAATTTTACCTGGCCCATAAAATTGAAAAGGTAAAAGAACTTCTGGCGTACGAAGAGCTCAATCTTACTGAAATTGCCTGGAAACTGCATTACAGCAGTGTGGCACATCTGTCAAACCAGTTTAAGAAAATGACAGGGCTTACACCATCTCAGTTCAAGAATCTGAAGAATAAACCACGCACTCTTTTGAGCGATATGTGAATTATGTAACTTTTTTCAATAATTGTATAACTCTTTCCCCCCTGCTTAACTATATCTTGTCGCATCAATTGGTCATCACCGGTTGGTATTGTCATATTGGGTGGTACCAAGGTTTTATTTGACAGTCTAATAATAAACTGTTTGAAGCTATATATCAAATATTTGGTAAACACGCACTACAAAATGGTAGTGAAAAAAGAGTTAAAAGAACTTGGACTGCATTTCATAATTGCCGATATGGGAGTGGTTGATATCATGGAAAATATAGCGGCGGAAAAACGAGAGCAATTAAGAATTGCTTTGCTCAAATCAGGACTGGAACTAATGGACGAGAAGAAGGCTGTGCTCGTTGAAAAAATAACTAACATAATTCTTGAAATGGTTCATCATACGGATGAATTGCCTAAAACAAATTTGCCCGATTACTTAAGCGAAAAATTGAATTACGATTATACCTGTCTGTCAGGTGTATTCTCAGAAGGGCTTGGAACCACTATTGAGGAGTTCATCAATTATCAAAAAATTGAACGGGTAAAAGAGCTTATTATTTATGATAAACTTACCCTGACAGAAATTGCCCGGAAGATGGACTACAGCAGCGTTGGACATTTATCCAGTCAATTCAAAAAGATTACAGGCCTTACGACTTCTCATTTTAAAAACTTAAATAACAAAAGACGAATTCTGGTTGAAGAGGTCCGGGATTAATGACGAATTACAAATAACGAATGAATAAAATGCAATAATCACTTAGTCATTCAAATTAACACCGGCATCATAAAATAAATACTATGGAAACAATTAGCAGAAGAGGAAAGGAATCTCGTTATACCAGAAGCCTGATAGAAGCCAGCCGGGATCCACTGTTTACAATAAATCCTGAAGGGAAAATTACAGATATAAACAATGCCTCCGTAAACATAACAGAAGTAACCCGGGAGAATTTGATCGGTACAGATTTTTTTGAATATTTTACAGAACCTGAAAGAGCACGTGAAATTTATAAACAGGTTTTTGCCGAAGGTTTTGTGGCTGATTATCCTTTAACCATTCGTGACGGCAAGCTTACAGAAGTATTATTTAATGGTGCCGTGTACAAAGATGAGTTTGGAAAGGTGCTTGGCGTAGTTGTGGTGGCACGGGATATTACCGATCACAAAATAGTTGAAAAAGAATTGATGAAAGCTAAAAAGCGTGCTGAATCGGCCACCAAAATTGCTGAAAAAGCAAAAAATAAAGCTGAATTCGCCACTCAAATTGCTGAAGAAGCTGTGAAATCGAAACAACAGTTTTTGTCAAACATGAGCCATGAAATTCGCACTCCTATGAATGCAATCATAGGGTTTACAAAAGTGCTGTTGAAAACAGATTTAAATTCAAAACAAAAAGAATATCTAAACGCGATAAAAATCAGTGGTGATGCTTTGACAGTTCTGATTAACGACATACTCGACCTCGCAAAAGTGGATGCAGGAAAAATGATATTTGAGCAGGTGCCTTTTAAAATGGCTGCATCAATATTGGCCATGATCCATTTGTTTGAAACTAAAATTCAGGAAAAGAATTTACTGTTGAAAAAAGAATATGACAGTAAAATTCCAAATGTACTGGTTGGCGATCCTGTTCGTTTGCATCAGATTATTTTAAACCTTGTCAGCAATGCAGTAAAGTTTACGATAAAAGGGGAAATTACTGTAAGCGTCCGGTTATTGAATGAAGATGAAGAAAAAGTAACTATTGAATTTTCAGTTACCGATACCGGAATTGGGATACCGGAAGATAAATTAGAACATATTTTTGAAAACTTCCAGCAGGCATCCAGCGAAACTGCAAGGTTATATGGAGGAACAGGCCTCGGACTTGCCATTGCTAAACAATTAATAGAATCACAGGGGGGGACCATAACTGCAAAAAGTAAACTGGGAGCAGGCTCTACTTTTAGTTTTATTTTACCTTTTCAGAAAACAGATGCTGAAGTCGAATTAATTACGGAGACAAAGGAATTGGATGCTATAGTGGAAAATATAAAAGTACTGGTGGTTGAAGATATAAGGCTTAATCAATTACTGATGAAAACTCTGCTGGACGATTTTGGATTTGAACACGATATTGCAGGCGATGGGAAAATAGCCATAGAAAAACTGCAAAATAAATCATACGATATTATTTTAATGGACTTGCATATGCCTGTTATGGATGGGTTTGAAGCTACAGAATACATCCGTAACAAAATGAATTCTCATGTTCCCATTATTGCTTTAACTGCTGACGTGACCACGGCCGATTTAAAAAAATGCAAAAGTGTGGGGATGAATGATTACATCTCAAAACCTCTTGACGAAAGGATATTGTTCAGTAAAATAGCTGATTTATTAAAGAAACCTGTGCCGGTACAAGATACCTGCCTGCCCGCAGACAGATCAGAATTTGTTGATTTAGTTTATTTAAAAAAACGTACAAAAAATAATCCTGAATTGATGAGGGAAATGATTTTACTTTATTTAAAGCAGACTCCGGCTCTGATCAGCCAGATGAAACAAGGTATGTATGATAAAGATTGGGATTCTGTTTATTCAGCAGCGCATAAAATGATTCCTTCATTTTCTATAATGGGCATGCATAAGGATTTTGAAGACATGGCAAAAAAAGTCCAGGAATATTCAAGCACACAAAAACATCTTGACGAAGTACAGGAATTGGTTTTAAAGCTTGATAATGTTTGCTCCAAGACTTGTGCAGTGTTAGAAGAAAAACTTAAATTGATTAAAAGTCCTAAGTGATGACAAACGAAAAAAAAATACTCCTTTTTCTTGTTGATGATGATGAATTGTTTTTGAAGTCCCTGGTAATTGAATTTTCAGATAATACTGAATCTTCCATTAAGACATTCTTAACAGGAGAACAATGCCTTGAACATATATCACAAAATCCGGATGTTGTAATTTTAGATTATAATCTCAATAGTGTTGACAAAAAGGCTATCAATGGTTTAGAAACGCTCGATAGGATAAAAGCAATCAATCCGCTGACACCTGTTATTATGCTCTCCTCACAGGATAAAATTGAGGTGGCAGTAAATTGTATGAAACACCAGGCATTTGATTATATTGTTAAAAGTGAAACTGCTTTTGTACGATTGCAAAAAACCATTACTACCATTTTTCATTATCAGGAAATAGAAAAAGCATTGAGCTGGTATATGGAAAAGATGTAACAAACACATAAAAGAAAAATTATGACAAGAAGAGAAACCAGAATACTCTATTATGTAATCGCATTTGTGGTTATAATAGTTGCCTTTTTTCTATTGGGCGGAGGACCATGGATAAAAGGGATGGGACATGGACATGGTTCGATGGGAATGACCAATTTGCGCTGGGGACAGATTCTGATAAGTCTTGGTATAGGTTTCCTGCTCGGTTGGTTTGCCTCCAGGAGGAAATGGTGATCGGCTTTCGGAATTCAGTCATTAATGTTAGCCAATAATCCTCATTGCGCATACCTGATGTGGCGCACACAGGCAGCTGGCTGCTTTAATTAAAAAAATAATCAGATGAAGACAAATAGAGTGAAAAAAGTACTGATAGCGCTGGACTATAATCCAACTGCACAAAAAGTGGCCGAATCAGGATTTACTTTGGCTAAAAATATTGGAGCTGAAATTATATTACTGCATGTAATAACAGATCCGGCGTATTATTCTTCACCGGAATATTCTCCAATAGTGGGATATACCGGTCATCTGGACAATGATTTAATGCAATTAGACAGTATTGCCGCGCTGAAAAAAGCATCCCAGGAATTCCTTGATAAATCAAAAGATCATCTGGGTGATGAAACCATTCAAACATTGGTAGAAGAAGGTGATTATGCTGAATCAATATTAAAGACTGCAAAAGATTTGCACGCAGATATTATTGTAATGGGCACACACAGCCGCAAATGGCTGGAAAATATAGTCATGGGAAGCGTAACTGAAAAAGTGTTAAATCACACTTCTATACCGCTTTTCATCATCCCAACCAAAAAACACAATTAATTGCGGCCCCTTCCAATCTCCTGTGAACTGATAAATTGAAAACAATACTCCGGTTATCTGTTACAGGATCATCTGTATAACATGTTGTTTTAACACATTTGTAATGTGTGAATCATGTAACTTTTTTTAAAATTTATGTAACACTTATCTGATTATAGTCGGTTAAATTGGTTCTTTCAAAATTCATTAATGCTTGGAAATCTAAAAAAACTTATATGAAAGGAAATAAAGAATTAATCACAAAGTTGAATTCGCTGCTGGCAGATGAACTCACTGTCGTTAACCAATACATGGTACATTCTGAAATGTGCGAAAATTGGGGTTACATCAAACTTCACACGGCAATAAAAAAACAGGCAATTGATGAAATGCACCATGCCGAGTGGCTTATTGAGCGGATACTTTTCTTTGATGGTACGCCAACAGTATCTAAACTTAATCCTATTAAGATTGGTAAAAATGTATCAGAAATGATCACTAATGATAACTCTGCAGAACTTAATGCTGTCAGTGCTTACAATGTAGGGATCAATCTTGCCCGTGAGGTAGATGATCAAGGCAGTGTTGACCTGCTGACAAAGATACTTAAAATGGAAGAAGGCCATGTCGATTGGGCAGAAATACAACTTGCGCAGATTGCACAAATGGGCATGGAGAATTATCTGGTTAATCAAACTGAACGCCCGGCAAGCTGATTCTTCATATTCTGACAGAAACAATTCGCGGAAGCTCTTAATTGTGGCAAAAGCAACTGACCAGATGACTGAATATCAAAGATATGTCTTTGTCAGAGAATATTTTAAATAGATGATGTTCAGATACCAAATTAATTCAATTATAAAAAGAAAAAATTGAGCTCCTTTGGAAACGATATCAAGGTGATCATAAATAACGTTACAGTCAGTTACAACGATGAAGGACCGGAAAACGCTCCTGTTATAATATTCATTCACGGCTTTCCCTTTAATAAGTCGATGTGGAATTTACAGGTTAAAGCGTTAAAGGATAAATACCGCGTAATTACGTATGACGTACGCGGACATGGGAAATCCGATGCAGGGAATGACGTTTTTACGATTGATCTTTTTGTCAAAGACCTTATCAACCTTATGGATGCCCTGAAGATTGACAACGCGATATTGTGTGGTTTATCCATGGGCGGATACATTGCATTAAATGCCATGGGAAAATACCCTGAGCGTTTTAATGCACTTATATTATGTGATACTCAATGCATTGCCGATACGCCTGAAGCAAAAGAAAAACGTATTAAGGCAATTGAAAGCATAAGGAAGACCGGAGTGGAAAAGTATGCCGACGAGAGTATAAAAAATCTTTTCGCGTCCGGATCCTTCATAACAAAACAAAAAGAAATTGCAGCTGTACGGGAGATGATATTGAAAACCTCTGAACAATCGCTTTGCAATACCTTGCTTGCTCTATCTCATCGAAAAGAAACCTGCAATATATTACCAGGTATAAAGATACCGGCGCTTATAATGGTTGGTAATGAAGATAAAATAACACCTCCCGCATCAGCCCGCTTTATGAATGAAAATATAAAAGATTCAATCATGAAAATCCTGGAGTATGCCGGGCATTTAAGCAACCTGGAGAGTCCCTATGAATTTAATGTTCATCTTAAGAGGTTTATTGCATCGATTTACTAAAGAACTAATTTACTCCGGAACAGGCTTCGTCTTCATAATTCTGAATTTTAACAAGCACCTTTTCAGAAAATTATTTCCCACTGTAAATAAGTCAGCCTGAGAAAGTTTCTTTTACGTTCATATGTGAATTATGTAACTTTTTTCAGGAATTATGTAAATCTGTTGGTACCACCTAACTTACCTTTCATATATACATTATTTTAATATAATTTCCAGCTAAATATCTTGGAATGAATGTTTTATCCTATCAGGACATTTTGATTTAATACTATTATTTCCCAATAAAGCCATCGCCATGATAAAAGTAGAATTTTGTTCACAACTCCTGAGTCTGGAGCGCCATTTGCGGAAGTTTGCATATCGCCTTACCCTTAATAAACCAAATGCAAAGGATCTCGTACAGGAAACTTTCCTGAAAGCGCTGATAAATCGGGAAAAATTTGTTATTGATGAAAACTTTAAGGCCTGGACTTTCACAATACTGAGGAATGCTTTTATAAACAACTACAGGCGTAATTCTCGTCAGATTACTTTTTGTGATCAGACTTCAGAGTCATTTTATTCCAATCAAACAGAGGAATCCGGTTCGGATGATCCTGATTCAGTTTATTCAGAATTGGAAATAAAACGAAATATTGAACAGTTAAAAGATATGCTCAGGGTACCATTTAAAATGCATATTGACGGATATAAGTACAAAGAAATTGCATCTAAACTTAACCTGAATATCGGAACTGTTAAAAGCAGGATTTTCCTGTCAAGGAAACAATTGAGGGATCAACTGAACGGGTGAATGAGGTTGAAGAAATAATAATCAATAAAGAATCTATTCAGGGAAACAAATCATTTAAACTAATGATAATAAAACAATGAAAAACGAAACGAAATGGTCTATTGACCCTGCTCACAGCGAAATAGCGTTTAAAGTAAAGCATTTGATGATATCAAATGTTAAAGGTGTATTCAGAGAATTTGATGCAAGTATCAGCACTCCCGGTAATGATTTTTCATCTGGCAAAATTGACTTTTGGATGAACCCTTCTTCCATTGATACTGGTGAAAAAAAACGTGATGAACATTTGAAAAGTGGAGATTTTTTTGATGTTGAAAAGTACGGGAAAATAACGTTCCTCTCAGATTCTCCTGAAGAATCCGGAGAAGATGACAGTTTCATCCGGTGGGGGAATCTAACAATTAAAGGAATTACCAATAGAATAAAACTGGATGTTGAATTTGGTGGTACAATAAAAGATCCCTGGGGAAATGAAAGAGCGGGTCTTTCTTTAAGTGGAAAGTTAAACCGGAAAGACTGGGGACTTAACTGGAATTCTGTCCTGGACGAAGGTGGATTAATGGTAAGCGATGATGTCAGATTCGTTTGTGATGTTGAACTATTGAAACAGAAATAAGCATTTGACAATAATAAATTTATGGCATGGCGATAACTCGCAAACATAAAGATTTGTAAATAATTCAATTCAAAATATATAAATCATGGCGACTATAAGCAAAATCTGGATAGAAGAAGGTTGCACCGCTTGCGGCCTGTGTGAGGAAATTTGTCCTGAAGTTTTTAAAATGGAAGATTTAGCCACGGTAACTGAAGGTGTGAAATATGCAGATTATGAGGAGAAAATAAAGGAAGCAGCAGAAAGCTGTCCTGTGGAAGTTATCAGATATATTGAGTAGTCTCACATCCTATTTTTAACCGGAGTAGGAGCAATTATATATAAATCATCAGGATCTCATTCTGATCGTGTGGATTATGTAACTCAAAAAGGGAATTGTGTAACAATTCTGCTGATTGACAACCTACCTTTACATAAGAAAGTTAATCATCACACAATTATGGCAGAAACACTATAATTCTTTGTGTGATTTATATCCTGAAAAATATGGAAGATATTTTAGTGCTCGAAAAAACCAAAATATTTAAGGACTTTGTTCTGTCACAGTCCGGGGGAAAATTACTTATACCTGAACCATCCAGGATCAATCCTGTAATGGAGAATATTCGTACTGAAGGAAAAAGACTGTCTCTGAAAAACAGAGACGGTCTTTTTCACATTTATAACTTATCGTTAAAACCGATATCCGATTGAAATACCGAAGCCTGTGTTCTTGTATGAAGCCTTACTATCAGTAATCCAACTATATTCGGGATTGATCTTCAATACTCCGAGCTGGGCATTGAGCTGTAAGAAGACTCCCATTGATAATTCATATCCGAAGAAGATATTTGCACCGGCATCAAAAGGCCTGTAAAAAGAATTATCAATCAAATCAATTAAATTCGTAACAGTGCTCTTAAATTTAACATCCCTTTCATAACTGATAGAACCATATTCAGAGTTCTCTTTGCCACCGATACCAAAAGCAATGTATGGTCCAAAACCAAGGAGAATATATCCTTTCCCTAACTGAGGCCTGTACAACAGGTTTAAAGGCATTTCAATATAAGAGAGTTTTGTGGTCGTTACAAAATCGCCTGATGCTTTGGCTTCCGGTGAAAAAAAGTCATCTTTTGCCCCCTTGATGGAAAAAAGCAGTCCGGGCTGAAAATAGAAGTCAGGTGCCACCGGGATGTTTATACTAACTCCGGCGTGAAACCCTGTCAGGAGACCATTCTTAAGTTTATTCCCATAATTATCCTTCCCATTTATATTCTGGAAATTTATGCCGCCCAGAAGACCAAAGGAGATTTTCGCCTTTTCTGCATTTTGGGCAATTGCTAATGGAGCTGAAAGCATAAGGATTATTACAATAGAAAATAGTTTTGTTTTCATAATTAATTGGCTTTTAGATTCTGATGTATGATTTATTTAGCTGCTTCTTTTTTAGCTTCAGCTTTCATCTTTTCATTTGCAGCGATCAGAAACTCAACCCTTCGGTTCTGAGTACGACCTTCTGCTGTCGCATTGTCATATTTTGGCACAGTTTCGCCAAATCCTTTAATTGTCAGACGGCTGGCTTTAATACTTTTACCGGACAGATACCCTGATACTGCATTAGCCCTTCTTTCAGATAACTTCTGGTTATATGCTACACTCCCTTTATTGTCAGTATGTCCCTGAACTTCAATGTTGGTGTCAGGATAATTGTTCAACACTACAACCAGTTTATCAAGATTAGTTCTTGCCTCAGCCGACAGGTTTGATCTGTCAAAAGCAAACAGAACATTGCTGGTGAATTCCACGACTATCCCTTCACCAACACGTTCAACCTTTGCATCAGGAACAGTCTTCTTTATTTCCTCGGCCTGTTTGTCCATCTGATGGCCAATTATAGCACCTGCCCCGCCTCCAACAGCAGCTCCGATAATTGCACCCAGAGCGGTATTACCTGCAGCCCTGCCAATAACAGCGCCCATTGCACCACCTGCTGCAGTTCCGACAACAGCTCCTTTCTGCGATTTATTCCATGAAGCGCATCCTGATAAGATCAACACTCCACATAAAATAATGATCAAACTCATTCTCGACTTTTTCATAATAATTGTATTTAATTGTATAAAGATTCCTGTAATAGTGATTATTCACTAATATTCATCGAAAGGTAGGTCCATTTAAACAAATCAGTGTTACACAACTTCCAGTAAGAGTTACATTATTCACACATTTTTAGTTTGTGATAAGCCTTATTTAAAGAATGCCAGGCCATTCCCAGCTATACAGGAATTGTAATTTGGCCGGTCGGGCTCTTAAACTGACAGCAGGCCCTTTTAGCCCGAAAGTGTGAATAATGTAACTCTTTTCCGGTATTGTGTAACGCTTCCTGAAATTATAAGCCCAACCTTTGTATTGCGAATTTAAGGGAGTTAGTCATTGACATATTCAAACTTATTATTATCAGAATGAAAAAAAATTTCGGTTTATTAATTGTCGCCTGCCTTCTGGCAGGATGTGCATTAAATCTGGTTACCGGCCGCAATCAGTTGAGTCTGGTAAAGGAATCTGATTTACGATTAATGGCAGTAAGCCAATACAACACATTTTTATCGGAGAATAAGGTATTAAATTCCAACACCAGTAAAGATGCTGCAATGGTTGACCGTGTGGGAGCTAGAATTGCAAATGCAATTACAAAGTATTATGACGACCAGGGAAAACCATCGGTGATGGAAGGGTATGCCTGGGAATTTAACACGATTGATGACAATAAGGTTATAAATGCCTGGTGCATGCCTGGTGGAAAGGTGGTTGTCTATACAGGTTTATTGCCAGTAACTCAAAACGAAACATCACTCGCAATTGTTATGGGACATGAGATTGCCCATTCCATTGCCAAGCATGGCAACGAAAGAATGAGTCAGGCAATGGTACAGCAAATGGGAGGTATGGCACTGGAGGTTGCTTTAGCCCAAAAGCCGAAGGAAACACAGGATCTATTCATGACGACCTATGGCATTGGAAGCGACCTGGGAGCTATGTTACCCTGGTCGCGGCAACAGGAAACTGAGGCTGATCAGTATGGACTTATATTTGCAGCCATGGCTGGTTATGACCCGCGGGAAGCAATTCCTTTCTGGCAAAGAATGTCAACAGCAGGCGGAGCAAGTCCACCTGAATTTCTAAGTACTCATCCTTCTGATGAAACAAGGATGAGAAAACTTAAACAATTTATGCCGGAAGCCCTGAAATATTATACTGCCCGCAATTAAGTTACGCGCACAGTCAGTTTGAACAGCCTCGTGGAGGAGATGATGACCCGACAGGACAAAAAACAGCAGGCTTACCGTGTTGAATTTGATATTTTTTGATTTATTTTGTACTTATATGTAATTGTATATGACTTAATTCTGTTGTATACAGATAATATATATGTTACTCAGCAAACACTTATGAGACCTCAATCACAATGCAATTAATATGTTCGGTTACTCAGTAAAATGGTTGATCATGTAGCTGAGCGACTAAATAAGTCATGAAATGTCATTTCAATCTGAGAGGATTAACCATATCCAGTTTTAAAACAAAGCGAATCCGGTTTTTGAATGATCCGGTTATTGCATCAATATTGTCTGAGACAAGCAAAGGGAAATAGATCTCGAAAAAGTTCCAAATTCCTGCTTTCAAACCTGCCTCAATGAAAAATGGTGATTTATAAGCTGTTTCAGCACCATGATCGTTCAGTAATAAACTAACAAAGGGTTTTACAGGAAGCCAGGATACCTTTCCAGGCAGGCTACTGCTGAATGAGAGCGAAAAAAGCCAGCGACTGTATCCAAGGGTATCATTAACAGGAGATACCAACCCTCCCTCAGATATAGTCATCTGTCTGGACCAGAAGGTTTTCGAAATCTCTCCAAAACGATCGGGGTAAAACCCCTCGTACAAATATTGTTCGGGACCATTTCTGCCACTTGCCGAAAAAGCATAAAAGGGATCGG
>Ga0326726_10001570_pt1 | contig 21222 bp, 19 predicted proteins | sample MHFenrmetagenome_2_FD_207603 | JGI IMG/M metagenome (GOLD analysis project Ga0326726, IMG submission 207603) | Lab enriched peat soil microbial communities from Michigan Hollow, Ithaca, NY, United States - MHF15MN | ecosystem: Environmental > Terrestrial > Soil > Wetlands > Peat | place: USA... | reverse complement strand
CGCGCGCCGCCCCGGTCAGCGTTGCCAGATCAATGATGAGGTCCGAACCCGTGGCATCAGCCTCAGCGAGGCCATCGCACAGCACAAGTCGACCCTCGGCATCGGTATTGCCGACTTCAACGGTCAACCCCTTGCGCGTGTGCAGGACATCACCCGGCCGGTAGGCATCACCCGCAATGCTGTTTTCCACCGCGGGCACCAGTACGCGCAAGCGGACCGGCAGAGCGGATTCCATGACCAATTGAGCCACGGCCAGGGCGCAGGCGGCGCCGCCCATGTCCTTTTTCATCAGCAGCATGCCGGCCGCAGACTTGACGTCGAGGCCACCGCTGTCAAAGCACACGCCCTTGCCGACCAATGTGACCAGCGGATCTTCCGGCCGGCCCCAGGTGATATCGATCAGCCGTGGCGCCGCGGCGGCTGCCCGGCCTACTGCATGGATCGCGGGGTAATTGCGCTGAAGGAGCTCCGAGCCGACGACCACGTCAATCGTGGCGCGAAAGCGTTGCACCATGCGTGTGGCTTCCGCCGCGAGCTCGGCTGGTCCCATGTCGTTCGCCGGCGTATTGATCAAGTCACGTGCCCACGCGAGCGCGCTCGCCGCGCCCTCGACGTATGCCCGATTGCAGCTGTCCGGCCAGACCAGAAGCGCCTCGCGCTTGCCGACAGGCTTGCGGTAACGGTCGAATCGGTAGCTCCCGACGGCCCAGCCGAGCGCAGCTTGCCGGCTGGCGCGCTCATCCAGGGAGTCCGCGAATGCATAAGTCCCTGCTGGCAGGCGCTCCGGCAGCGGGGCGGTGTGCCAGAGCGATAACTCATCAAGGCCATTGACCGCGCCAACACCGAGCGCGACGCGCGCCAGCTGTCCCTGCGCATCGGGTACGAGCAGCAGTTTGCCGCGCTCTGCCTTGAAGGCCGCGGCCGCAGACCATGCGCGCGCGCTTGGCGGCTGCGCCTCTAGCCAGGCTGCAAGCTGCGACTCGGAAACCAGCGATATCGGGATTGCGTCGCGCCCTGGGCCAGGATGGAAAGCACTCATGAGGAAGAGGCTAAGGGAATCGGTTGCAGTGCGAAAGAGCGCCGCGGTCCATGACCGCAAAGCCAAACATGAGCCGTTGACAACCCGCGCTCGCCTGTGCTCACATCGGGGCAAGCCTTTGACTTGCCTTGAGTACTTGAACCCATTGCTACCCGGAGCCGATCCTGCGACCGATGAGCGCGCGTACCCTTCAGCTTGGTTCTCTCAGCACCGCCTCAGCCGCGGCCGCGCTCCTTCTTGGCGGTCTTGAAATCGACCTGCTGCTCCTTGGACGGGGGTGCGGGATCCTGACCTGAAGCCAAGCAGGCGTCGAGGCCAACAGAAAACAGGAACCCCGCACCGGCGCCAGGCCGCGGCGGGGTTTTTTTTCGCCGAACTGTCAGAGATACCGCCAGGAGACTTTGTCATGCAGTTGTATTCGAAGAAGGACGTCAACAAGAAGGCTCTCAAGGGCGCGCGTATCGCCGTGCTCGGCTATGGCAGCCAGGGCCGCGCGCATGCGCTCAATCTGCACGACAGCGGATTCCGGGTAGTGGTCGGCGTGCGCAAGGGCGGAGCGAGTTGGCGCAAGGCCCGGAAGGACGGCCTTGAGGTTGCCGAACCCGCGGACGCCGTACGCGGGGCCGAGCTGATCGCCTTCCTCGTGCCCGATCTCGCGCAGCGTGACCTGTATGACACCGTCAAGAAGAACCTGAAGAAGGGTGCGACGATTCTGTTCGCGCACGGCTTCAACATCCACTTCCGGCAGATTCGCCCGCGCAAGGATCTTGACGTCGTGCTGATCGCCCCGAAGGGTCCGGGCGATCTGGTACGCCGCCAGTACCAGCAGGGTCGTGGCGTGCCCTGCCTGCTTGCCGTGGCGCAGGACCTCTCGGGCGCAGCCGCGGCCAAGGCGCTTGCGTATGCCGATGGCATTGGCGGCACGCGCGGCGGAGTGCTGGCGACGACCTTCGCGGAAGAGACGGAGACGGACCTGTTCGGCGAGCAGGCGGTGCTGTGCGGAGGTTGCACCGAACTCGTAACAAAGGGCTATGAGACGCTGGTCGAAGCCGGCTACCAGCCGGAGGTCGCGTATTACGAGGTCCTGCACGAGCTGAAATTGATCGTCGACCTGCTGCATGAAGGCGGCATCACGAAGATGCATCAGTTCATCAGCGAGACCGCCAAGTACGGCGATCTCACGCGCGGTCCGCGCATCGTCGACGCAAGAGTCAAGAAGACCATGGCCAGGGTGCTCAAGGAGATTCAGACGGGCCGCTTCGCGCGCCAGTGGATCGCCGAGAACAAGGCGGGCCGCAAAGAGTATCAGCGGCTCCTCAAGGCCGACCTCGAGCACCCGATCGAAAAGGTCGGCGCGAAGCTCCGTGCGCGCATGCCGTGGCTGAAGCAATGACGGTGTCCCGGCCGCTCAACGTGCCCTGAAAGGTCCTCATGAAGCTCTCGATTCGCAATCTCCCTTCGATTCCGGCGACGGACCGGCGCACGGGCGGAGTGCATTTCGACGACATCGTCGCGGCACGTCATTTGCTTGCAAAGCATCTGACGGCGACGCCGCTCGTCACGCACCCCTTGTTGTCGCAGCGCCTGGACTGCCGGGCTCTTGTAAAGCTCGAAAACGCGCAGCTTCTCGGCTCGTTCAAGATTCGTGGTGGACTCAATTTTCTTGCGCAGCTTGCGCCCGCCGAGCGGGACCGCGGCCTGGTGACCGCAACGCGCGGCAATCACGGCCAGTCGCTTGCGTACGCCGCGCGTCAATTCGGCGTGCGCACGACCATATTCGTTCCGCACGGGAATAACCCGGACAAGGATGCTGCCATGCGCGCGCTCGGCGCCGAAGTGCGCGTCGCGGGCGATGATTTCGATAGCGCTTGGGAAGCGGCGGCGGCGTACGCGGCCGAGAGTAATGCGCGCCTCGTTCACCCCTCGCGTGAGCCGAGTCTCATCGCGGGCTACGCGACCGTCGCGCTCGAAATGCTGGAGCAGAGTACGGAGCGACTCGACTTCATTTTCATTCCGGTGGGCGGCGGCAGTCTCGCAGCCGGCATGGCGCTCGCCATCCGCGCGCTGAGCCCGCACACCCGCATCGTGGGCGTGCAGGCCGCGAGCGCGCCGGCACTCGCGCGTGCCTATCTCACCGGCGAGCTCCTCGAGGTGCCGCTCGCGCCCACTGTCGCGGACGGCCTCGCAACACGCGTGCCGGCTGCAGAGCCGGTGCGCATGCTGCGCGAACTGATGAATGACATGGTGCTGGTGAGCGAGGCCGAGCTGCACGGCGCCATTCGCTGCTACGCTGAAACCCTGCACCAGCTCGCCGAGGGCGCAGGTGCGGCCGCGCTGGCTGGCGCCATCAAACTGAAAGCGCGCATCGCAGGCGCGCGTGTCGGCCTCGTGCTGTCCGGCGGCAACATCAGCCACGACGTGCTGATCTCGGTGTTGCACGGCGATCCTGTGCCCGCGGCCCAGGCGCGCGCCGAAACCGAAGCACTTGCAAGCATGAGTTACGGCGTGGCGAAGCGAAACCCGGAACATTGATCACGGAGCCCCCAAGCCATGAACCCGCGCGACCCCAATTACGTGATGATCTTCGATACAACGCTGCGCGACGGCGAACAGGCGCCCGGCTGCAGCATGGCACTGCCGGAGAAACTGCGGGTAGCGCGCGCGCTCGCTGAACTCGGCGTGGACGTGATCGAGGCGGGCTTTCCGGTTGCCTCGCGTGGCGACTGGGAAGCGGTCAATGGCATCGCGCGGGAAATCGAAGGACCCGTCATCGCCGGCCTCGCGCGCTGTAATGCGGAGGACATCGAGCGCGCCGCGCGCGCTCTGGAGCCCGCCGCGCGCAAACGCCTGCACGTCTTCCTCGCCACGAGCGCGATCCACCGCAAGTTCAAGCTGAACATGGCGAAGGATGAAATACTGAAGTCGGCCGTCGAAGCCGTCCGTCTCGCACGGACGTTCGCCGACGACGTCGAGTTCTCCCCGGAGGATGCATCGCGCACGGAGCTTGAGTTCCTGAAAGAGGTGGTCACGGCCGTGGTCGAGGCCGGGGCGACGACGGTGAATATCCCCGATACCGTCGGCTATACCGTGCCACAGGAATTCTCGGAGGTGTTTCGCTATCTGCGCACAACCGTGCCGGGCATCGACAGAGTAACGTTGTCGGTGCACTGCCATGACGATCTCGGCATGGCGGTCGCTAACAGCTTGAGCGCTGTGCAGGCCGGCGCCCGTCAGGTGGAATGCACGATCAATGGCATCGGCGAACGCGCCGGCAATTGTTCGCTCGAGGAAATCGTCATGGCCCTGCGTACGCGGGAGGCCTACTTCGGACTGAAAACGGGAATCCATTCCACCCGCCTCTACCCGACGAGCCGCCTCGTGTCGAGCATCACCGGCATGCCGATACCGCGCAACAAGTCGATCGTCGGGGAGAATGCTTTCGCACATGAGTCGGGCATCCACCAGCACGGGATGCTCAAGCACCATTCGACCTACGAGATCATGCGGCCGCAGGACGTCGGTCTCGCGCGCACGCATCTTGTGCTCGGCAAGCACAGCGGCCGACACGCGTTTCGCGAGCGCGTCGAGGAACTCGGTTTCGAGCTCGATGAAATCGAATTGAACCGCGTGTTCGACGAGTTCAAGGCGCTCGCCGATCGCAAGAAGGAGCTGTTCGACGGCGACATCGAGGCGCTCGTTCTGCGCTCCGAAGGCGAATCGTCCGGCCCCTGGTCGCTGCTTGCGCTCGACACAGTCTCGGGACTCTCGGCGCCGGCGAATGCCACCGTCAGGCTCGCCCGCAAGGGCAAGGACCCAGTCGAGAAACAGGCGCATGGCGATGGGCCGGTGGATGCGGCTTTCAAGGCGATCGAGGCGGCCACCGGCATCAACGTGAGCCTGCGCAAATTCGAATTGAGAAGCGTGTCTGAAGGCGAGGACGCCCAGGGCGAAGCGGTCGTGTACGTGGAGTACAATGAGCGCACTTATCGGGGTTCCAGCGTCAGCACCAATATTGTCGAATCGGCGGTGCGCGCCTTCCTCGAAGTCATCAACCGCATCGAGCTCAGCCGCCAGACGGGTGTGCGCCAACCTCGGGAGCGTCGCAGCAAAGCTACTGCGGCCGCCAAGGCAGCCATCTGAGACCGAAGCTCGAGCCCAGCGACACGGAGCGCGACATGCCCATTCCGGCAACAAAGTACATCTGGTTCAACGGCAAGCTCGTTCCCTGGGAGAAGGCCACGGTACACGTGCTCAGCCACGCCCTGCACTACGGCTCGTCGATATTCGAAGGGGTGCGCGCGTATGCCACACACCAGGGGCTCGCGATCTTCCGCCTGCGCGATCACACGCGCCGGTTCTTTGATTCAGCCAAGATCTATCGGATGGATCTGCCGTTCACTGCCGAGCAGCTGAACGCCGCGCAGAAGGACGTGCTTGCAGCCAATGGACTTCATAGTGGTGCCTATCTCAGGCCGATCGCGTTTCGCGGCTATGGCGAGATCGGCGTGGTGCCGCGCAATCCGACGCCCATCGATGTGGCCATCGCAGCCTGGGAATGGGGCACGTATCTCGGCAAGGAGGCGCTCGAGCACGGTGTGGACGTGTGCGTGTCCTCGTGGCAGCGCGTTGCGCCCAACACGATACCGGCGCTCGGCAAGGCCGGTGGCAACTACCTGTCGGGCTTTTTGATCGGCATGGAGGCCCAGCGTCTTGGCTTTGCCGAAGGCATCGGCCTCGGCGTCGACGGCATGGTGAGCGAAGGCAGCGGCGAGAATCTGTTCCTGGTGAAGGATGATGTCCTCATTACGCCTCCCACCGCAGCATCGATTCTTGCCGGCATCACACGTGACACGATCATGAAGCTTGCGCGCGAGCTCGGCATCGAGACGCGCGAGCAGAACATCCCGCGCGAAATGCTCTATCTGGCCGATGAGCTCTTCTTCACGGGCACTGCAGCCGAGGTGACGCCGATCCGCTCGGTCGACCGCCTGGCGGTCGGCATCGGCCGCCGTGGGCCCGTGACCGAGAAGCTGCAGCAGGCGTTCTTTGGCCTGTTCAGCGGCAAGACGGCAGACAAGTGGGGCTGGCTCGATCCGGTCGATCTGTCGACGCCGCGTGCAGTCGCCGCCAGTTGAACGTGCAGGGCGTCTGGATGCGATGACCGCGCAAACGATGTTCGACAAGATCTGGTGCGACCATGTGGTCGTGCCGGAGACTCCTGACACGCCTGCGGTCCTCTATATTGATCTGCACCTGACCCATGAGGTCACGACGCCGCAGGCGTTTGCAGTCCTGCGCCGCGCCGGGCTGAAGGTGCGGCGGCCCGAGCGGACGCTCGGCACGATCGATCACTCGAGCCCGACCGATCCGGAGCAGGTTTTTGGCCGGGTACCAATCGCAGTGGAGTCGGCAGGCCGCCAGATCGCCGAATTCGAACGCAACTGCCGCGAATTTGGCCTCGAACTGCTCGACATGAAGCACGCCGAGCGCGGAATAGTGCACGTCATCGGGCCGGAACTCGGACTGACCCAGCCGGGCAGCACGATCGTATGCGGCGACAGCCACACCAGTACCCACGGCGCTTTCGGCGCCCTCGCCTTCGGCATCGGCACGACGGAGGTCGGCCACGTGCTCGCGACGCAGTGCGTCCTGCAACGCAAGCCCCGCGCCGTCGCCATCAATGTGAGCGGCAGGCTCCCCGCCGGGGTCGGCGCGAAAGATCTGATTCTTGCGATCATCGGCAGGATCGGCGTCGGCGGCGGCACCGGTTGCGTGTTCGAGTATCGGGGCGAGGCCATCCGCGCCCTGTCGATGGAAGAGCGCATGACCGTCTGCAACATGTCGATCGAGGGCGGCGCGCGCGCCGGCATGATCGCGCCGGACGACACGACGTTTTCCTATCTCTCGGGTCGCCCACGCGCGCCGCAGGGCGCGGCCTGGGAACGGGCGGTCAATGGCTGGCGCCGGCTGCCAACGGATCCCGGCGCCCGCTTCGAGCGAGAGGTCGATATCGACGCCGCGCAACTCGAGCCGATGATCACCTACGGCACGAATCCCGCCATGGTGTTGCCCGTCAGCGGCCGCATCCCGGCAAGTGGCGACTCTGCCTTTCGCAAGGCGCTTGACTACATGGGCTTCACACCCGGGGACGCGCTCAAGGGCAAACCCGTCGATGTCGTATTCATCGGCAGCTGCACGAACGGAAGGATTTCGGACCTGCGCAGTGCGGCCGGCGTGCTCAGGGGCAGGCGCGTCGCCAAGGGCGTGCGCATGCTCGTCGTGCCGGGCTCGCAGAGCGTCAAGCGCCTCGCCGAGACCGAGGGGCTCGATCGCATCTTCACCGCGGCCGGCGCCGAGTGGCGCGAATCCGGTTGCTCCATGTGCATCGGCATGAATGGCGACACCGTGGCGCGCGGCAAGTACTCCGTGAGCACGTCGAATCGCAACTTCGAAGGCCGCCAGGGAGCCGGCGCCCGCACGCTGCTCGCGAGCCCCGTGACAGCGGCTGCGGCTGCGGTCAACGGCCGAATCAGCGACCCACGCGAGCTGCTGACCTGAGCATGGAACCGATCCGTCACATTCGCTCACGCACCGTGGTGCTGCCCTCGACCAATATCGACACCGACCAGATCGTGCCGGCGCGCTTTCTCACGACCACCACGCGCACCGGCCTCGGCGCAACGGCACTGTTCGCCGATTGGCGCTTTGACGCGGCCGGCAATCCCCGGCCGGACTTCGTGCTCAACACGCCGGCAGCGGCCGGCTGTCGCATCCTGGTCGCTGGCCACAATTTCGGTTGCGGTTCCTCGCGTGAACATGCGCCGTGGGCGCTCACCGACTACGGCTTCCAGGCGATCATCAGCACGGAGATCGCCGATATATTCCGCAGCAATGCGCTCAAGAACGGACTCCTCCCCGTGGTCATCGACGCGGCCAGCCATGCGTGGCTCGGCCAGCATCCAGGCGTCGAGCTCAGCATCGACGTCGAACGGCGCACGCTAATTCTGCCGGATGGCCGGGCAATCGAATTTCCACTGGAAGCCTTTGCGCGCTACTGCCTGCTGAGCGGCGTCGATGAGTTCGGCTTCCTGCTCGGACAGGCGGATCGCATCGCCGCCTTCGAGCGCGCACGCGCATGAACCCCTTGATTGCGGTGTTGCCGGGCGATGGGATCGGCCCGGAAGTGACGGCTGAAGCCGTGCGCTGCCTGGCGGCCGTCGGCCGGATCTTTCAGCACGAATTCCGTTTCGAGGATGCTCCGTTTGGTGGTGCGGCAATTGACGCCGGAGGCGAGCCGCTCCCAGCGACAACACTTGCGCTGTGCGGGCGCGCCGACGCTGTGCTGATGGGCGCAATCGGCGGCCCGAAGTGGACGGACGACCGCCCCGGCCAGCGACCGGAACAGGGGCTGCTGGCGCTCCGACGCGCGCTCGGCGTTTACGCCAATCTGCGCCCCGTCAAGCCGCATCCGGCCGCATTTGCCGCCTCGCCCCTCAAGCCCGAGCACCTGCACGACGTCGACATCCTCGTCGTCCGCGAGCTCACTGGCGGAATCTACTTCGGCGAGAAGACCCGCACCGCGACCGCCGCCTCCGACCTTTGCAGCTATACGGCTGCAGAGATCGAGCGCGTCGCCAGGATTGCGGGACGGCTGGCACGCACGCGGCGCAAGCACGTGATCTCCGTCGACAAGGAAAACGTCCTTGCGACCTCGAAGCTCTGGCGGCAGGTCGTCGCACGCGTGCTGGCCACTGAGTTCGCCGACGTGCGTCTCGAGCACATGCTGGTAGACACGGCGGCCATGGCGCTCGTGCAGCGGCCGCGCACCTTCGACGTTCTGCTGACCGAAAACATGTTCGGCGACATTCTCACGGACGAAGCGTCGACCCTCGCCGGCTCGATGGGCCTCCTGCCCTCGGCATCTCTCGGCGACGGCAAGAGTGGCCTCTACGAACCTATCCACGGTTCCGCGCCCGACATCGCCGGCCGGGGAATAGCGAATCCGTTCGCGGCGATCCTGAGCGCTGCGCTTCTCCTGCGTCATTCGTTCGACCTGCAGAAGGAGGCGCTCGCCCTCGAGGACGCTGTCGGCCGCGCCCTCACGCGCGGTGCGGTCACGCGCGACCTCGTGCGGCCCGGTGCACAGGCATTGAGCACACGAGCTGCGGGCGAGGCGGTCCTCGCCGAGCTCACCCGGCATTGACCTGAAGGACGGCGGACGCGACAGCGACGTCTTGCGCCGCGTCACCTATTGTATTAACGTGCTAATACATTATTACAATGACACAGCCATGAAACTGCACCGACAGTTGACCCCGCGTCAGGAAGCCGCCCACGAACGCTCGCTCTACCGCGCGGTGCTGGCCCTGCGCACCGTCGAGGAATGCCGCAACTTCTTCCACGACCTGTGTACGCCGGCCGAGCTCGAGGCGATGGCCGATCGCTGGGTGGTCGCGGAACTCCTGGGACGCGACCTGCCCTACCGGGAGATTCACCGCCTGACGGGCGTCAGCGTGACGACGATCGGACGTGTCGCGCGCTACCTCAACGGCGGCCACGGTGGTTATCAGGGGGCGCTTGGCGCGCTCGCGAAGCGCAAGGGCAGCCGCGATGGATAGAGCGACGCGCCTCAAGATCGCGGTGCAGAAGACCGGGCGCCTGACCGACAACTCGCTCGACCTGCTGCAGCGCTGTGGCCTCAAGTACAGCCGTGGCAAGGATCAGCTCATGCTGTTCGGCGAGAACATGCCGCTCGACGTGCTGCTGGTGCGGGACGACGACATCCCCGATCTCGTGCAGCAGGACGTCTGCGATCTCGGCATCGTGGGCCGCAACGTGATCGAGGAGGCTCTTCTCGGGCTCAAGGCACGTGGCGTGACGCCGCTTTTCGAGCAGCTGCAGCTCCTGGATTTCGGCCGTTGCCGCCTGGCGCTCGCCGTCCCCGAAACGGCCTCTTACCCGGGTCCCGAAGGGCTCCGTGGCAAGCGCATCGCGACGACCTATCCGAATATTCTCGCGAACTACCTTGCGCGACGTGCAATAGGCGCCGAGATCGTTACCCTTTCGGGCGCCGTCGAAATCGCTCCGCGCCTTGGGCGGGCGGATCTCATTTGCGATCTCGTCTCATCCGGCTCGACACTCGTGGCGAACCACCTGCGCGAGGTCGAGACCATTCTCGAGAGTCAGGCCGCGATCATCAGAACTCCCGTGCCGCTGGCGCAGGAGAAGCTCGAGTGGCTGCGCCGACTCCTCATGCGCATAGACGGCGTGCAGCAGGTCAAGGAGAGCAAGTACATCATGCTGCACGCGCCCCGCTCGGCTCTGCCAGAGATCGCGCGCCTGCTGCCGGGAAGCGAATTCCCGACGATCATTCCACTTGAGGGCACGACCGACAAAGTCGCCGTGCACGCCGTGTGCCGCGAGAACGTCTTCTGGGAAACCCTGGAGAGCCTCAAGGCGGCGGGCGCCAGCGCGATACTCGTGCTGCCCGTCGAGAAGATGCTCGCCTGAAGGCAATGCAGCCATGACCGCAACGGACGTGCCGGTACTCACGTGGAGCGATCTCGACGCCCGTGCGCGGCGCGCGGCACTCAGGCGTCCGGTCGAGCGGCTCCAGCCGCGCGTCTTCGCCGACGCGAGGCGCATCATCGATGAAGTGCGCCGCGACGGCGATGCGGCGCTCGCGCGGCTCAGCCTCGAACTCGATGGTGCCCGCCTGCGCACCTTTGCAGTCGCGGAGGGGGAAATCCTCCAGGCGCAGGAACAACTGACCGACGAACAGAAGGTCGCTCTCGCGCGCGCCGTGGGCAACGTGCGGCGGTTTCACGAAGCGCAGAGATCGTCCGCGCTCTCACTCGAAGTGTCGCCGGGCGTGCGCTGCGAGCGCTTCGAGGTTCCGATCGCCGCCGTCGGACTCTACGTACCCGCCGGCAGCGCGCCGCTGCCGAGCACCGCAATCATGCTCGCGGTTCCTGCCGAGATTGCCGGCTGCCCAAGGCGAATTCTCTGCACGCCGCCGCGGCGCGATGGCACCGCCGATCCGGCGGTGCTGGTGGCGGCGCGGCTCTGCGGGATCTCCGAGCTCTTCAAGCTCGGCGGCGCTCAGGCTATTGCTGCAATGGCTTTCGGTACCGCGACGGTGCCCAAGGTCGACAAGATTTTCGGCCCGGGCAACGTCTGGGTAAGCGCCGCGAAGGAACTGGTCGCAAGCGAGCCGGGCGGTGCGGCGCGCGACCTGCCGGCTGGGCCTTCGGAAGTTCTGGTCATCGCCGACGAGAGCGCCCGTGCCGAGTTCGTGGCGGCCGACCTGCTGGCGCAAGCCGAACACAGTCCGGATGCGCAGGTGCTGCTCGTGACCACATCTCAGGCGTTTGCCTCCTCGACGAAGGACGAGATCATCCGCCAGCGCGAGCGGCTCGACCGCCGTTCGATCGTTGATGCGTCGCTGCGGTCCGCGCGCATCATTCACGTCGGCGACCTCGAGACCGCTTTTGCCGTGAGCAACACGTACGGCCCGGAGCATCTCATCATCTCGGTCGTTGATGCGCGCCGCTGGCTGGCGCATGTGACGAGTGCCGGTTCGGTGTTTCTCGGCAACTGGACGCCGGAGGCCATGGGCGATTACTGCTCCGGCACCAATCACGTACTGCCAACGGGCGGTGGCGCGCATGCCGTGAGCGGGCTCGCGCTTGCGGATTTCAGCAAGCGCATCACGGTGCAGGAACTGACGCCCGCCGGGCTCGAGGATCTCGGGCCCGTTGCGCGCACGCTGGCGCTGCTCGAAGGTCTCGATGCACATGCGAACGCAGTGACGGTACGACTCCAGGCGCTCGCGGCGGGCGGGCGCTTATGAGTTCGCCGCTCATCCTCGCCCGGCCGGATCTGCTCGATCTCGAGCCATATCAGCATGCGGCGTGGGAGCCAGCGCTCGTGCGCCTGCATGCCAATGAGAATCCCTGGCGCCCGCCCGGCGACAATTCTGCGGCCGGACTCAATCGCTATCCGGAGCCACAACCCGCGAGGCTGATCGAACGCTTGGCGGCGCTCTACGAGGTCGGGCTCGAGCGCCTCCTTGTCGGGCGCGGGAGTGACGAGGCGATCGATCTTCTGGTACGCGGATTCTGTCGCGCCGGCCGCGATGGCGTGCTGGTGCTGCCCCCGACATTCGGCATGTACAAGGTTGCCGCGCGCATTCAGGGTGCAAACGTGCACGAGCTTGTGCTCACGGCTGCGCAGGGATTCGCCCCCACGGCACAAGCCGTGCTCGCGCGCTGGCGAGCGGATATCAAGCTGGTCTTTCTATGCTCACCGAATAATCCAACGGGCAACATGTACGAGGAGGAAATCGTCCTCGAACTCGCGCGCAAACTGGTCGACAAGGCGCTGGTGGTTGTCGATGAGGCGTATCTCGAGTTCGCGCACCGGCCTAGCCTCTCGCGGTATCAGGCCGGACTGCCAAACCTTGTCGTACTCCGTACCCTGTCAAAGGCGTTCGCGCTCGCGGGCGCCCGCTGCGGCAGCGTCATCGCCGATCCCGAGATCATCGGCCTGCTCCGGCGCATCATCTCCCCCTACGCCATTCCCTCGGCGACCATCGAGATCGTGGAGCACGCGCTGTCGCCACCGCAACTCATTCAGGCGCGCGCGCGCGTCGAAGCGCTGATCGTGGAACGTGAGCGCCTCGCCCGCGCACTCACGACCATCGGCTCGGTGCGGCGCGTCTATCCCAGCAAGGCGAATTTTCTGCTGGTTGAATTCACGAACGCCCGCCGGGCGTTCGAAGCGAGCAGGGCTGCGGGGCTGCTCGTCCGCGACGTCAGCAGCCAGCCGGGGCTCGAAGCCTGCCTGAGAATCAGCATCGGACTTCCTGAGCAGAACGACCGCCTCCTCAAAGCCCTGGAGCAAGCGTGACCGCCGCGCTCAAAGTCGCATTCATCGATCGTGATGGCACGATCGTCGAGGAACCGCCCGACGAGCAGGTCGACAGCCTCGAGAAGATCCACTTCATGCCGGGCGTCGTGCCGGGGCTCATCGAACTGCAGCGGGCTGGATTTGCCCTCGTGATGGTCACGAATCAGAACGGCATCGGCACGCTCAGTTTTCCGGAAGCCGCCTTTCGCATCCCGCATGAGTTCATCCTGCGGCTGCTCGGTTCCCAGGGAATCCGGTTTGCGGGAGTCTTCATCTGCCCGCATCTGCCTGCGGACAACTGCAGCTGCCGCAAGCCGAAGCTCGGCATGCTCACTGGGTTCCTCGCCCGCAACAATCTGGATCGCGCTGCAAGTGTAATGATCGGCGACCGTGAGACCGACATGCTGTTCGCTGCGAATCTCGGGATCCGCGGCTACCGGATCGCGCAGAATGGCCCGGCCGAGCTCAGCTGGCCGGGCGTGTGCCGGCAGATACGCGAATCGGCGCGCACTGCGCGCATCGAACGGCGCACGCGGGAGACCATTATCGACGTGACGGTGGCGCTCGACCGGGAATTGCCCATTGCGGTCGCGACCGGTATCGGGTTCTTCGACCACATGATCGAGCAGATTGCGCGGCACGGCGGCTTTTCGCTCACGCTCTCGTGCCAAGGCGACCTCAAGGTCGATGAACATCACACGGTCGAGGACTGTGCGCTTGCGCTCGGCGCCGCCCTGCGTGAGGCCCTGGGAGACAAGCGCGGCATCGGCCGCTACGGTTTCGTATTGCCCATGGACGAGGCACGTGCGCAGATCGCGATCGACCTGTCGGCGCGGCCGTACCTCGTGTTCGAGGGCACATTTGCGCGCGAGCGCATCGGGGAACTGCCGACGGAGCTCGTCGCGCATTTCTTCCGCTCGCTGGCCGACAGCCTCGGCGCCGCTATCCACATCAGCGTCACCGGTGAGAACACGCATCACATGGTCGAGGCCTGCTTCAAGGGTGTCGGCCGTGCGCTGCGCCAGGCGATCCGGATCGAAGGCGTCGAGCTGCCAAGCAGCAAGGGGACGCTCTAGCGCTGCGCTTCGACTTCACATGCGACTCGTCATCATCAACAGCGGCGGAGCCAACATCGCCTCGCTCAAGTTTGCATTTGAGCGCCTTGACTGCACGCCCGAGCTGAGCGCGGACCCGCGCACCGTGCGCGCCGCCACGCACGTCGTACTGCCCGGTGTCGGCGCCGCTGCCGACGCCATGGCCCGCCTCAATCGGCACGGACTCGCCAAGGTCATCCCGGCACTGACGCAACCCGTGCTCGGCATCTGCCTGGGCATGCAGTTACTCTTCGAGCGTTCGGACGAAGGCGGCACCGACTGCCTCGGCGCGCTTGCCGGCCGGGCAACGCGCCTCAGCGTGTCGTCGGGTCGACCGGTGCCCCATATGGGCTGGAATCAGCTCGCCATCGAGCGGCCGAGCGCGTTGCTCGATCAGGTGCAGTCCGGCGAGTACACATATTTCGTGCACAGCTACGCGGTGCCCGTGATCCCGGCAACCGTCGCGAGTTGCGACTACGGCCGCCAGTTTTCCGCCGTCGTCGAGCACCGCAACTTCTTTGGTACGCAGTTTCACCCCGAGCGTTCCGCGGCAACCGGGGCACGCATCCTCGCCAACTTCCTGAGGCTGGGTTGATGCGCCTCATCCCGGCCATCGACCTGCGCGCGGGCCGCTGCGTACGCTTGCGCCAGGGCGACTTCGACGCCGAAACGGTGTTCGCGGTGCAGCCGCTCGAGCTCCTGGAGAAATTTCGCAGCTGGGGTGCGGACTGGGTGCACATCGTCGACCTCGATGGCGCACGCGATGCCACAGCGGCGAATCGACCGATCATCGATGCGCTTGCCGACGGAGGTGACGTTCATCTGCAGGTCGGCGGCGGCGTGCGCTCACGCGCGGCGGTCGCCGCTCTCCTTGATCGCGGCGTTGCGCGCGTTGTGCTCGGTAGCCTCGCAGTCACGTCGCCTGAGGAAACGGTGAATCTTATCCGTACGTTCGGCGCGGGGCGCATCGCCGTTGCGCTCGATGTACGCATGGACGACCTGGGCGTTCCGCGGGTCGCAGCGCACGGCTGGCGCGAGCAGACTGCGATCAGTCTCTGGGATGCGATCGAGGCGCTCATCGCCCCAGGGCTCGACCATCTCCTTTGCACGGACGTCGGCCGTGACGGCATGCTTGCGGGACCGAACCTTGAACTCTACCGCGAGGGCTTGCGGCGTTACCCGCAATTCGCGTGGCAGGCTTCCGGGGGCATCCGCAGCGCCGCGGATCTCGCCGCCCTTGCAGGGCTCGGGGTTGCCGCGGCCGTGAGTGGACGCGCGTTGCTGGAAGGACTCATTCCGGTCGAGGAGCTGCGGCCATTCTTGCCAAACGCATAATTCCCTGTCTCGATGTACGCGACGGCAAGGTGGTCAAGGGCGTACGTTTTCGCGAGCATCGCGTTGTTGGCGACATTCTGGAGCTGGCACAGCGCTACCGTGACGACGGTGCGGACGAGCTGGTCTTTTATGACATCACGGCGAGTCCCGAAGGCCGTACCGTCGACCGTGACTGGATCACACGTATCGCTCGAATTCTCGACATCCCCTTCTGTGTCGCCGGCGGCATCCGATGCGTTGCGGACGCCGAGGAGATTCTCGGGGCCGGAGCGGAAAAAATCTCGGTCAACTCCCCGGCGCTCGCCGATCCGGATCTCATCGGGCGCCTCGGCAAACGCTTCGGTTCGCAGTGCATCGTCGTCGGCATCGACAGCCAGACGACCGACGCAGGCTACCGAGTGCAGCAGTTCACGGGTGACCCCGGGCGTACACGCGACACCGCACGCGCAACTATCGACTGGATCGTAGAGGTGCAGGAGCGTGGCGCCGGCGAAATCGTACTCAACTGCATGGCGAGCGACGGCGTGCGGCAGGGTTACGATCTCGTGCAGCTCGAGGCGGCGCGTGCCGTGTGCAGCGTGCCGCTCATCGCTTCGGGCGGCGCCGGCGCCCTCGAGCATTTTCGCGATGTCTTCGCCCGCTCGCACGTCGACGGTGCGCTCGCCGCCAGCGCCTTCCACCAGGACGAGATAGCCATTTCCGATCTCAAACGCTACCTCCGTCGTGAGGGCATCGAGGTACGGCCATGACTCCCGAACAGATTCGTGCGCTCGACTGGGACAAGGGCGGAGGTCTGCTGCCCGCCGTCGTGCAGCATGCGGCGACCGGCGCCGTGCTCATGCTCGGCTACATGAGCCACGAGTCGCTCGCGGCGACGCTCGACAGCGGACGTGTCGTCTTCTTCAGTCGCCGCCGCCAGTCGCTCTGGCGCAAGGGCGAGACCTCGGGCAATTTCCTGAATCTGGTCGGCGTCGCCCCGGACTGCGACAACGACACGCTGCTCATCGAGGCGCTGCCGTCGGGGCCCGTCTGCCACAGGGGAACGCCAACCTGCTTCGCCAATGTGCCGCCGACGGACGGCGAACGATTTGCCTTTCTCGCGGATCTGGAACGGGTGATTGCACATCGCATCGCCGAGCAGCCGGAAGGCAGCTACACGGCGAAGCTGGTGGCCCAGGGCCCGAAGCGCATAGCGCAAAAGGTCGGCGAGGAAGGACTCGAAGTGGCGCTCGCAAGCGCCGCGGGCGAGGACGCCGACGTGATTGCCGAGTCCGCCGACCTCCTCTATCACCTGCTCCTGCTCCTGAAGAGCCGCAATCTCTCGCTCGAGCGCGTCGTTCGGGAACTCGAGTCGCGCCACGCGCGCCGCGCACCAATTTAGCTGCCGGTTTCAGTCCTCGACCATCAGGAGGCGCAGCATGCGGCGCAGAGGTTCCGCCGCTCCCCAGAGCAGCTGATCGCCGACCGTAAATGCCGTCAGGTACTCGCCTCCCATCGGAAGCTTGCGCAGGCGTCCGATCGGTACATGCAGCGTACCGCTCACCGCGGCCGGCGACAGGCTGCTGATGGAGGACTCGCGCTCATTCGGGATCACCCGCACCCAGTCGTTCGACGCGACCAGGATGCGCTCGATATCGATGAGTGGCAGATCCTTCTTGAGCTTGATGGTCAGCGCCTGACTGTGACAGCGCATCGCGCCGATGCGCACGCAGACGCCGTCAACTTTCAGCGCGCGCACGCTCTGTCCGAGGATCTTGTTGGCCTCGACGCCGCCCTTCCATTCCTCGCGGCTCTGGCCGGTGCCGAGATCCGTGTCTATCCAGGGAATGAGGCTGCCCGCGAGTGGCGCACCGAGCTGCTCCTTGGGCAGGCTCGCAGATCGCAGCACCATGCTCACCTTCCGATCGATGTCGAGAATCGAGCTCGCTGGGTCCGCGAGCAGCGATTCCGCCGCCCGATAGACCGCGCCCATCTGCAGGAGGAGTTCACGCATCTGCTGCGCGCCGGCCCCGGAAGCCGCCTGGTAGGTCATGGTCGTGATCCATTCGACGAGGCCTTCGCGCAGCAGGCCCCCCACCGCCATGAGCATGAGCGCTACCGTGCAATTGCCGCCGATGAAATTCTTCACGCCCCGCTCGATGCCCGCCTCGATGATATCGAGGTTCACGGGGTCGAGAATGATGACGGCATCGTCCCGCATGCGCAGCGCCGAGGCGGCGTCGATCCAGTAGCCCTGCCAGCCGGTGGCGCGCAAGCGCGGGAATACATTGTTGGTGTACTCCCCGCCCTGGCAGGAAATCAGGATGTCGAGCTTGGCGAGCTCGCCGATGTTCAGCGCGTCGCGGACCGGACCGGTCGGCCGGCCGATCGGGGGACTCGCCGATCCGACCTGGCTGGTGCTGAAGAAGATCGGATCGACGATGTCGAAATCGTGTTCCGCCCGCATGCGCTCGAGCAGCACGCTCCCCACCATGCCGCGCCAACCGATGATGCCGACCGTAACTGCCATGGACTTACCTGCCTAATCCTGCCGCACTGCCCCCGCAAGTGCCGAGAGGGATTCTAGATCACGATCTCGACCGCGGGAGCCCTGAGATTGTAGTGCGAGCTCATCACGTGCCCATAGGCCCCGGCATTGGCAATGAGCAGAACGTCACCTTCCTCGGTCGGCGGCAGCGAGCGATCGGCCCCGAGCTGGTCCCCGCTCTCGCAGATCGGGCCAACCACGGTGTATGTTTCGGTCGCTGGCGCAGCGAGCCGCGTGAGATTCACGATCTCGTGCCACGCACCATAGAGAGCCGGCCGGATGAGCGAGTTCATTCCCGTCGCAATGCCGACGTAGCGCACATCCCCCTTGCCCTTGATCTGCGTCACGGTTGCGAGCAGCACGCCTGCCTCGGCCACGAGGTAACGTCCGGGCTCCATCCAGAATTGCAGCAGCGGGTGAGCGGCGCGGACCCGCCCGATGGCCGCATCGAGCTCAGCCAGATCGAGCGGTGGGCGCGACGCCTTGTCGGGCACGCCAATGCCACCGCCGACGTTGATGCAGCGGACGCCCGTGAACCGCCGCGTCAAGCCGGCGAGCAGCGTCGCGGTCTCCGCCCAGTTCGCCACGGTAAAGATGCCGCTGCCGCTATGCGCATGGAGCCCCACGATTTTCGCGCCGGCACGCCCGGCAAGACGTTCGAGCTCATCGAGCTCGAAGGTAGGAATACCGAACTTCGAATGCAGGCCCGCCGTGCGCACGTGCTCGTGGTGACCGCGGCCAAAGCCCGTGTCGATGCGCACGATGATCTCGCGCCCCGCGAACAGCTCATGCCAGTGTTCGAGCGGGTGCAGATTGTCGAGCGTCAGCCTCACACCGGCCGCGAGCGCAAACTCGTATTCCGAGCGTGCCGCGAAATTCGGCGTGAACAAGATCCGCTCAAGGGGCAGGCCCGGCACCTCGCGCAGCACGTGTTCCACTTCGCCTTGCGACACGCACTCGAGCCCAAGGCCCGCCGTCGTGACGAGTCGCAGAATGTCCGGATGCGGATTCGCCTTGATGGCGTAGAAGATCTGGTCGATCGAGCGCAGGCCCTTGAGCGAACGCGCGTTGGCATGGATGGTGGCGCTGTCATAGACATAGGCCGAGGAGTGCGTCGCCGCGAGTTCGAGCAGCCGCTCGCGCTTGCGTTCCCACCAGCGGGGCGGCGCCAGCGGCGCCTGGCGCGCCGGCGCGTAGAGCTGCTCCCACGTCGGTCCCCAGACGCGGTCCGCGGCCCCGGGGCGAATCAATATGTCGTGCAGCTGCTGCACGAGCCGATCGGCCTGCGCCTCGTCGATCACAAAGGTGAAGTTAAGATCATTGGCTGCCTGGCTCACGAGATAGATCTTCTGCTCCTCGAAGAGCTCGAACGCCTCGCCCAGGTCGTGCAGGATGCCGCGGATGTTGCGCCCGACCAGACTGAGCGATGCGCATGGCCCGATCACCTGGGCGCGGCACAAATCGTTCAGGTCGTGCACCAGGGGTTCCATGATCGCCGGATCGAGCGAGTTGGCCGCCGGATCCAGCGACACGGTCACGTTGGTCTCCGAGGTCGAGACCAGATCCACCGACAATCCGTGGTCCTTGAAGATCTGGAAGGCGTCGGCGAGAAAGCCCACCTGATGCCACATGCCGGGACTCTCGAGCGAGACCAGCGTGATGTTCTTCTTTACGCAGATCGCCTTCACCTGGGCTGCGCTCTCTCCCGCGGACGCCGTGATGACCGTACCGGCGAGGTCCGGCGTTTGCGTCGCATGCACGTGCAGCGGGATTGCGTACTGGCGCAGAGGCAGGATGCAGCGGGGATGGAGCACCTTCGCGCCGTTGCTCGCGATTTCCTGGGCTTCGTCGTAGTGCAGTGCCTTCAGGAGGCGCGCTCCCGGAATCGAGCGCGGATCGCCACTGAACATGCCGGGCACATCGGTCCAGATCTCCAGGCGCCGCGCGGCGAGCTTCGCCGCGAAATATGCCGCGGATGTATCGGACCCGCCGCGTCCGAGCAGAACTGTCTCGCCTGCCCGGTCGCTGGCGATGAAACCCTGAGTGATCGCGATGCCTGGCAGCGCAGCTAGGCGCTCGCGGAATCTCGCGTCCGGTGCGAAGTCGCAGGTGACCGAGAGCATGCTTGCCTTCTCGTGCCGGCCAATTCGCTCCTGCGCGCGCAGCACGGTGCGGGCGTCGATCCACTCGACCTCCAGGCCGCAAGCTCTGAGATATGCAGCTCCGAGCTGCGTCGCCATGAGCTCACCGGTCGCGAGCACACGCGCTCGAATCCGATCGCTGACCTCGCCGATCAGTGCGAGCCCGGCAACGGTCTGGCGGAGCTCTGCGATGTGCCTGGCAATGGCCTCGGGGAGCGGGATCTCGAGCCCTGCGGCAAGCGCCGCATGCCGGTGTTCGATCTCGTCGAGCAGCGCCGCAGGCGTGCCGTGCAGCGCGGCAGCGAGGATCGCCTCGAGCCGATCGGTGATGCCTGACAGGGCCGAGTGCACGACCAGCGGGCGCAGCCCGTCCGCACGACGCGCGCGAATGATGCCGGCGATGTTGCGCCAGTTGGCGGCGCTCGACACGCTGGTGCCGCCGAACTTCAGGACCACCCAGGGCGATTCTTCCGCGCTCTTCATTGCAGCCTCACTGCTGACTCCATCGGCGAACGACAAACGCATAGAGGCCCGGGTTCCCGGCCGCTCGGGGTCGGGAGACTCGAGTCGTGCCAGGGAAGAACCGAACTACTTGTCTTCTTCGTAGAACTCGCGCAGCTCTTTTTCCAGCTTGCGCTCGGCGAGCACGTCCTCGAGCCGGCTCCACGCGGCTTTCCCGCGTTTGCCGGTCGGTTTCACCCGGCGGTCCACCCGATCGAGCAGGCGGTCGAATTCCTGCGGCTCTTCCTGTTCCGCAAGGAAATCGTCGTCGATGTCGAAGTGTTCCCCGTCGCGTTCGCTCATGTTCTGGAGTCCGTCTCAACCGGGCGAAAAAGCCAGTGAGATCAGAGAGATCGCTCCGTTTCGGTGCGGCAAAGTGGCTGCGGACTATATACGAATTGCGAGCAGGTTCAAGACCCTGATGCAGCGCCAAAGATGGCTGCGAACACCGGCCATGGCGTTGGCGAGGGAGCTAGTCAGCGAGTCGTTATTATATGCAACATCATAGAGTTAGGAGATTATTCTGAGGTGACAGTGACGGGTGCGCCCCGCCCAAGTCCCAGTCCCTCGGCAGCGCTTTGTTCGGCTCGGGCGATCTCGACCACGCCGAACGAGTTGATCAGCGCGAGGTACTCCCCGGGCTTCATCTCTCCATACGTGCGGCGCATGGGCAGC
>Ga0326726_10001569_pt1 | contig 21223 bp, 14 predicted proteins | sample MHFenrmetagenome_2_FD_207603 | JGI IMG/M metagenome (GOLD analysis project Ga0326726, IMG submission 207603) | Lab enriched peat soil microbial communities from Michigan Hollow, Ithaca, NY, United States - MHF15MN | ecosystem: Environmental > Terrestrial > Soil > Wetlands > Peat | place: USA... | reverse complement strand
GTCTCCGGAGGGCGCGGGCTCAAGGGCCCCGAAGGTTTCGCGCTTCTCCGGAACCTGGCCGCCGTCTTTCCCCGCGCCGCCGTGGGCGCGTCGCGCTCGGCCGTCGATTCCGGGTGGATCGGCCACCAGCACCAGGTCGGGCAGACGGGCAAGACCGTGTCGCCGGCGCTCTACGCGGCGATCGGGATCTCCGGCGCGATCCAGCACTTGGCCGGAATGTCGTCCTCGAAGGTCATTGTTGCCGTCAATAAAGACCCCGAGGCGCCGATCTTCAAGGTTGCCGACTACGGCATCGTCGGCGATCTCTTCGAGGTCGTGCCCAAACTGACGGAAGAATTCAAGAAGGCCCTGGCAGAATGATCCGGATTATTTAAGAATTCTTCGCCGGGACTCGGGGAAATCTCCCTTTCGGGCTGGCTCAGGATATCGCCCCTGGCCCCCCACCCCGGCGGCGGGAAGCGGACTCTGGGGAGCGACCTGGCAGAAGTGCGGCGGAGCAACTCGGAGCCGCCGATCCCTCGCCGCCCGGGATATTTCCCCGATCCGGAGAGACAGCTTTACTTGTAGGGGTCGCTCGGCGCTCCGGCCGTGATGTCCAGGAGCAGTCGGTTCTTTTCCGATCGCGTTTCCCCCACGCTCGTAACGAAGATGGCCGGGTCGTCCGTGACCGGGCATTTGTTCTCGCAGATGCCGCAGCCCGTGCAGAGCTCGATGTCCATGACCGGCGCTTTCTGGACGGCGAGGGTGCCGTCGGGGAGCTTCGTCTCGACCTCGACGAGCTTGATGGCCTTCGGCGAGACCGGGCAGTGTTCCTCGCAAACGATGCAAGGCTTGCCCAGGACGTAGGGGATGCAGCGGCTCTTGTTGACCCACGCGGTGCCGATCTTGAGCTTATTCTTCGCTTCGATCGTCTGCTTCTTGATCGCCCCGGTCGGGCAGACCTGGGTGCAGAGCGAGCAGTAATACTCGCAGTAGCCGACCTTGGGAACGAGCATCGGCGTGTAGATCCCTTCGGGGCCGGCCTCGGTGAGGACGGGCTGGAGGCCGCCCGTCGGGCAGGCCCGCATGCACTGGCCGCACTTGACGCACTTGGCCAGGAACTTGGGCTCCGGGAGCGCCCCCGGCGGCCGGATGAGCTTCAGCGAGGCCCGCTTGTGGGCCGGGGTCAGGCGGAAAAAGGGGATGGCGACGAGTCCGGCGATGGTCGTCAGGAGCAGCTTCCGCCGTGACAGGTCGATATTCGAGATGTTGGTCAGCTTTTCGGGCCGGGCGGAGAGCCGGAACCCGATGGCCGCCGTCGGGCAGATCGAGGCGCAATTTTGGCAATAGATGCACTCGCCGCCCTTCCACTTATCGTTGGGATAGGGATGAGCCTGTGTCTCGCAGTGCTGCGTGCAGAGCCCGCACTTGATGCACTTCTCGTCGTCGATCCTGAGCTTGAGAAGGTTCCAGCGACTGAGGAGGCCGAGCAGAGCGCCGGTCGGGCAGAGGTAGCGGCACCAGAAACGCTCCTTCCTGGCGTTAAGGGCGATCGCGCCAAGGAAAAAGAGGCCGATCGAGAAGCCCTGGATGAAGGTCGTGTGGATAGTCCAGTTATCAAGGGTCTGGGAGATCGTCCGGGCCAGGCCGGTGACCCCCAGGCCGTAAAGGGCGCCGCTGAGGTTTGACAGGCCGTGGGCCAGCGACGGGAGCACGGCCAGGGCGAAGGAGCGGGTGAGGAAGGATAACGGATCGAGGTAGCCGGCGAGGTCGAGCCCGAAGAGAGCACCGATGAGAACGGCGATGAGGATGTAATATTTCGAAGCCAGAGTGGCCTTGTCCTCGCGCGGCGGCTTGAGGAATCTCGTCCGCTTGAAGACGAATGACGAGAACTGATGGACAGCGCCGAGCGGGCAGACCCAGCCGCAAAAAACGCGGCCGAAGAGGATCGTGGCGACGACGGTGACCAGGGCGAAGGCGAAGTAGGCGTAGACGAGCCGCGCCGCGACGATGGTGACAAGGGCCAGGAGCGGGTCGAAGTGGAAGAACCGCTGGACGGTCGAGCCGATGTAGTCCTGGCCTGTGTAATGGGCGCCGATGAAGAGATAGAGGAAGAGCCCGAAGAAGGCCGCCTGGCAGGCGATCCGGACGCGCTCGAGGGAGCGATACTTCCTAGATCTTCCTTTTTTCAAGGCGCACCTTCCCGAGATCGGTCTCGCCGAGCCCGCGCTCGCGGGCTAGGCCGAGATAGGGCAGCTCGTTCGGCGCGACCCCGAAGAGGGAGGCCCCGAAGACGTCCACGGCCACGGGGTCCATGCCGGCCACGACCGTCTTCCTGAGCTCGGTGTCGGAGACGCGGCCCCCCTGGGGTCCGTTGCGGACGAGGATGCGGTAGGCGTCGAGGACCGTCAGGCGCGGCCTGAAGAAAGCGGCCAGGTCGACGACGGCCTTGTCGAGACTCTGGTGGAACTGGTTGCGGGCGCCGCCGGTCGCGCCGAGCCAGTTCTTGGCGCCGAGCGTCAGGCGGCAGAGCGAGTGATGCTTGGCGATGGGGACGTTGATGATCACATCGGACTCGACAACGTCCTGGACGATCTCCCATTCCTTGATCCACTCGCCCTTGAGGGACATCTTCTTGACCCGATAGTCGTCGACGAAGAGCATGTCCCCGCCCGCCTGTTTGACGGCTTCCTGGATGCCCGAGCGGACGTAGCAGCGCTTGGCCTGGTTGGTCGTGTTGTCGATGACGACGGCCTTCTTGGCCCCGGCGCCGAGGACGAGCTCGACGAGCGTCCTGACCACTTCGGGGTTGGTGCAGGCGGCCATCTCCGGCGTCCGGTCCCAGCCGATGTTCGGCTTGATGACGACCCGGTCGCCCTTGCCGACGAACCTGCCCATGCCGCCGATCGCGGCGATCGCGGCCTTGGTGATGGCCGCGGGAGATTCACCCTCGACCGCGGCGAGCGCGGGCAGGGACGCCAGAGAGGCCGGCTGGCCAGCGAAGACCCCGGGACCGAAGCGGAGGACCAGGCCGGCGGCGGCCGCGCCCTTGATGAAATCGCGTCTCTTCATGGACCCTATCCTTTACCGAGTGAGCGTATATATTCCATGATACCATCATAGATGCCCTGGGCGGCGAGCTCGCGGTATTTCACCGTCTTGAGCTTGGCCTCTTCCTTGGCGTTGCTGAGGTGGGAGATCTCGACGAGCACGGAGGGCATCTCGCCCCCGATGAGGACCCAGAACGGCCCTCCCTTGACGCCGAGGTTCTGGATCCCGGGCAGCTCTGTGGACAGGGCTTTGACGAGGTTCCTCTGGATGTCCTCGGCCAGATCGTGCGACTCCCGGATCTTGCTGTTCTGGACGATCTTCTCGAGGATCGACTTCATCTCGCCGATGTTCTTGGTCGAGGTGGCATTCTCCATGGCCGCGAGCTCGACGACCGACGGATCGGCGCTGATGTTGAGGAAGAACGTCTCCACGCCGCCCCGCTTGCGGTCCCGGTGGGCGTTGGAGTGGATGGAGATGAACAGGTCGGCGCGCTTCTGGTTGGCGATGACCGTCCGGTCGTCGAGCCCGACGTCGACGTCCGACTCCCGGGTCAGGATCGCGTCGATGCCGGCCTTGTTGAGCAGCTTCTGCAGGTCCAGGGCGACGGCCAGGTTGACCTCTTTTTCTTGAAGCCCGCTCTTGCCGATGGCCCCGGGGTCCATTCTGCCGTGCCCGGGATCGATGACGATCGTCCGGACGCCGAGGCCGAGCGTGCGGGCCAGAGACGTCCCGTTGAAGTTCGGGTCCTTTGGGTCGACCTGTCGCTTGACGGGCGGCTGGGTCCGGACGCCGGGCGAGGCCGCCTTTTCGGCCGGCGCCGGCGTCTTCGCCGGCACGTCGGCCGTGCCGCGGGGGTAGATGTCGACGACCAAGCGGAAGGGGTCGAAGAGGTGATAGACGCGGTAGGACTCGATCTGCGAAAAATCGACGTCGACAGCGAGGCGGACCGTCGATCTGGTCTTCTCGGAGATGCGGATCTGGCTGATATAGTCCGCCTTGACCGGATAGGACTGGCCCTGGAGGATGGGATTGAGCTTGGCCTGGAGGACATCGACGTAGATCCGGCCGGGATCGCGGAGCTCGCTGACCGTGTACTCGCGGAGCTTGCCGATGTCGAGGACGATGCGCGTGAAGTTGGGGTGGGTGTAGCGGCGCAGATTGACGATCTCCGCCCGCGGGTCGTTCTGGGGCGCGGCGGCCGCCAGGGAGAGAACGATGGCCGCGAGGAGAACGGATCCGAGACTCGTACGCGCAGATTTCAATTCGTATCAATTTTATAGAACCCGTCACCCGTTGTCTATGGGGGCCGGCGGGAAGCGGAGTCTGCGGAGCAACCTGCAGAATCGCTGCTGAGCACTCGAAGCCGCGATTCTGATAAATATCTTAAAAAGGAGGCTTCCGGAGGCACAGTCCTAGGCAAGAGCAGCAGGCCCTCTTGTTTAGGGCAGTCCTTTTATGCGCCGTATTTTTTAAGTTTCAGGGCGTGGGCGAGCATCAGGGGCATGGCCGAGATCGAGCGGAAGCGGTGGAGGAGACCTTTGGCGCAGGCCCGCTCCGCGAACGCGGCGACGTCGTCGACGCCGGCCGTCGGCGAAACGAGCAGGAACGGATTGGGATGCCAGGAGTGGCCCTTGAGGCAGGACGGCGTCGAGTGATCTGACGTGACGACGAGGACGTCGGGTCTGAGGGCGACGAGGCGGGGGAGGAAGGGGTCCAAAGCCTCGATCGCCGCGACCTTGGCCTCGAACCGACCGTCCTCGCCCATCGAGTCCGTCTTCTTATAGTGGATATAGAAGAAGTCATGATCAGCCCAATTCTTCTCCAGGGCGTCGAAGAGATCGGCCGTTTCCCCGCCGACGCTGATGACCTCCATGCCCAGCAACTTGGCCAGCCCCTTGTACATAGGGTAGTTGGCGATGGCCGCGGGCCGGAGCTTGAACAGCTCCTGCATCGTCGGAATCGAGGGGAACTTGGAAAAACCGCGGAGCAGGGCCGCGTTGGCCTTGGCCTCGCCCTTGAGGACGGCGGCGACGTCGTCGATGAAGCGGTTGACGATGGCCGAGGCCTTGGCCGCCTCGGGTCCGAGCGGCGCCGTCGGCAGCGGAGCCTTGCCTTCCGCCTGCGGATCGGCGTCGGAGAGGGCGTCGGACAGGCCTGCGGCGGTGAAGCGGGCAACGAAACGGTGCTCTTTTCCCGGGAAGACCCGGATCGCAATCCCGTCGCGCTGGGGCAGGTGCTCATTGAGATAGCCGCAGATCCTGGCGTTCTCCTCGGTCGGGATGCGGCCGGCCCGCCGATCGACGACGCGGCCGCCCTTGACGGTGGCGAAGTTGCCCCGGGCGACAAGGTCGTTCCGGCCGACCTCGACGCCCGAGCCCAGGGCCTCGAGGATGCCCCGGCCGAGCTGGAACTTGAGCGGATCGTAGCCGAAGAGGGCCAGGTGCGCCGGGCCGCTGCCCGGGGTGATGCCCATCATAACCGGATCGGAAACGCCGCACACCCCGGCCTTGGCTAGCGCGTCGAGGTTCGGCTTGCGGGCCGCTTCGAGCTCGCTCTTGCCGTCGGCGGGCAGGCCCCCGACGCCGTCCATGACGAGCAGGACGATCTTCGAATCCGTCTGTTGGCTCAGATCCCTGGCCAGCTCTTCCCATTCCATGTGCGCACCCTCCTTAAGAAGTCTCGACCAGTTTATCACAACCCGCGCGCCTTTGGGACGAGTCCCGGCCGGCGCCGGGTCAGCTCTTCTTTCGAAAATGGAACACGACTTGCAGGCATTCCGGGTCCTTGTATTCGATCGCCAGCTTCCACCCGGCGTTCGCCGCCCGGTCCTGCCAGATCGTTTCGAAGATGGTCCGGTATTCTTCGAACGGAAGCCACTGCCTCATATGACTGGACCTCTTGTAGAGAAAGAAGAAGTGCGTCTGTATCCCGACGACGGCCTCTTCGCCGGTAAGTTTCTCCAGGGTGACCAAATTTCCGTAAAGACGGCTCTCCGCCCAGCAGAGGTAGAGGATGAAAGCCCTCGCCGGAGGCACGAACGGCACCCAGCTCTTGGCCCCTACGAAATAGCCGGCTCCGGTCTTGAACAGGCCCAGCGCGAAGTCCTTGCCGTTCTTCTCCGCCGTTGTGAGATAGATCCGAACGAGATCCGACCAGAGGATCTCGTTCCTCTGCCAGGTCATCGTTTCTTCCGGCAGGGCGGGGAATTCCGACGTCGGCGGAGGCGGGATCCTGTCGAGACGGATCATGATGTTTTCCATGTGCCCGAAATACCAGCGGCCTCCTTCCTTGATGAAGGACAGGGATCGCTCGGTCGTCGTCTCCCGGCCGATGCGGAGCTTCACCACGAAATGGACCATGTTCCCGACGGGGATGATCTCCGGAGCGTCCCAATCCGACAAAGCGCCGTTGTCGATGGTCGCCTTCATCAATTCGTTCAACCATTTCAGATGAAGTTCCTTGTCGGTCCCGTAAAGAGGCCGAATGTGGTCCACCGTTAGCGTGCCGGCCTTGAGGGCGGATACGAATTCCTTCCAGATGGCCAGGTCATCCTGGCCGCCCGGATAGGCCGGTCCGCAGAAAAACGCCAGGCACGAGGCCATGAGGACGAGCCCGCGAAATCTCATTTTCACCCTCCTTCGGACGCCTGAATGGAGGCCGCCACCGGGAATGTTAGGGCTTTTGGATATCCCGGTCAATTCTGATAAAATCCCTCCATGCCGAAAGTCCTCATCCTCGATTTCGGCTCGCAGTACACGCAGCTCATCGCCCGGAAGATCCGCGAGCTCGGCGTCTACTCCGAGATCGTGCCGTACGCGACCCCGCCCGCCGAGATCCGCAAGGCTGCGCCCTCCGCCCTCGTCCTCTCGGGCGGGCCGCAGAGCGTCTACGGCAAGGGCGCGCCGCATCCCGACAAGGGCATCTTCGAGCTTGGCGTTCCCATCCTCGGCATCTGCTATGGCGTCCAGCTCATGGCCCACTTCCTCAGCGGCGAGGTCATCCCGTCCAAGGAGCGTGAGTACGGCTTCGCCGCCCTGCGCGTGCTCGACCCGTCCGGGCTCCTCGGCAATGTCAAGGACAAGCAACAGGTCTGGATGAGCCACGGCGATCGGCTCGAGTGCGTCCCGCCCGGCTTCCGCCTTACCGGGAGCACAGCCAATACTCGGGTCGCGGTGATCGAGGACCGGGAGCGGAAGTTCTTCGGTGTCCAGTTCCATCCCGAGGTCATCCACACGAAGGAGGGGCTCAAGGTCTTGGGCAACTTCCTCTTCCGCCAAGCCGGCCTCAGGGCCGATTGGACGATCTCCTCGTTCGTCAGCCGCAAGGTCAAGGAGATCCGGGAGACGGTCGGCAACGGCAAGGTCATCTGCGGCCTGTCCGGCGGCGTCGATTCGCTCGTCACCTCGCTCATCATCCATAAGGCTATCGGCTCGAAGCTCACCTGCATCTTCATCGACAACGGCCTCCTCCGCAAGGACCAGTATGAAACTCTCATGGAGGCGTTCCGGCGCAAGTTCGCCCTCAAGGTCGTCGGTATCGACGCCTCGGACATGTTCCTGGACAAACTCCGCGGCGTCGTCTCGCCGGAACGGAAGCGCAAGACGATCGGCCGCCTCTTCATCCACCTCTTCGAGCGCGAGGCCATGCGGCTCGGCGGGGCGGCCTTCCTGGCCCAGGGGACGATCTACCCCGACGTCATCGAGTCCAATCCGGTCAAAGGCCCATCCTCGGTCATCAAGTCCCACCACAACGTCGGCGGGCTGCCGAAGGGCCTGAAGTTCAAGCTGGTCGAGCCGCTCCGGGAGCTCTTTAAGGACGAGGTCCGGGCCCTGGCCCTCGAGCTGGGGGTCGACGCGGATTTCATCCACCAGCACCCCTTTCCCGGGCCGGGACTCGCCGTCCGGCTGATCGGGGCGGTCGACCGGGAGAGCCTGGAGATCCTGAGGGCGGCCGACGATATCGTCCTCCAGGAAGTCCATAAGGCCGGGCTCTACAAGAAGCTGTGGCAGGCCTTTGCCGTCCTCCTGCCGGTCCGCTCCGTCGGGGTCATGGGCGACCAGAGGACTTACCATCGGGTCGTCGTGATCCGCCTCGTCCAGAGCACGGACGGCATGACCGCGAACTGGTACCCGGCGCCGGCCAAGCTCATGGCCCGCATGTCGACGCGCATCGTCAACGAGGTCCGGGGCGTCAACCGGGTCGTCTACGACGTGACGACCAAGCCGCCCGGGACGATCGAATGGGAATAGAAAGAGAATAAGATAGCTCGTCCGGCCGGTCCGCGACCGCGGCCCCGCCGGGTTAGGAAAAGATTTCGCTCATGGAACCGACGTTCGTTCATCTCCACAACCATTCCGAATATTCTGTCCTCGACGGCTGCCTGAGGATCGAGGCCCTCGTCCAGGCCGCCTATGAGAACAACATGCCCGCCGTGGCCATGACCGACCACGGCAACGTCTTCGGCGCTGTCCAATTCTTCAAGGCGGCCAAGGCCAAGGGGATCAAGCCCATCCTCGGCTGCGAGTGCTACGTCGCCCCGCAGAGCCGCTTTGACAAGAAGCCCGGCGGCGCCGCCGATGTCCACCACTTCCACCTCATTCTGCTCGTCAAGGACGACCGCGGCTACAAGAACCTCTGCCGTCTCGTCACCCAGAGCTATCTCGAGGGCTTCTACTACCGGCCGCGGATCGACAAGGAGCTCCTGGCCGCTCACAGCGAAGGGCTCATCGGCCTGTCGGCCTGCTTGAAGGGCGAGCTCGCGGTCTGGCTCGGCCGCGGCTTCCCCGAAAAGGCCGAGGAGGCGGCCCGGGAGTACGCCGCGATTTTCGCGCCCGGGGATTTTTACATCGAGCTCATGGACCACGGCCTGGCCGATCAGAAGACGGTCAACCCCCAGCTCGTGGCCGTCGCCCGCAAGCTCGAGCTGCCCCTCGTCGCCACGAACGACATCCACTTCGCCCGCCGGGAGGACGCCGAGAGCCAGGACGTCCTCGTCTGCATCCAGACGAACCGCAAGATCTCCGACCCGGACCGGCTCAAGTTCTCGACCGACCAGTTCTATTTCAAGTCCTCGGCCGAGATGGTCGAGCTCTTCCGGGCGACACCCGACGCCATCGAGAACACCGGCAAGATCGCCGCCCGTTGCACGTTCGATTTCCCGACGAAAACTTATAACCTACCCCTGTTCGCGCCGCCCGAGGGCAAGTCTCTGAGCGCCTATTTCGAAGAGGTGGCCTGGCAGGGTTTTCGGGCGCGCATGGCCCGGCGCCTGGCCGAAGGGGTCAATGGGGCCGCGTCGCACGCCCTCGGCGAGTACGAAGACCGGATGGAGCGGGAGATCACGCTCATCAAAAAGATGGGCTTTGAAGGTTACTTCCTCATCGTCTGGGACCTGCTTAAGGCCGCCCGCGAAAAGGGCATCCCCGTCGGGCCCGGCCGCGGCTCGGCGGCCGGCAGCCTCCTCGCCTATGCCCTCGAGATCACCGAGATCGACCCGCTCGAGTATGACCTCCTCTTCGAGCGCTTCCTCAATCCCGAGCGCATCAGCCTGCCGGACATCGACATGGACTTCTGCGGCCGCCGCCGGCAGGAAATGATCGAGTACCTGACCCAGAAGTACGGCCAAGAGAACGTCTGCCAGATCATCACCTTCGGGACAATGGCCGCGCGGGGGGCCATCCGCGACGTCGGCCGCGTCCTCGAGGTTCCCCTGCCCGAGGTCGACCGCATCGCCAAGATGATCCCCTTCGCCGTGGACGCGACGATCGCCGACGCCCTCAAGTCGGTCCCCGAGCTCAAGGCCCTGCGCGACCGCAACTCCAAGATCGCCCAGCTCCTGGCCATCGCCCAGAAGATCGAAGGCCAGGTCCGCCACCCCTCGATCCACGCCGCCGGGATCGTCATCACCCCGAAACCGCTGGTCGAATTCCTGCCTCTCTACCAGTCGGTCAAGGGCGAGATCACGACCCAGTTCCCCATGGGCGACGTCGAGGCCCTCGGGCTGCTCAAGATGGACCTGCTCGGCCTGCGGAACTTGACCGTCATCGATGATGCCCTCAAGCTCATCCGCCAGGAGACGGGTCTCGTCATCGACATCAACAATCTGCCCCTCGACGACGACTCGACCTTCGAGGTTTTCCGCTCCGGGAACACGGACGGGGTCTTCCAGTTCGAGAGCCCGGGCATGAAGGACCTCCTCCGCCGCTTCCGGCCCACGGAGTTCCGCGACCTCATCGCCCTCAACGCCCTCTATCGGCCGGGCCCGCTCAAAAGCGGCATGACCGACGAGTCCATCCACCGCCGCAACCACCCTGAGCGGATCGCGTACGAGCTCCCCGAGCTCGAGCCCATCCTCCGGGAAACGCGGGGCATCATCGTCTATCAGGAACAGGTCATGCGCATCGCCACCGACCTGGCCGGGTTCACCCTGGCCGGGGCCGACCTCCTGCGCAAGGCCATGGGCAAGAAGGACAAGGAGACGATGAAGGCCCAGAAGCAGAAGTTCATGCAGGGGGCCAAGAAGAAGGGCGTCGCCGCGCCTAAGGCCGACAAGATCTTCGAGCAGATCAAGGAGTTCGCCGAGTACGGCTTCAACAAGTCCCACAGCGCCGCCTACGCCTTCCTCGCCTACCAGACCGCCTACCTCAAGGCCCATTATCCGGTCCACTTCCTGGCCGCCTTGCTGACCTCGGAAGCGGAGCGGGGGGCGACGCCCCAAGTCGTCAAGTACATCGGCGAGTGCCACGAGATGGGCATCCAGGTCCTGCCCCCCGACATCAACAAGAGCGAGTTCCGCTTCGCCGTCGAGGACGGCAACATCCGCTTCGGCCTGGCCGCGGTCAAAGGCATCGGGCAGGCGGCCGTCGAGGAGCTCGTCGCCTCCCGCGCAAAGGCCGGCGGGTTCCGGTCGCCCTTCGATCTCTTCCTCGAGCACGACACCAAGGTCCTCAACCGCAAGGCCGTCGAAAGCCTGATCAAAGCGGGAGTCTTCGACTCGCTGGGCTGGAAGCGTTCGCAGTGCTACCACATGCTCGACCGGATGATCGACTTCGGCCACGAGGTCCAGAAAGCGCACGCCTCCCGCCAGACGTCCCTCTTCGGTACGGGCCCGGTCGAGCCGCCGTGCATCCCGCAGGAGGTCCAGGAGATGAGGGAGTGGGACGAGTCCCACGTCCTGTCCTACGAGATGGACTCCCTCGGGCTCTATATCACGGGCCATCCGCTGGCCCGGCACAAAGACCGCCTTCGCAAGCTCGTCTCCCACCTCATCGCCGAACTCGACGCGGAGCGGGATTTCGACAAAGACGTCCGCCTGGCCGGCATCATCGGCGCGCTCAAGCCGCTCAAAACAAAGAAGGACGAGCGGATGGCCACCTTCGTCCTCGAGGACTTGACAGGCAAGATCGAGGTCGTGGCCTTCCCCGAGTCCTTCGGGAAGTACGGTCCGTATCTGCGGGAGGGCCAGCTCGTCTGGATCAAGGGCAAGTACATGGGCGAGGAGGACAACCGCCGTATCAGCCTCAACCAGGCCATGCCCCTCACCGAGGCCTTCGAGAAGCAGGCGAAAAGGGTCGTCGTGCGTATCTTCCTGCCCGGCCTCGAGGAGGCGACACTGACCGAGCTCAAGACGATCCTTGACGGCTACGAGGGCAAGTGCCCCGTCGAGTTCGAGCTCGAAACCCCGCATTCCTACCGACTTGTGGCCCAGAGCGCCGAGGTCCAGAAGGTGACCCCGTCGGAGGAGCTGCTCAAGAAGATCGAGAGCCTGCTCGGCGAGGACTCCGTCACGGTGGAATACTGATCCGGCCGGGCGAAATCGCCTCCCTCGAGATGGCTGGATTTCCTCTGAGCGGAATTCCCTGGGACACGATACGAAATCCAGAGATTTCGTTCATGTCCCGGAATCCCCCCAAATCGTGTCCAGCCATCTCCGGTCTCTCGCATCCGCTCGAGCCCCAAATTGACACCCCGATCCAAAACGGGTAGATTAAGTTGACTATTTTCTTGATACGTTCGCCTGCGCCAACCCCGTTTTTCATAACGGGGGCGTGGCCCCGCTCAGTATTAACCCTGAGCGTCCCCGGGGTCTAGACCGGGGAGTCGAACGGGTTGATTTTCTGAGGAACGACGTGCCCTACAAGATCATCGTGGCCGACCCCAGCCCTTCGGTTCAGAAGGCCGCCCAACTCGCCTTCGCCGAGCCGGAATTCCGGGTTTTTGTCTTCGATGATGGGGCTTCGCTCCTCGAATCCGTGGCCGCCATCGGGCCCGACGCGCTCGTCGTCAGCTTGACGCTCCCCGGCCGGGAGGGCTACGAGGTCGCCCGGACCCTGAGGAGCCGCAAGGAGCTGGCGACGGTGCCGCTCGTCGGCCTGCGGGGAAGCTTTGAGTGCATCGACAGCGACAAGAACGCTCCCTCCGCCTACGACGAGGTCGTGCCCAAGCCCTTTGATTCAGAGCGGCTGGCGTCGGTCGTTCGCGAGCTCATCGCCCGGAAGACGGGCCCGTCGTCCCTGCCCGAGGAGCCGGTCTGGCCGGGCGAGAGGGGCTCTGCTGAGGCGGGCCCGCACGGGGCGTCGGCCGGCGCCGTTCCCGAGATCAGGGACGTCGTCCGGGAGGAGATCGTCGACATGGAGCGGGAGATCGAGAAGCGCGTCCGGGCCCGCGTCTTGGCCGACCTCAAGGAATGGATGTCGAAATCATGAACACGAAGGGCGAACTGGCGAAGGCCTATGATCCCAAACCCGTCGAGGAGAAGTGGGGGAAATTCTGGCTCGACGAGGAACTCTTCGTCGCCGACGCCAAGTCCCCGAAGCCCAAGTTCTCCATGGTGCTGCCGCCGGCGAACGTCACCGGCATCCTCCACATGGGACACGCCCTCTGTTTCACCCTGCCGGACATCATCACCCGCTGGAAAAGGATGCAGGGCTACAACTGCCTCTGGCTGCCGGGGACCGACCACGCCTCGATCGCCGTCCACAACGTCATCGAGAAGAGGTTGGCGGAAAAGGGCCTGACCCGGGAGATGATCGGCCGGGAGGAGTTCCTCCGCATCGCCTGGGACTGGAAGGACAAGTACGCCGGCGTCATCACCGGCCAGCTCAAGAAGCTCGGCGCCTCGCTCGATTGGTCGCGCGAGCGCTTCACGATGGACGAGGGCTTCAGCCGGGCCGTCATCCAGGTCTTTGTCTCGCTCTACAACGAGGGCCTGATCTACCGTGACTACTTCCTCGTCAACCGCTGCCCGCACTGCCGGACGGTACTCTCGGACATCGAGATCGAGCACAAGGACGTCCGGGGCAAGCTCTGGTACATCCGCTACCCGGTCGAGAAATCAGAAGGTTCCGTGGCCGTCGCCACGACGACGGAGGAGTACGTCGTCGTGGCGACGACGCGCCCCGAAACGATGCTCGGCGACACCGCCGTGGCCGTCCATCCCGACGACGAGCGCTACACGCATCTCCACGGCAAGCACGTCATCCTGCCCCTGCAGGACCGGCCGATCCCGGTCATCACCGACGAGCGGGTCGAGCGCGACTTCGGCACCGGGGCGGTCAAGGTCACGCCGGCCCACGACCCGGTCGATTTCGAGCTCGGCAAGAAGCACGGCCTCGAGCAGGTCATCGTCATCGACGGCGCAGGCAAGATGACCGACGCGGCCGGTCCTGAGTTCGCCGGGCTCGACCGCTTCGCCGCCCGGGCCAAGGTCGTCGCGGCGCTCGCCGCCAAGGGCTTGGTCGTCAAGATCGAGGACCACGAGCATGCCGTCGGCCACTGCTATCGCTGCCAGAACATCATCGAGCCCCACCTCTCGTGGCAATGGTTCGTCCGCATCAAGCCGCTCGCCGACGAGGCCATCCGCGTCGTCGAGGACGGATCGATCGAGTTCATCCCGGGGAACTGGGCCAAGACCTATTTCGAGTGGATGTACAACATCCACGACTGGTGCATCTCCCGGCAGCTCTGGTGGGGTCACCGCATCCCGGCCTGGTACTGCCGCGACTGCGGGCGGATCCTGGTGGCCATGGAGACGCCGGAGAAATGCGACAGGTGCGGCGGAGCGCTCGATCAGGACGAGGACGTTCTCGACACCTGGTTCTCCTCGGCGTTGTGGCCGTTCGGAACGCTCGGCTGGCCCGACGAGACGGAGGACCTCCGGGCCTTCTACCCGACCGACCTGATGTCGACCGGATTCGACATCATCTTCTTCTGGGTCGCCCGTATGATCATGATGGGCCTCAAGTTCCGGGGCCAGATCCCCTTCCGCCAGGTCTTCATCAACGGCCTCGTCCGGGACCTCAAGCGGCGCAAGATGAGCAAATCCGAAGGCAACATCATCGATCCGCTGGAGATGATCGATAAGTACGGCACGGACGCTCTGCGCTTCACCCTGGCGGCTCTGGCGGTGCCCGGGATGGACCTGGCCCTGTCCGAGGAGCGCATGGCCGGCTATCAGGCCTTCGCCAACAAGATCTGGAACGCGTCGCGCTTCGTCTTGATGAACCTCAAATCCGAACGCCCCGCGGTTCATGATTCCGAGCTCACCCTCGCCGACCGCTGGATCCGCAGCCGCCTGGCCGCGATCACGGCCTCGCTCGACGCGAGCCTCCGCGAATACAAGTTCTATGAAGCCGCCGATCTCGTCTATCACTTCATCTGGCACGAGTTCTGCGACTGGCACATCGAGTTCGCCAAGGTCGGCCTGCGCGAAGGACGGGCCACGACCGAGGCCGTGCTGACCGACGCGCTCGACCGCATCCTGCGGCTCCTCCATCCGTTCATGCCCTTCATCACCGAGGAGATCTGGCAGCATCTGCCGGGGGCCGGAAGGTCGATCGCCGTCGCGCCGTTCCCCGTCCCCGAACCGGGCTGGAAGGACGAAAGCGTCGAGAAGACCATGGCCCTCGTCCAGGCCGTCATCGTCGAGACCCGGACGATCCGCGCCGGGAACAAGATCGCGCCCAAGGACAAGCTCCGCCTTATCGTCAAGACAGCCGGCCGCGATGACACGGCCGCCCTCGAGGCCCAGTCCGCGTCCGTGACGGCCCTGGCCGGCCTCGCGAGCCTCGAATTCGCGGCCGCCCTGCCCGAAGGGGAGGGACTTCTCAAGGGCGTCGCCGGTCCCTTTGAGATCGGCATTGTTCCGGGGAAGCCGGGCGATATCGGTCAGGAACGGGACCGCCTGCAGAGGGAATTGGCCAAGATCGCGGCAGAAATCGAGAAGATCGAGCGCAAGCTCGGGAACGCCGACTTCGTAGCCAAGGCGCCGGCCGCGGTGGTGGCGGAGAACCGGGCCCGGCTCGCGGAGCTACTGGCGCGGCAAGAGAAGCTCGGCCAAAACCTGGCCGGCCTCGCTGATCCCTCTTGAGTCCCGGAGCGAGAGTGATGCCCCTCGGCGCCATCGTTCACCGGCTCGAGAGCGTTCCCTCCACGAACGACGCCGCACGCGCCCTCGCGGAGCAAGGGGCGGCCCACGGGACGGCGGTCTTGGCGGTCGAGCAAACGCGGGGCCGGGGCACGAAGGGGCGGGTCTGGCATTCACCCGCCGGGCTGGGCCTCTATGCTTCCTTCATCCTCCGCGGCCCGGGCGGCGGGGCCGTACCGTTCCCCCATCTCATTCCCTTGGCGGCGGGGTTGGCTGCTTCGGACGCGGTCCGGGCGGCGAGCGGGGTTGAGACCCGGCTCAAGTGGCCCAACGACGTCACCCACGACGGGAAGAAGCTGGGCGGCATCCTGTCCGAAGGAGTTTGCGGAGGGCCGGGCGGCGATTTCGCCGTCGTCGGGATCGGCCTCAACGTCGGCCACGGGCCGGGCGACTTTCCCTCGGAGCTCCGGGCGTCCTCGACCTCGGTCAAGATCGCCGCCGGCCGCGCCGTGACGGTCGAAGCCGTCTGGAGCGCCCTTTGCGACGCCCTCGACCGCTGGTATAATGTCCTCGCCCGGGGAGATAAGGAAGCGGTCATCATGGCGTTCGAAGCCAGGTCGGCGTTTCTCTGGGGGACGGGCCTGAAGGTCGAGACGGCCGACGGAGTGTTCCGGGCGGAATATCGGGGGCTCGACACGGAGGGCCGGCTCGTCGTCGCGCGCGGCGGGGCCGGGACCGTCGCCCTCGATGCCGTCTTGAAGCTCGAACGGACGTCCTGAGGAGGCACGAGATGCTCTTGGCATTCGACGTCGGGAACACGACCATCGCGGTCGGCCTTTTCCGCGGCCGGAAGCTCGTCAAAAGCTGGAAGATCAAGACTGACAGCGACAGGACGAGCGACGAGTACGGCGCGATCCTCCTCAACCTGATGCAGGTCGCCGGCCTTGCTCCCGGCAAGGTCACGGGGGCCATCATCTCCAGCGTGGTCCCGCCCCTGACGTCCGTCATCGAAGACGTGTGCCGGGCCTATTTTGCGACCACGGCCAGCGTCGTCGGGCCGGGCCTCAAGACGGGCATGCCCATCCTCTACGAGAATCCCTTCGAGGTCGGGGCCGACCGCATCACCGCCTCGGTCGCCGCCTTCGAAAAGTTCGGGGGCCCCGTCATCATCCTCGATTTCGGCACGGCAACGACCTTCGACGCGGTCTCGGCACAGGGGGAGTACCTCGGCGGGGCCATCGCCCCCGGCATCCGGATCTCCGCCGAAGCCCTCTATCTCAAGACGGCCAAGTTGCCTCGCATCGAGATCCGCAAGCCCAAGCGGGCCATCGGGCGAACGACCGTGGCCAGCATGCAGTCCGGGCTCTATTTCGGCTACATCGGCCTGGTCACGAGGACGATCGCCGAGATCCGCAAGGAGCTCGGCAAGAACGCCCGGGTCGTCGCCACGGGCGGCTTCGGGGACCAGATCGCCTCCGAGCTCACGGAGATCGACGCTTACGAGCCCGACCTCGTCCTCGAAGGCCTGAGGATCATCCACGACAGGAACCGCGATACCCGGGGCTAGGCCGGGCGCCGGGCTGACGACCATGGACGACAGCGCACAGAGCGGCTATTATCAGGAGATCGCCCGGGTGTTCCTCGAGCGCCGCGGCGGGCCGTTCCTCCTCTCGCCGAAGGACCAGTCGGCGATCGCCGCGTGGGAAGAGAAGAAGATCCCCCTCGGCGTCGTTCTCGAAGGTATCGGCCGAACCTTCGACCGGCTCAAGTCGCGGGGCCGGGGAACGAAGGCGATCTCTCTTTTCTTCTGCGACCGCGAGGTCGAAGCCGCCTTCGCCCAGCACCGCGACCGCGGCGCCGGCCGGAGGAAGATCCCGGGGACCGAACCCCGGTCCGACAAATGGGACAAGGCTCACCGGGAGATCGCCAAGGCCCTCGAGGCGCTACCCGCCGGCGATCAGGAGATGACGCGCTTGCTCCGAGAGGCCCTCGAGGCCCTGTCCGCGGCCCGGCCCGACACCGCCGCGCTCGATCGGATCGAGGCGGCGATCGAGGAGATCCTCTGGAACGGAGCGACATCCGCCGAAAAGGCCGCCGCCGAGGCTGACGCGGCGAACGGACCCAAGGGGCGGAAACTCGCCGGCCTCGAAGAAACGTGTCGCCGACGCGTCGTCATGGCGTCGAGGGCCCGCCGCCGCATCCCGCACGTCTCCCCCCATTATTATTGAAAGAAGACCCCATGCCCTCAGCTCGAATTCTTGCCCTCCTCAAAAAACACAAGGAGGGACTCGATCTCGATCGAATCCTGTCCGAGCTCGGCCTCAAGCGCCGGGACAGGGCCAAGCTCCTCGAGGAGATCCGTGCGCTCGTGGCCCGCGGCGATGTCCGTTCGTTGCGCGGCCGCTTCCGGCTGGCCGAGAAGATCGGGATCGTCCGGGGACGCTTCGTCACGGCGCGGCCGGGGTTCGGCTTCGTCACGCCGGACGGCGGCGGCGAGGACATCTTTGTCCCTGCCCGCTACGCTCACGGGGCCCTGCCGGGGGACGAGGTGTCCGTCGTGGTCAACGCGCAGGGCAAGTTCGGCAAGGCCGAGGGCCGGATCGAGCGCATCCTCAAAAGGGAACGGGCGCGGCTCCTCGGCGTCTACATCGAACGGGGCGGCGCGCCCTATCTCCAGCCCTTCGACTCGCCCTCCTTGGACGACATCCCGCTCAAGTCGCGGTCCAAGCTCAAGCCCGAGCCGGGCATGATCGTCGGAGCCGACCGGACAACGCTGGCCCTAACACGGGTCTTCGGCCGGCCCGACGACCCCGGCGTCGACGCCCGGGTCGTCATCGAGCGGTACGGTCTGCGGTCCGAGTTCCCCGAGGACGTCCGCCGCGAAGCCGACGAGATTTCCGACTTTGATGTCGCCCCGGTCCGCGAAGACCGCCGGGATCTTCGCGACTGGCCGACCGTGACGATCGACGGCGAAAAGGCCCAGGACTTCGACGACGCCGTGAGCATCCGCCAGCTCAGCGATGGCGGCTGGCTGCTCGGCGTCCACATCGCCGACGTCTCCCATTACGTCAAACCCGGAAGCCCCCTCGACCGGGAGGCCTTCGTGCGGGGGACAAGCGTTTATCTTCCCGACCTGACCCTGCCGATGCTCCCTGAGCGGCTCTCGAACGGGCTCTGCAGCCTGCGCCCGCGCGAGCCTCGGCTCACGGTCTCGGCGCTGCTCGATATCGACAGGGACGGCCGCGTCCGTAAGACCGAGTTCGCCCCCTCGATCATCCGCACGGCCCACCGGATGACCTACACTTCGGTCTTCAAGATCTTCGAGGGGGACGCGGAAGAGAGGACCCGCTACGCCGATGTCGTTCCCGCGTTGCTCGTGATGCGGGAGCTGGCCGCGGTCCTGCGGGCCCGCCGGCTGGCCGACGGGAGCCTCGACTTCGACCTCGTCGAGCCCGAGCTCATCTCCGAAGGCGGAAAGCTCCTGGCCGTCGCCGCGGCCGAGAGGAATGAAGCCCACCGGCTCATCGAGGAATTCATGGTCGCGGCCAACGTCGCCGTGGCCTCGGCCTTCACCGCGAAGAAGGTCCCCACGATCTACCGCGTCCACCCCGCCCCCGACGTGGGGGACCTCGAGAAGCTCCGCGACGTCCTCCTTAATTTCGGCTTGGCCCTGCCCGAGCCGGCCAAGGTCCGGTCGAAGGACCTCCAGCGGGTCCTCGAAAGGGCGAAGGGCCTTCCCGGGGAGAAATTCATCGGCCGCCAGGTCCTGCGGGCGATGAAGCTGGCCGTGTACTCAGCCAAGAACGTCGGTCATTACGGCCTGGCCAAGGCCGACTACACGCACTTTACGTCGCCTATCCGCCGCTATCCCGATCTCATCGTCCACCGTCTGCTCAAGGCCGTCCTGCGAAGCGCCGTCCCCGAGCCGCTCGAGCTCGAGGCGATCGCGGCCGCCGCGTCAGAGCGGGAAAGGAATTCCGCCGACGCCGAACAGTCGCTCATCGAATGGCGTATCCTGCGGTTCCTCAAGGACCGGCTCGGCGACGAGTTCGGCGGCATCGTCGTCGATGTCGTCAAGGCCGGTCTCCTCGTCGAGATCGATGATTATTTCGTCGCCGGGCTCCTGCCTTTCACCGCCCTCGGGGGGGATCACGAGCCCCGGCCCGCGGCGCGGCGCCTCCGGCCGAAGAGGCACCGGAAGACGTTCGAGCTGGGGGACGCCGTCAGGGTGGTCCTCGTTTCCTGCGACCTGGCACTGCGCCGCATGAGCTTCGTTCCGGCCTCCGATCCGGAGGAGCGCCGCCCGTGAAAGCGCCCGCGTTCGACGCCGTCCTCGATTTCCCGCTGGGAGCGGCCGGACGGGAGATCCGTGCCGAGGCGGCCTTTCTCGGAGGCGGAGTCCCCGCCCGGTACCTGGACTATGCCTTCGCCGGACGGAAGCGGGCCCCGTTCGTCTGCGTCATGACAGACCGTCCGGTCGAGGCCAAGTGGGCCGACCCCTTCGAGGTCCGGACGTCGTCGGGCGCCGTCCTCGGCCGCGGCAAATGTCTCTTCCCGGGCGCCCCTTCCCCCCAGGAGCTCAAGCCGTCAAGGCGCAAGGCCCTGCTCGCCCGGCTTGACCTCGGCGAACAGGACATGGTTCTGGCCCTGACAGAGTTCGGCGGCCTCAAGGGGCTGAAAGGCGAGGACCTGGACCACTTCTGTCGTCTGCCGCGCTCCCGCGTCGAGGGCCTGGCCCGGGCCCTCGAAGAGGACGGCAAGGTCCGCATCCTCGGCTTTGCTCCCCTCCGCCTCATCTCCCAGGGCAGCCTGGATTTCCTGCGCGGACGGATCGTCTCCTTCCTCGTCCAGTATCACAAGGGACATCCCGCCCAGCGCGGCGCGCCCCTCGAGAAGCTCGAGAAGCGGTTCGACGCGCCCCGGACAGTCCTCGTCCTGGCCCTCCGTCTCCTGGCCAAGGAGGGGCGGGCCATCGAAGAGTCCGGGATCGTCCGGCTTCCCGATTTCCGCATCCCCCTTTCCGCCGCGGACGAGGGAACGCTGGCCGCGCTCGAAGCCATGGTCCTCAGCGGCGAGCTCGGCAGCGTAACCCTCGACGACGTCCGGACGAAGCTCAGGCTTGCGCCAGGGAAGTTACAGACCCTCCTCGCCGTCCTCGCCGAGCGCAAGAAGATCGTCGAGGGGATCGACGGGTTCATCCTTCACTCGCGCTGGCTCGACGAGATCATCCGCAAGGTCCGCGGCTCGGGGAAACGCGAATTGACCGTCGCCGATTTTAAGGTCATGACAGGGCTATCCCGGAAGTACAGCATTCCTCTGCTCGAGCTGCTGGACAGCATGGGGGTAACGCGCCGCAAGGGATCAGTGCGGGACATTCTCTAATATTATTCTGTCCCGAGCGGGAGAGCCCTTGATTACTTCGGCTTTTCGTCCTCGGGTTTCTCGTCGGGGGCCTTCTCGTCCTGAGTCTTCTCACCTTCGGCCTTCTCTTCCGGCTTCTTCTTCAGGGCTGTCTTGAGAAGATCGGCGAAGATGCCGAACTTGGGCTCTTCCTTCTTCGGGGCCGGCCTGAATTCCTCTTTCTTTTCCCGGGCTTTCTGTTCGAGGCCCTCGTCCTCTTTTCCCTTGACGGCGGCCAGGGCTTCCTGGACCGATTCCTCCTCGACGATCTTCTCCTCGATGACCCGGCGCTCACTCTTCTTCGGGCGGGGACCCTTTTCGCCCTCGGCTTTGGGCTTCCTCTTTTTGAATTCCTTGCCCTTTTTCTGGGCTCCGGGCTCCGGCGGGAGGACCGGTCCCCGGGGCTCTTCGGTCTCCCCTAGGCCGGTC
>Ga0326726_10001568_pt1 | contig 21233 bp, 14 predicted proteins | sample MHFenrmetagenome_2_FD_207603 | JGI IMG/M metagenome (GOLD analysis project Ga0326726, IMG submission 207603) | Lab enriched peat soil microbial communities from Michigan Hollow, Ithaca, NY, United States - MHF15MN | ecosystem: Environmental > Terrestrial > Soil > Wetlands > Peat | place: USA... | reverse complement strand
CGCGGCCAGCGCCGGCCGGCGATCGGCAAGGCGCTCGAGCGCGCGATCGTCGACGCGCAGGTCGCGGGCTGCCATGCGGATGCGGCGCGCGGGCTCAACGAGCTGTCGTTCCTGCCGTTCTCGTCGAACAACTTCGAGGACGCGCGCAAGATGTCGCTCGACGCGGCGATCCGCGTCCGCGCCGCCGATGGTGTGACCCAGGCGCGCACGCTCGCGTTTTCGGCCCAGTGCCTCGCGCTGATCGGTCGCGAGATGGCCGAGGCCGAGCGCCTCGCGCGCGAGGCCGTCGAATTGCTCGGCGATTCTCCGGCCGAGGTTCCGACGCTGCCGTTCGCGTTCGGGCTCATCCGCGACCATCAGGCCGACGACGCCGCGGCGATCACGATGTTCGAGCGCGCGATCGAGCTCGGCGCACGGATGGGCCTGTGGTGGCAGTGCGCGCTGTGCTGGGGCTTCGCGGCCCGGATCGAGCTCGAGCGCGGCCGCCCGCGGGCGGCGCTGGCGTACTGCGACGCGCTGCGTGCTCACGCGGATCGGATCGGCGATGGCGGCGACGTGCCGTTCGGCGCGGTGCTCGAGCTCATCGCGCGCAGCGAGCTCGGCGAGGCCGTCGAGCTCGATGCACCGCTCGACGCGTTGCGCGCCACCGATTCACCGGGCCACCTGGCGATGGCCGTGATCATGCTGGCCGAGCGCGCGCTGACACGTGGCGACCTCGCGGCCGCCACGACGTACGCGGACGAGGCGGTCGCCTCGGCGACGCGCACCCAGCGCGAGAGCACGATCGTCGTCGCGCGCAGCATCGCGGCGCGGGTCGCCGAAGCCGACGGGCGCGAGGCCGACGTGCGGACCCACGTCGACGCGGTACGGGCGGTGACCACCGATCAGCTGAGCACGCGCGCCAAGGCCGCGCTCGCCGAGTTGCTGCGCTGACTACGAGGCGCGATCGCTGACCACGACCCAGTCGCCATCGACCTCGCGCGCGGTCCCGCCGAGCAGGTGCTCGAGCGGCCCGGCGCTGGGGAAGAAGTGCAGGTGGTAGTCGACCGTGTAGCGGTAGTAGCGCTGGCGCGGCACCACGACGATCACGCGGCGGGCGACGCGCCGCAGCTCGGCGGCCGCGCGATACAGATCCGGAATGTGCTCGAGCGTGTGCGCGCAGACGACCGTGTCGAACGCGCCATCGGCGAACGGCAGATCGGGCAAGCCGGCGAGCGCGACCGTGCAGGCGGCGCGGCGCCGAGTCTCGCGCGCCGAGCCCAGCGTGACATCGACCGCGACCAGCTCGTGCCCGGCCGCCGCGAGCCGCTCGGCGACGACGCCGTTGCCCGAGCCGACCTCGAGCACGCGGCCGCGCGCCGCGGCGACGATCGCGGCGATCTGACCGGCGGTGGTGTCGGTGTCGCGGTACCGGGCATTGCCGGAATCGAGCGCGGCGTACGCGTCGGCGATCTCGCGCGGCGACATCGCGAACGCGCGCTCCTTGAAGTCGAGGTCGAACGCCGGGCCGTGAAACCGCGATGCCATCCAGCGGTTGAACGGCCGCCACTCGCGGACCACCGGCGGCAGGAAGTCGTCCAGGAGCCGACGCACCGCGGTCGTCACGCGGCGGTCGCGCAGGCGCGCGTTGAGTCGGTCACGCAGGCTCACGCGCCGACGCTACCATCCTCTACCGGCCTTGACGCCTGGGGGCCGGCATGTGACGGTTTGCGACGGTGACCGCCTCGCTACGGATCGGCGTGATCGGCTACGGCTACTGGGGACCGAACCTGGTCCGGAACTTCGCGACCGGCGCGCGCACGAAGGTCGTGGCGATCGCGGACGCGAACCCGAGCCGCCGCCAGCTCGCGCAGACCAGCTATCCCCACATCCGCGTCGTCGAAGATGCCGCCGCGCTGATCGCCGACCCCGAGGTCGATGCGGTCGCGATCGCGACACCGATCTTCACGCACTTCGATCTCGCGAAGGCCGCGCTGCTCGCCGGCAAGCACGTGCTCGTCGAGAAGCCGCTGACGCCGAGCGTGGCGCAGGCCGAAGAGCTCGCCGCGCTCGCCGCGAAGATGAAGCGCGTGCTGATGGTCGACCACACGTTCGTCTACACCGGCGCGGTGAAGAAGATCCGCGAGCTCGTGCAGTCGGGCGAGCTCGGGCGCGTCCTCTACTTCGACTCGGTCCGGATCAACCTCGGCCTGTTCCAGCCCGACTTCAACGTGATCTGGGATCTCGCCCCGCACGATCTGACGATCATGGACTACGTGCTGCAGTCGCTCGGCGTGTCGGCGAAGTGGGTGTCGGCGATCGGCGCGTCGCACTACGGCCGTCACGAGAACCTCGCGTACGTCACGGTCGGGTTCGAAGACCAGCTGATCGCGCACGTCCACGTCAACTGGGTCGCGCCCGTGAAGACGCGCCGCACGATCATCGCCGGGTCGAAGAAGATGATCGTGTGGGACGACACGTCGCCGGTCGAGCCGGTGAAGGTCTACGAGAGCTCCGTCGACGTCCAGCACATCGACAAGGACACTGCCTACGCGCTCAACGTCCAGTACCGCTCGGGCGACGTCCACTCGCCGAAGCTCGACGGGCGCGAGGCGCTCGCGACCATGGCGCAGACGTTCGCGGCGGCCTGCCTCGACGGCGCCGCGTCGCCGTCGGATGCCACGGTCGGCGTCCGGATCGTGCGCATGCTCGAAGCCGCGCAGAGATCGCTCGAGCAGCAGGGCGCGCGGGTGCCGCTATGAAGGTCCCGTTCGTCGACCTCGTCACGTGGGCCAAGCCGTCGCGCGACGAGTATCTCGCGGCGTTCGCGAAGGTGATCGATACCGGCGCGTTCGTCGGCGGTCCGCAGGTCGCGGAGTTCGAGGCCGCGTTCGCGAAGTTCACCGGCGCCGCGCACGCGGTTGCGGTCAAGACCGGGACCGACGCGCTCCTGCTCGCGCTGCGCGCGCTCAACGTCGGCCCGGGCGACGAGGTCATCACCGCCGCGAACTCGTTCTTCGCCACCGCCGAGGCGATCAGCCACGCGGGCGCCACCCCGGTGCTCGCCGACGTCGACGACGAGACGCTGCTGATCGATCTCGACGACGCCGATCGCAGGGTCACGAAGCGCACGAAGGCGATCATCCCGGTCCATCTGTTCGGCCAGCTCGTCGGCATGGATGGCGTCAACGCGTTCGCGCGCGGCCACGGCCTGCGCGTGCTCGAGGATTCGGCGCAGGCCCACGGCGCGACGCGCGGCGGCTATCGCGCCGGCTCCGCGGGCGAGGTCGCGGCATTCAGCTTCTATCCGACGAAGAACCTCGGCGCGATCGGCGAGGGTGGGGCCGTCACCACGAGCGACGCGGCGGTCGCCGATCGCGTGCGCCGCCTGCGCGATCACGGCCAGGCCGGCCGCCACGAGCACGTCGACATCGCATACAACGCGCGGCTCGACTCGGTGCAGTGCGCGTGCCTCGCGATCACGCTGCGTCGCCTGCCCGCCGCGAACGATGCTCGCCGCACGCTCGCGGCGCGTTATCGCGAGCGGCTCGCCGGCTCCGCGGCGCGACTCCTCGCCGTCGCGCCCGACAGCAATCCCGTCTACCACTTGATGATCGTGCGCGTCGATGCGGCGAAGCGCGACGCGATCCGCGACACGCTCGGCAAGGCCGGCGTCGCGACCGCGATCCACTACCCGACGCCGATCCATCTCCAGCCCGCGTACGCGCACCTTCACCAGCACGCCGGCAGTTGCCCGGTCGCCGAGCGCGCCGTGAAGGAGATGATCTCGCTACCGATGTTCCCCGACCTCACGGTCGACCAGGTCGACTACGTCTGCGACCAGCTGCGCTCGGCGCTATAGCCGCACCGAACCGGCTCGGCGTAGCATCGAAGCGGGATGCAGCGGCCGCACGTGGTGGTGATCGGCGCCGGCTTCGGCGGGTTGACGGTCGCACGCGGCCTCGCGAAGGCGAACGCGCGGGTCACGGTGATCGATCGCCGCAACCACCACCTATTCCAGCCGCTGCTCTATCAGGTCGCGACCGCCGCGCTCAATCCCGGCGACATCGCGTATCCGATCCGCGCCGCGGTCGCGTCCCAGCGCGACACGCGCGTGTTGCTCGCCGACGCGAAGTCGATCGATGTCGCGGCGAAGACGGTCGAGATCGACGGCGGCACGCTCCACTACGATTACCTCGTCGTCGCCACGGGCGCGACGCACTCGTACTTCGGCAAGGATCAGTGGGCGCCGTTCGCGCCGGGGCTCAAGTCGATCGAGGACGCGCTCGAGATCCGGCGGCGGATCTTCCTCGCCTACGAGGCCGCCGAGCGCGAGTCCGATCCGGCGGCCCAGCGCGACTGGCTCACGTTCGCGGTCGTCGGCGGCGGGCCCACCGGCGTCGAGCTCGCCGGCGCGCTCGGCGAGATCGGGCTGCACACGCTCGCGAAGGACTTCCGGTCGATCGATCCGACCGAGGTGCGCGTCGTGCTGTTCGAGGGCAAGGACCGCGTCTTGCTCGCGTATCCCGAGAAGCTCTCGGCGGCGGCGAAGAGGTCGCTCGAGCGGCGTCACGTCGACGTGCGCGTCAACACGATGGTGACGGCGATCGATGCGCGCGGGGTCACGGTCGTGACGAGCACCGGCGAGGAACGCATCGGCGCCCGCACCGTGCTGTGGGCCGCTGGCGTGTCGGCGTCGCCGCTGGCCGAGCACCTGGGTGCGCCGCGCGATCGCAGCGGGCGCGTGATCGTCGAGCCCGACCTGTCGATCAAAGATCACCCCGAGGTGTTCGTGATCGGCGATCTCGCTCGGATGACCAGCGACGGCGCCGAGGTCCCGGGCGTGGCACAGGGGGCGATCCAGGGCGGTCGTCATGTCGCGAAGATCATCGCGCGCGAGGTGGCCGGCGACACGTCGGCCCGACCGGCGTTCCGCTATCGCGACAAGGGCAACATGGCCACGATCGGCCGCGCCGAGGCGGTGATCGCGACGAAGCGGTTCGCGCGCCACGGCCTGCTCGCGTGGCTCCTGTGGTGGGCGGTGCACATCTTCTTCCTCGTCGGGTTTCGCAACCGCCTGCTGATGATGTTCCACTGGGCGTGGTCGTGGCTCACGTTCAAGCGCGGCGCGCGCCTCATCACCGGCGCCGTCGGGCCCCTGCCGCCGGTCAAGACGATCGGCGCCCACGGCGAGCTCGTGCTGCCACCGGCCGGCGAGACCGTGTCCCTCGAAGATCACACGCCGCCGCTGTCGTGAGGTTCGCGATACCCTCGTGGGTATGACGTTCCGGTTTGTGTTCGTCGCCGCCCTCGCGGCTTGCGGCCCGACCCAGATGGGTGCGATGGGTGATCCTGGCGAGACGGGTCCACCCGGTGCCCAGGGTCCGCCGGGTCCAGCGGGCCCGGGACTGATCGTTCGCGAGGCGACCGGCACGGGTCAGCTCGTCGTCAGCGCGGCGACCAGCACGTTCACGTTGATCCCCGGGCTGTCGACGATGATCGACGTTCCCGCCGGCGGCCTGCTCGACGTCCACACCGACGGCGGCCTGCAGTGCACCGGCGTTGGCAACACGTACAGCGTGGTCGACATCGCGATCTTCATCGACGGCTTGCAGACCACGGCGAGCCGCCGCGTCGTCGCGGCGAACACCGTCGGGCTCGCGCAGGTGATCGCGAACTGGTCGTTCAGCCGCCACTTCAACGTCACCGGTGGCACGCACCTCGTCGAGATCCGTGCCGTCGCCGGAGACGCGGGGGCGGCCAACGCGAACGTGAGCAGCGCCGCCGCGCCGCAACTCCAGGGTGTGGTCACCGCGACCGCGATTCCGCCGCCATGACCGAGCCCGTCGTCCAGTGGCCGCTCTCGGGCGATCAGCGCGCGCTGCTCGTCCAGCTCGCGGAGCTCATCCGTCGCTTCGGCGCCGAGCGGTTCGCGACCGCGCCGCTGGTCCGCGCCGATGCGCGCGACTTCCCCGACGCGTGGGAGCCGACGCTCGCCGCGGTCCACGCGGTGCTCTATCGGCTGTGCTGGCTCGCGTACTTCGATCCGGAGATCGTCGTCGAGGATCGCAGGCCCGCGAAGCCGCCCGACTACAAGATGCTGACGCGCAGCGAGATCGAGCTCGCGTCGGTCGACCGGGGCGTCGTGACGTTCCACGTCGGTGCGATCGGCAACGACGATGTCGCCGGTCTCCTCGGCCATCGCATCGGCCAGGCGTTCCTCGAGCTCGCGCCCGGCGACCCGTTTCGCTCGGCGGCGACCGAGCCACCCACCGAGACCGCCGGGTCGGTGGCGGCGATCTACCTCGGGCTCGGCGTGCTCGTCGCGAACTCCGCGATGTATCGCCGCCACGCGTCGCGGATCGTCGCGCGCTCGGTCGTCAGCGAGGAATTCATCGAGAAGGTCGGCGGGCTGTCGATCGTCGATGCGACCCTGCTCCTCGCGGTGCAAGATCTCCTGCGCGACGACTACCAGGACGCGCTCACCACGCTCCACAAGCCCCAGGCCGAGTGGGTCGCGCAGTGGACCGCGGTGCTCGAGCCGCACGAGGACGAGCTGCGCGCGTTACTCGAGGTCGCCGATCGCGAGCCGGTCGCGCTCGCGCGTGGCGCTGCGCCGCGTCAGCCGCCGGCGGTGGCCGAGCGGAACCTCAAGCAGTTCAACGACGGCCGCACCACGTTTCGCGTGCCGATCAGCAATCCCGGTGCGGGGTTGCTCGGCTTCGTCGTCGGAGGAGCCGGCGCGACCGGTGTCACCGTCGCGACCGGGTTCCTGTTGCCGATCGCGATGGTCGCGTTCCCGGTGCTCATGTTCGGCGGCATCTTCGTCGCGCGCAAGATCGGCGGCACGGCCTACAAGTGCGCGGATCCCGATTGCAGCGTGGTCATGAAGGCCGAGCTCGCGAGGTGCCCGCGATGCGGCGGCTCGATCGCCGAGACGATCGCCCACGAGCGCGATCGGCTCGAGCGGCTCGAGGAGCTCGAGGGCTCGCCCGATCTCGAGAACGAGGCGAGCTGACTACGGGTTCGCCTTGTCGACGCAGCCGGTGATCGAGCCAGCGATCGCGGCGCCCGGCATGCCGGTGTTGTCGTGACGCTCCTGCAAGCTCGACAGCATGAACGTCGCGCGATAGCGCGGATGAACCTCGAGCACGGTGTACGTCCCGGCCAGCGCGTAGAACCCGTTGCACACGGTGTTACCCGCCTCGCACATCGCGTTCAGCGGTGCGCGGAGCTCCATGAAGTTCTCGATCGCGACGTCGTGATCGCCGAGCACCTCGAGGTCCACGCCGATGATGTGACGCGGCCCGAACGACACGAGCTCGCCGGGCGACGCGGCACCGGCGACGCCCGCGACCTTGGAGTTCACGGTGACGAAGCCGAACGACGGCGAGTCGACCGACATCGCGCCGCCGAACACGAAGCGGTCGCCACCGCTACCGCACGTCGGATCGACCGCGCCGTCCGGAGACCCGGCGGCATCGGGAGAGTTGGAGCCAGGCTGGTTGCTACCGCACGCGACGAGCCCGAGATAAGCGAGGATCTTGAGGGAAGGCATGGCCCGCATCAGGCCGCACGGCGCGCGCGCGCGATAGGTGGTGGCAGCCGTGTACCAACCGTTGTCGACGTTCGCCGCCTGGCGCGTCGTGCGTCACGGTCCGTGCGCGAGGTCGGCGATCACGCGCAGGTCGTCGTTGTCGGGCACCGTGATCGGGAGGTCCTTCTTCGTCTCGCCCTGCGTGAAGTGGAGCGTGTGCGCGCCGACCGACAGCTTCACGCTCGCGAGCGTCTGGTACTGCGTCGCGTCGTTGTCGACGGTGAAGTAGGCCCAGTAAGGCTTCGCGTTGACGAGGACGGTGTGGAGCGTCGCCACCACCGGTGCGCCCGAGCCGGGATGCAACCGGGGCGGTTCGATCACGTGCTGCTTGGGCCTGGGCACCGCGGCATCGATCACGGCGGCTGGCACGACCGCCGCATCGTCGACGATCGCGACGACGACCGGAGCATCGGCCACGACCACGGCCGCCGGCGCATCGCCAGGCACGACCGCGAGCCGCGGCGGCGGCGCGGGGTCGGGCGCCTTCGCGCTCGGGACCACCGCGAACGCGATCGCCGCGACACCGAGTGCGCCGACCACCACCAGCGGCGCGATCGACCGCCGCTTCCGCTTCGGCAGCTCGGCGGTGGCGCCTGGCTCCGGCGTCTGGACTGGCGCGGCCGCGGGTGGCTCCGCGGGCTTCGCGGGCGCGGCCACCGGCTCGGCATCCGCGGCGGTGGCGGCCATCGAGTGCTCGGTGCCGGTGCCGATCACGTCGAGCGCGCCGTCGTCGAGGAAGCTGACGAGGTGCGAGCCCTCGATCGCCTCGTCGATCGCGGTCTCCTCGCGCTCGTCCTTCCACACCTCGGCGAGCCACGCCGCGAGCCGGCGCGTCGGCGAATCGGACTTCTTCGCGGCGCGCTCGCCGACGATGAACGCGTCGAGCTCCTCGAGCATCGCGCGGGCGTCGGCGAAGCGCTGCGCGCGATCGAACGATGTCGCGCGATCGACGATCGCGACCAGCGGCGACTCGAAGCCTTCCGGCCACGGCACGAGCTCGCCCTTGCGCGCGGCGGCCAGCGTCGCCTCGCGTTCGTCGCCGGGCCGCGGCCGCTTGCCGGTGAGCGCCTCGCGCAGCACCATGCCGAGCGCGTACACGTCGGCACGCGGATCGAGCGGCTCGCCGCGCGCCTGCTCGGGCGCCATGTACGCCGGCGTGCCGATGACCTTCGTCTCGGCATCTCCGGCGAGCGCCGCGATGCCGAAGTCGGTGAGCTTGACCTCGCCCGACCACGACAACAGGACGTTTCGCGGCGTGACGTCGCGATGCACGATGCCGAGCGCCGCACCGTCGGGACCGCGCCGCAGGTGCGCGTAGTCGAGCGCCTGACAGCACTCGGCGGCGACGAACGCGGCGAGCACCGGTGGCATCACGATGCCGTGCTGCACCGCCCGCGACAGGCTCGACCCGAGGTCCTTGCCCTCGACGCGCTCCATCGCGATGAAGACCTGGTCGTCGATCCGACCGAAGTCGAACACCGGCACGATGTTCTGGTGCGCGAGACTCATCGACAGCCGCGCCTCGCGCACGAACAGGTCGAGGAACCGGGCGTCGCCGGCGCGCTCGGGGCGCATGCGCTTGACGACCAGCCACTTCTCGACGCCCGCCGCCCGCCGGCGTGCGAGGTAGACCTCGGCCATGCCTCCGCGCGCGAGCGGCCGGAGCAGCTCGTAGCGACCCAGCGCACGACTCATCACAGAGATAATAGCCTGTGGTTGACCCCCACTCCGAACCGGCCGAACATCGCGTTGTTGAGGGTGTTTTTCGTGCTCGCCGCCTTGCTGGCCCTGCCGGTGACCGCCATGGCTGTGCCCGGCCCGGCCGGCAGGCCCACAGCCGATGTGGTGATGGTGTGGTCGCCCGGCGCACCGATCGGCCCGATCGAGGCGGTCGCACGCGCGCGCGGCGCCGCGGTGATCGATCGCTCGCCGGCGCCGCCCGCGAACGTGGAGACCGCACAGTTCCTGCGTCGCGGCATCGACGCGTATCAGGCGATCCGTCTCGACGAGGCGCGCGCCGCGTTCGATCAGGCACGCGATCTCGCCGACAAGACCGGCGCCGCCGGCCTGACGCACGCGCAGCTCTCCGATCTGTTCCTGTATCGCGGGCTCGTGCGCGCCGCGCAGGGTGACGAGGGCGCCGCGTGGGACGAGCTCGTCACCGCGATGATCATCTCGCCGAACCGCACGCTGGACCCGACGCAGTACGCGCCGAAGGTGGCCGAGCTGCTCAAGCGCGTGCAGGACGACACGCTGCACAAGCACCCGCAGGCAAACCTCTCGATCGAGGCGCCGGACGGCTGCAGCGTGATCGTCGACGGCGACGAGATCGCCGGCGCCATCTTGCGCCTGACCGGACCGCACTGGGTGCGCGTGACCTGCAACAACTTCGCGCCGTGGGCGACGCGCGTCGATCTCACCACGCTCGGCAACAACATCTCCGCGACGCCGAAGGCGTACGAGGCGCCGGCCGAGACCGAGTTGCTCGTGCAAGCGCGCACTGCCGGGGCGCGTGCGATCGTCGTCGTCGAGGTGCGCGGCAAGATCGCGACGGTGCGCGTCATCGGCATCGATGGGCGCGAGCGCGAGCGGCGCACGGTCACGGTCACGCGCGGCGACCTGACACCGGTCGCGGCCGTCGTCGACGAGCTGCTGACACCGCAGGTCGTGACCCGCGCGCCCTGGTACACGTCGCGCTGGGCCTGGGCCGTCGGCGCCGCGCTCGCCACCGCGGCGATCGTGGTGCCGATCACCGCGGCGATCGCCGGCGATACCGGCGCCACGAGCTGGACCGTGAAGCCGAAGGGGTTGCCGTGAGGGCCGCGGCGCTGCTCGTCGTCGCCGCGTGCACCGGCAACGGCGTCGTGGTCGAGCCGGTGATCGATCTGCCGTCGAACGACAGCGCATCGGCGTTTCCGGTCGACGATCTGGTGCTCTCCGTCGCGCATTCCGGATCGACCGCCGACCTCGTGGCGCAGACGTTCGCGTCGAACCAGCTCGTCGAGATGCCGGGCGTGCCGTTCGGCGACGACCTCGTGATCCACATGACCGGTCACATCGGCTCCAGCGAGGTGGCGTACGGTCGCACGTGCAAGCTCGCCGTGAACCAGAACGCCGCCACGCCGGCGCCGCACCTGTTCTTCTCGCGGTCGGTGAAGTTCGCCGATCTCGCGCTGCCGGTCCAGCCCGAGCCCCGCCGCGCCGGCAACGGCGTCGCCGACGTCGACGGGGCAGGGCTCGTGCTCGGCGGGGTCGATCCGATCGATGGCACGAGCCCGGTCGCCGACGTCGAGCGCTTCGATCCACGCACCGGCGAGCTCCGGCTGCTCGCGACCGTGGATCCGCGGATCGGTGCGGTCGCCGCGGCGCTCGGCACGGGTGGTGATGCGCGGATCGCGCTGCTCGGCGGCCAGGATCCGCTCACCGGCGTCGGCGCGACGTTCGTCGAGTTGCTCGAGCCCGACGCGCCGGCCGCGCGCCGCTACGAGCGCATCGATGACGCGCAGATGGCGCGTGTCGGACTCACCGCAACCGCACTCACCGATGGCCGCGTGATCGCGATCGGCGGCATGCCGATCGGTGGTGTGCCCTCGGACGCGGTCGACGAGGTCTCGATCAGCAACGGCTCGGCCACGGTGCGCGTGCTGCGCGCGCTGCTCGCGCATCCACGCTACAGGCACACCGCGACGCGGCTCGGCGACGATGTCGGCGCGCCGGTGCTCGTCGCCGGTGGCCTCGATGCCGCGGGACTTCCGGTGCTGACGGCCGAGCTGTTCAAGCCGCTCGCCGAAGGCTTCTCGAAGACGTTCACCGCGAACGCGATGGTCGTGGCGCGATCCGGTCATCAGGCCGTGCTGATGCCCGACGGCAGCGTGCTGATCCTCGGCGGCGTCGGCATCGGTGGCGCGACCGTCAACGTGACCGACACGCTCGAGCGGTTCACGCTCGACGCCGGCTTCGTCGCGGTCGGATTGCTGCCGCCGAACGCCGGGCTCGTCGACTTCGCCGCGACACCGCTCCCCGACGGTCGCGTGCTGCTCACCGGTGGCAGGCGCTGCGAGGACACCACGATGTGCCCGCCGCTCGATACCGCGTTCATCGCGCGGCTCGACCCGATCGACGGATCGGTCGACGTCGTCGCGACCGATCACATGTCGATCGCGCGTGCGGGACATCAGGCCACGTTGCTGTGCGACGGCACCGTGCTCGTCACCGGCGGCACCGACGCCCCCTCGGTCGCCGAGCGTTACAACCCTCCGGCCTTGGGGCGACGATGAGGTACGTGCTCGCCTTGGTGGTGCTCGTCGCGTGTGGCGATCCGCCGCCGCCGATCGAGGTCTCGAACGGCAGGCTCACGGCGCGCATCTTTCCTGATCCGGCGCAGATCGTGTTGCTCGTCGATGGCACCGAGGTGTGGCGCACCGAGGCCGGCGGTGGTGACGGCAAGCCGCCGAACGGCTTCGCCGCGATCAGCACGAAGTCGCTCGCGATCCAGCAGCACTTCGGCTCGTACCGCTTCGACGAGAACAAGGACCTGACGGTGTGGCGCGCGATCGACAAGCTCGGCGCGATCACCGCCACCGCCGACGGCGCGTCGTTCGACCTGCTCGCGGACGACACGAAGCTCGGCACCGGCACGCTCGCGTTCGTGACGACCACGAAGTCCGGGCCGGATCCCGACGCCGCCGGGTTTCCGCGCCACGTTCGCATCGCGCTGACGGTCGACACCGGTGACAGCGTGTCGCTGTCGACGCCGATGCCCGCCGACGAGCACGTGGTCGGGCTCGGCGGCCAGTCGTTCGAGGTCGATCATCGCGGCCAGCACGTGCCGCTGTGGGTCCAGGAGGACGGCATCGGCAAGGATCCCTACGAGGACGACAACTATCAGGGCGTGTGGTTCCTCACCGGCCGGCTGCACACGACGCACACGCCGATGCCGATGTTGCTGTCGTCGAAGGGCTACGCGCTCGCCGTCGACACCACCGCGCGCGCGGTGTTCGATCTCGGCAAGGAGCACGAGACCTCGGCGCGCTTCGAGGCGTGGGAGCGCACGCTCGACCTGCAAGTCTTCATCGGCGACCCGGCCGATCCGGTACGCGACGCGCTCGGCCACATGATCGCGTGGACGGGCAAGCCCGCGACGCCGCCGCCTGCGGTGTTCGCGCCGTGGAACGACGCGATCTTCGGCTCGGCGAGCGTGCGCCAGGTCGCGCAGGCGCTGCGCACGAACGGCATCTCGTCGTCGGTGATCTGGACCGAGGACTGGCGCGGCGGCGGCGATACCACGCTCGGCTACGCGCTCGACGAGGACTGGCACGTCGACCGCACGCTCTATCCAGACTTCGAGCAGCTCGCCAGCGATCTGCACGGCGACGGCTTCCAGTTCCTCGTCTATCACAACACGTTCGTCGACTCGACGGCCGACGTCTACGCCGAGGCGACGGGCGCCGGCTATCCGGTGCGCGACACGACCGGCGCGCCGTACATCTTCACGGGCGTGAAGCTCCTCGACTCGACGCTCCTGGATCTGTCGAACCCCGCGTCCGTCGCGTGGGCCAAGAGCGTCATGGGCGAGGCGATCACGCTCGGCGCCGATGGCTGGATGGCCGATTTCGGCGAGTGGCAGCCGACCGACTGCGTGCTCGAAAGCGGCGACGATCCGATGCGCGTCCACAATCGCTACGCCGTCGACTGGGCGAAGTTCAACCGCGATCTGTTCGCGACGACGACGCCGGGCCGGCCACCACCGATCTACTTCATGCGCTCGGCGTGGCTGCACTCGCAGCCGCTCGCGCAGGTGATGTGGGGCGGCGATCAACAGACCGACTGGACCGATGGCGACGGCTTTCCGTCGGTGATCCCGATCGGCATCGGTCTCGGGCTCACCGGCTTTCCGTACTTCGGCAGCGATGTCGGCGGCTACATGAGCCAGGGCACCACGCCGACGACCGAGGAGCTGTTCTATCGCTGGGTCACGCTCGGCGCGTTCTCGCCGGTGATGCGCACGCACCACGGCCGCAGCGCACGCGACAACTTCCAGTGGCAGCACGACGCGAATTCGATCGCCCACTTCAAGCGGTGGACGCGGTTCCACCAGCAGCTCGCCGCGTACCTGTCGGGCTCGGTCGCGCAGTTCGAGCGCGATGGCCTGCCGTTGTTCCGGCTCACCGCGCTCGAGTTCCCCGGTGATGACTGGGCGTGGAGCGCGCTCGACGAGTACATGCTCGGCGATCGCATCCTCGTCGCGCCAGTGGAGTCGCAGGGCGCGGTCTCGCGCTCGGTCACGTTGCCGACCGGCACGTGGTACCCGCTGTTCGGCGGCGCGCCGCAGACCGGCACGATCGCGGTCGATGCGGCGATGACCGAGATCCCGGCGTTCGTTCCCGAAGGCACGCTGCTCGTGCTGTATCCCGACGGCGTCGACACCGTGCTCGCGGCACCGGCGCTGCCGGCCGCCACGACGCTCGCCGAGATCGGAGGCTCCCGCGAGGTGTGGCTGTACCCGGGAACCCCGGCAACGCCGGCACGCGCGGCGTGGCACGACACGGCCGGCGTCACCGCGCCCCCGCAGTGGACGTGGACCGGTCGCAGCGGCGGGAGCCTGCCGGCCTCCGCGACGTTCGACGGCAGCCCGGTGACCGTCACGGCCCACGCGGGTTACGCGACGGTCGCGATCACCGGCGATGGCACGCTCGCACTCGCTGGCGGCGGCACGCTGACGGTCGCCCGCGGCGATGCCACGTCGACGATCGTCGTTCGCATCTGGCAGTGATCGGCGTACAGTCGCGCGATGAGAAGCGCGCTGGCGGTTGCGGTCCTCCTCGCCTGTGGTGTCGCGGCCGCCGATCCGATCGATGCCGAGTACCTTCGCTACCATCCGCGCGAGACCGGGATGTGGCTCGATCTCGGGGCGCTGTGGGAGCGCGTCGATCCGGGCAACGGTGAAGGCTACGCCGGCAAGCTGGTGCACTTCGCGCCGCACGTGATGCTGAACCGGTCGCTCTATCTGGGCGGCGAAGTCGAGATCGGGACGATCACCGGCACGTCGGCGCAGGTGCTCGCGCGCGGAGCCGGCACGATGCAGCCGATCGATCCGTCGGTGCATGGCTCGCTCGCCGCGATCAAGGCCGTGATCGGCATGCGCGCGCGCGCCGGCATGGTCACCGGCGGTGCCGAGCTCGCCGCCGGCATGCGACACGCATCGCTCGAGGACGCGATGAACGTCGAGATCACCGGCGTCGCCGACAAGGGCATCGTCGAGGCGCACGGTCGGCTCGACGTGTGGGTGTCACGCGCGATCTCGATCGGCGCGCTCGCGGGGATCGATCTGTTCGATTCGACGAACGTGATGGTCGGGTTCGATCTCGGGTTGCACTACGAACCCTGACGCTTACTTCTTTCCCTTGCCTTCGAACACCGTCGTCGCGCCGTCCTTGGCGTGCGTGGTCGACGTGAACGTGCAGGCGTTCTTGTCGAAGTGGATCTTCACCTCTTCGGTGATCTCGTCGCCCGTCGGGCCGGTGCCGCTCTTGAGTGGCGCGCACACGAGATCCGTGTCCTTCCACTGGCAGCTGTGGTCGTGAACCTCGTAGCTGTTGGTGATCCCGATGAAGTGGACCGCCTTGGAATACGGATCGTAGGCCGCGATGAACGTGCCTTCGAACGGTCCCGTCGGTCCCTTTGCCTTGGCCTCGCACGACACGGCGACCCCGCCCGCGATCGGCTTGCATGCGTAGGTGATCTTGAACGTGACCGGCTTGTCGAGCCCGGGTGCGGTCACCGAGGCATCGAAGGTCCAGTTTCCCTTGAACGCATCGACGGTCGTCTTGACCTCCGGGGGCGCCGTGACCGTGGGCTTCGCGGGAGGCGCCGTCGGCTTTGCGGGGGGCGCCTTGGGATCGCCGGCGATCGCGAGCGTGGGGGCGAGGATGGCAGCGAGCGCGAGCAGCTTTTGCATGGTTTGTGCCGCGACTATCAATTGGGTGGTGGGTCACACGCAACACATCCGGCAACGGTCCGATAGCCGACCACTCGAGTAGCCGGCTGGTCGTGGATCGGTCCAATCGTCTGGAATGCTGGCCTCGCGATAGGCCTTGCGCTTGCTGTGCAAGGGAAACATGCGCAACGCCATCCTCCTCCTCGCGCTCGTGGGGTGTGCCGACGAGGCCACCGCCCCGATCACCGACGTCAACTGTGTGGACGACAAGTGCGACGGCAACTCGATCGTACCTGGCGTGGCCGAGAGCCGGGTGTTCCCGAACCTGACGTTCAGCTTCCCGGTGCAGCTGGTGTTCGCGCCCGACAACAAGAACCGCGCGTTCGTGGTCGAGCACAGCGGCAAGATCAAGTCGTTCGACGTCACGAACGCGGATCACGCCGATGTCGTGCTCGATCTGACGGGCAAGACGCGGATGAACCCACCGCCGCACTTCGAGGCCGGCGTCAACAGCATCGCGCTCGATCCGCAGTTCCCGTCGGTCCCGAACATGTACGTGACCTACGACGCGATCAACCCCGACGATCCGAACAATCCGACCCGGCTGCGCTGGCGGATGTCGCGCTTCGTCTCCAGCGATGGCGGCAAGACGTTCCCGACGTCGAGCGAGCAGGTCCTGATCGAGATGGACAAGACCGCCGACGAGCACAACGCCGGCAACCTCGGCTTCGGCCCCGATGGCTTCCTTTACGTCTCGATCGGCGACGGCGGTCCGTCGTTCGACAAGAACTCGTTCGGTCAGAACGTCAACGCGCTGTACGGCAAGATGCTGCGCATCGACGTGCATGCGACGTCGGTCGACCCGCTCGACCCACTCGTCACCCAGCGCGGCTTCCGGTTCCGCGCCGAGGCCGGCGGCGGTCCGGTGTTCATCGATCACGATACCGTCGATAACGCGGGGCGGCGCGTCCTGCCGTACGGCATCCCGCGTGACAACCCGTTCGCGACCGGCGGCGGTCGTCCCGAGGTCTTCGCGTTCGGCCTGCGCAACCCGTGGCGGTGGAGCTTCGACGACAAGGGCACGTTGTGGGCCGGCGACGTCGGCCAGGACGCGTTCGAGGAGATCAACCAGATCTCGCTCGGCGGCAACTACGGCTGGGGCCCTCGCGAGGCGCGTCACTGCGCGCCGGGACACAACCCGTGTGACGTCCTCGGCTCGATCGATCCGGTCGTCGAGCTGCAGCACGGTGCGGACGTCAACGCCGTGATCGGCGGCTTCGTCTACCGCGGCAAGGGCATGCCGCTCCTCAAGGGCGACTACATCTTCGGCAACTTCATGCCGGGCACGATCTTCGGCATCTTCAACGAGAACGGCAAGAAGGCCGCCGAGGTCCTCGGTACGCTGCCCCACGCGATCTCCGGCTTTGCCGAGGATCCCGACGGCGAGCTCCTGGTGTTCGACCTGCTCAAGGGCGGCATCTACAAGCTGACGGCCGGGCCGTCGCACCCCGCGAAGGGCCAGGCGCCGCCATACAAGTTCCTCATGCGCTCGGGCATCGGAACGGACGAGGGCGCGCGCGCCTACTACGCCTCGATCATCCCCGGGCTCGATCCGAAGACGCTCCTCGTCAACGGCCAGCCGTTCACCGAGGCGCAGTGGGAGAAGCAGGCGTTCGGCACCGCGCCCACGGCCGCGGCGTTCTACCAGAACACCCTCGACCTCGGGCTGTGGCGCGACATGGTCTGCACGAAGACGCTCGGCCGCGGCGTCGGCGGTTGCCGCGTGCGCAACTGGCGGAACGAGGCCGACAAGAACCCCGCGCTCACGGGCAACCTCGGCACCGTCACGATGGACGTCAGCCCCGAGGGCTTCACGCGCTTCTACGTGTTCGCTCCCGACGGGACGCTGAGCCCGTTCGCGCAGCTCGACAGCGAAGGCAAGAAGTTCATCCCCGAGCTGTGCACCACCTGCCACTCCGGCAAGTACGGCGGCGCCGGTGCCTCGGCCGACCTCGGCTCGATCTTCCGCGAGTGGGAGCCTCGGAGCGACCTGTTCCCGGCGGTTCCACCGGTCGGCCCGAGCCAGGCGCCGGTGCTGCTCCAGGAATCGTCGCTGTCACGCGACCAGGCCGAGGCGCTCTGGGCGACGCTCAACGACGCGGCGCACAGCGCGAACGCGGCACTTCGAACCGAAGCGCAGGGTGCCGTCGTCGGCACCGACCACGCCGTCGCCGGGACGAACAACTACATCGATTCGCTGTACAGCCAGCGCGCGCCGCTCGTGGTTCGCGCGCCGAACGACCCGGCGCTGATGCCGCCCTCGTGGGGCGCGCGCGCGGGTGACAGCTCGGCCCTCACGGCCGCGAAGGCCAACACCTGGGTCACCGTCGCGTCGCGCTACTGCATGGGATGTCACCGCTCGAACGCGCTCGACTTCGGCGACTACGGCAACTTCATGCCGCTGGCGTCGACGCTCGGCAACAAGTCGGTGCTCGAGCACTACACGATCGACGATCCGCAAGACCCGACTCGCAACACCACGCTGTACATGCCGCAGGCGCAGGTGATGTTCCAGCGCTACCAGAAGGACAGCGAGGCGAGGACCTCCGGCCGTGACTGGGCGAACCAGTCCAACTCGCCGTCGACGCCGGTCTGCGAGATCTCGATCGAGATCGATGGCGCCGCGTTCACGGTGCCCGGCCAGGATCTGTGGATCACCGGCAACAACGACACGCTCGGCAACTGGAACCCGGCCGGTGGCGTGCCGCTCGTGGGAACGCCGATCAACAACGTGTGGACCGGCATCTGGCGCGGGACGATCGTCGTGCCGCAGGGCATGAACATCCAGTTCAAGGCGACCGTGCTCGACGCGGCCGGGAACACCATCAGCTGGGAGCCCGACATGCCGACCGGCTCGCGCAACCGCGAGTTCCGCGTCCCGAACCAGCCGTCCGCGTCCATCACGGGCAACTGGGGCCGGAATTGAGCCGAACCGATCGATCGCGCGTCGGCGTCTGCGCCGATGCGCGACTCCCTGCGGCTCAATTCCCCCTTGTGGGGAACTGACCGTCCATGTTGTCGACAGCGCCGGCGGATGCCATTTGCAACGCTGGCGCGGGCGCCGTTTCGGGACCCGATTCGATCCGAGGATGTGCGTGATCGACCGGGTGGCACGACTGGTGCTTCTGGGCCGCGGGATGCGCGCCGCGTTCGTGGTCCTGGCCGGTCTGATCGTCCTCGGACGGGCGACTCCTGCGGCCGCGCTCACGGCGGGAAACGCCTGGCATGTCCCGAGCGGCGCCGAACCGGGGATCGTGCACATGCGGTCGCCGGTCCACGGCATCGTCGCCAACGCCGATGTCGTCGTGTACAGCGGCAACCAGTTCGCCGGGACCGGCAACCCCGGCAACCAGCTCCAGACCGGCAGCGCGGTGATCTACCGCAAGCTCACCGACGCGAGCTGGACGACGGTGCCGATGACGTTCTTCGGCCAGAGCGGCAACAACAAGTACTTCGCGGCGACGATCCCCGGCGCCGCGGCGGGCGTCGTGATCGAGTACTACCTGCAGATCGCGTACAGCGATCACGCGACCACGTTCGTCTACGGCTCCGACGACGCGTCGCACGCGACGACCGACGAGGCCACGGCACGCGCCGGCGCGTACGCGTTCGGCGTCGAGTGGCCGCTCCAGCCGAGCGGCGCGTTCGCCTCGCACATGGACAACGGATGGGAGGCGCGGCTCTACACCGATTCCGGACACATCGGGCTCGCGAGCAGCAGCGGCGAGATCGATCTCGCGCCGCCCGCCGCGAAGCTCGACGGCAACTTGCTCCCGATCGGGCGCGTGCTATCGCAGACCGCGCTGCCGAACGGGCTCGCGGTGCAGCAGGCGGTCGGAACACGGACGATCACGGCGCACCTGACGTTCGCGTCACCGGGCGTGCTGCGCTACGAGGTCGTCGATTGGGGTGGGACCGCACCGTCGGAGGTGCTGGTGGCCGGGGCGAGCGATGCGAGCGAGCACTTCTACGGCTTCGGCGAGAAGTTCGACGGCCTCGATCAGGCCGGCAAGATCGTGCACGTGCTGACGTCCGACTTCGCGGGCGACAAGGGCGATCACTCGTATCTGGTCGCGCCGTGGTTCGTGAGCAGTCGTGGCTACGGCCTTCACCTCGACTCGACCGCCGAGAGCTCGTTCGATCTGCGCGCGACCTCGTCCGACCGGTACTCCGCCCGCCTGTTGTTCTCGACCCTCGCCGTGAACCTCGTCGGTGGCCCGACGCTCGTCGACGTGCTCGGCCGCTACACCGCGACCACCGGGCGACCCGCGCTGCCGCCGCCGTGGGCGTTCGGTCCGTGGATCTCGTCGGACGCGTGGCGCGATGGCGGCGAGGTCCGCTACGTGGTCGAGAAGATGATCGCGAAGCAAATCCCCGGCTCGGTGTTCGTCTTCGATTCACCGTGGGAGATCGCCTACAACGACTTCGCGTGGAACACGACGCAGTGGGCGGCCGGCGGAACGTACGAGGCGCAGCACTACGACGGGTTTGCGTCCGCCGCCGACATGCTGGCGTACCTGAAGGCGCACGGGCTCAAAGTCGTCGTCTGGCTGACCCCGTTCGTGAACACGAGCTCGAACAACGAGGGGGTCGCCGGCGCCAACCTCGGGCGCGCGTCGACCTACGATGCCGCCGCGGCCGCCGGCTACTTCGTGCGCTCGAGCCCGGGCGGACCGCCGCTCGTCACGACGTGGTGGAAAGGGATCGGCTCGCCCGTCGACTTCACCAATCCCGCGGCGCGGGCGTGGTTCGCCGCGCAGCTCCACCAGCTGGTCGACGCGAGCAGCGGCGTGATCGGTGGCTTCAAGACCGATGACGGCGAGGCCGACTACATCCCGTTGACCGCGAGCTACGCCGACGGCCGGACCGGGGTCGAGATGCGCAACGGGTTCTGCGTCGAGTATCTGAAGACGGTGTGGAACGTGCTCGGGAACGACGGCATGGTGTTCGCGCGCAGCGGCTTCACCGGGACGCAAGCGTATCCAGCGGTGTGGGCGGGAGACAACGAGCCGAACTTCGGCACGACCAACGGCCTGCCGAGCGTGGTCTCCGCCGCGCTGTCCGCGGCGATGAGCGGCTACGCGATCTGGGGCAGCGACATCGGCGGCTACCAGGCGGTCAACCCGAGCGCGACGCCGGAGGATCTGTTCATGCGGTGGACCCAGTTCGGGGCGATGTCACCCGTGATGCAGATGCATCGCCAGATCAGCGACGGCCACCAGTATCCGTGGAGCTACGGCGAGGCCGCGCTCGACAACTACCGCAGCTACGCCCAGCTCCACGACGCGCTGTTCCCGTACCTCTACACCTACGCGAAGGCGGCCACGACGAACGGCATCCCGCTGATCAGGCCGCTGCCGCTCGTCGATCCCGCCGCGCCGGCGACCGCCGACGAGTACGAGCTCGGCGGCGAGCTCTTGATCGCGCCGATCCTGACCCCGACGACGACGACCCGGACGGTGTATCTGCCACCGGGTGGCTGGTTCGACTACTGGACGCACGCGCGCGTCGACGGCGGCCAGACCGTGACCTGGACCGGCACCGACGCGACGCAGATGCCGATCTACGTCCGCGAGGGCGCGATCGTGCCCCGCTTCTCGCAGAGCCTCCAGTCGCTCAACGACACCGGTTACGTCGGCAACGCCCAGATCGCGACGCCCG
>Ga0326726_10001567_pt1 | contig 21243 bp, 20 predicted proteins | sample MHFenrmetagenome_2_FD_207603 | JGI IMG/M metagenome (GOLD analysis project Ga0326726, IMG submission 207603) | Lab enriched peat soil microbial communities from Michigan Hollow, Ithaca, NY, United States - MHF15MN | ecosystem: Environmental > Terrestrial > Soil > Wetlands > Peat | place: USA... | reverse complement strand
GCGACGCAGACAATCGCCGCCGTCGTTAATGCCATGGCGCGGAAGGAAACGCCGGTCCAACCGACCGCCAGGAACAGAAGGCAGGTGATGAGCAACGTGGCCACCGTCATTCCGGAAATCGGGTTGGAGGAGGAACCGATTTCGCCGGTAATCCGGCTCGAGACGGTGACGAAGAAAAAGCCGAACAAGACGATTAGAATCGCCGAGACGAAGTTGATGTGAAGGATGGGGGCCGCCCAGATGGCGAGGACCAATGCGCCACACCCACCCAGAACATAGGTCATGGCGATATCGCGTTCGGTCCGGGGGACTTCGACGACGGTGCCGCGCCGGGCCGCGGAGAGCGAACCCATGCCACGCTTGAACGCGCCGACAATCGAAGGAATGGATCGAACCAGACTGATGATGCCGCCCGTCGCCACAGCGCCAGCACCAATGTAGAGGACATACGCGTTGCGGATTTGCCCCGGAGTCATGTTGCGAATCAGATCCGTCGCCGGGAACACCGCCGTTTGCAGCGCGTCGCCAAACGCGTGAATGACTGGAATGAGCACAATGAACGCGAGCGACCCGCCCGCCATCATGTTCGCCGACGTCTTCGGGCCGATGATATAGCCGACACCCAGGAGGGGCGGAGACACCTCGGCGGAAATGGACGCACCCCGGAAGAACCCGAGCATCCAATCGGATGTGTCCTTCCAGAACCGAGTCACGAGATTGAGAAAGCCATACAGGAATCCGACGGATGCACCGAGGAAGACGGTGCGTGCCGTCGTCCCACCCTTGTCACCGACAATCAGGACATCGGCGCAGGCCGTTCCCTCCGGGTAAGTCAGCTTACCATGCTCCTGTACGATCAGGCCTTGGCGCAGAGGGATCATCATCAGGACGCCGAGGGTGCCGCCCAACATACCGACCAGCAGGATTCTCATGAACTCCAGGTCCTGCCCCATGAGCAGAAGCGACGGCAGCGTGAACGCGATCCCGGCGGCGATCGATTCTCCGGCCGAGCCGACGGTCTGCACCATGTTGTTCTCGAGAATGGTGGCCTTGCCGAAGGCGCGGAAGATGGTGATCGACAAGACAGCGATCGGGATCGAGGCGGAGACGGTGAGTCCCACCTTGAGCGCCAGATAGACCGATGAAGCGGCAAAGGCGATACCGAGGACGGATCCCAGTACCAACCCTTTCAGCGTCAATTCAGTGATGCTTTTCTCTGGCGGGATATAGGGCTTAAAGTTTGTGGAGGACATGGGGGGAATGGTACGCGCCGCGTAAGTCGAATCAAGCAAAAAGATTGGCTCGACCGACTCTGTGCCATCCTCATTCGGGCGCCACGCTCGCCCTTAATCCGGTCGCGCCGGAATCACCTATGAGTGATCTTCCGGCATGGCCAGAGAGTCTCATTTCCTCGGCGCGATCGCGATCATCATCGCCAGCGTCGTCGGCACGCCCGTCTGGGCCGTGTCAATTCACCCAGGGGCCCCAACACTTCGGGCGGGCTCATTGCAATCCGGCAGCGACACCACGGAGTCGTTCCGTCTGGACAACGGGATGAGAATTGCGGTGGCGACCATCACGCGAACCGTGAGCCGCGAACAGCAGGGCTCGACACCGGTCTACCGCGTGGTCATCCGAAACCAGAGCAGCCGCGGTGACTCCAGTCGCAGCGAGACAATCATCGATGCGCATTCGTTCGCCCTGATCTCCCAGACGGTGCGTGCGACATCCGATTCCGGCCAGGTCGCCTATGACAAAGGTCGTCTCATCGGCTGGATCCAGGCCGCGAACGACAGCCTTCGGATCTTCGAGCTCAAACCCGATTCGCTGGTCTTCCCCGACGATGGCGCTCTCCCCTGGCTGGTCACTATGCTTCCCCTGGGACCCGGAAAGAAGTTCGAGCTGCTGTCATTCAACATGTGGGCCAAGCGCGAAGTGCCGTTGGCGTTCACTGTGGTGCGCGAGGATACGGTCCGCTATCGCAGCCGATTGGACACATGCTGGGTTGTCCAGGTCACGGGGCGTGGTGGCCCACCTGGTTTCGATTACTTCAACTGGGTCTCAAGAAGAACTCATCAATTGCTCCAGGCCGCATTTCTGAAGACCGATGCCGCGGCCCAATTCTGGATCAAGAGGCGATAGCGCCATTATAACAAACTGCGACCCAGCGAGTTACAAGAGGTGCCCATGGCGGAGCGGGGAACTTGGGCCTCGATGAAGACGGGTTGGATATTTCTCGCGAGGAACCAATTTCAAGCGAATCGATCTTGAGAATTTCCGGTTGCATCCTGGCAATTTTCGATTATCCTACCGTTGCAGTCCGGAACGATGAAGGGGGTTAGACATCGGTCCGTGTGACATTGGGCCGAGCCCTCCCCGGCCCCGTCGATGGTGATGTTAAGTCGACGTGAATTTCAAACTCAGCGCGGTTTCACCGGGAACGAAAGTCTGAATGGCGGGTAACTTACGTCGGATGGTGGATTCTACGGTGACTAAAGAGATCGTTATGGACCAACTCCGGCAGTGTTTTGATCCGGAGATTCCCATCGTTTCGCTGGTTGATTTGGGTCTGATTTACGATGTGCGCATCGACGAGAACAACAACGTCGATGTCGACATGACGTTAACGGCGCAGGGCTGCCCGGCACACCAAATGATCTCGCAAGACGCCGAGTCGAAATTGCGTCGCATCCCAGGAGTCGGAACAGTCCGTGTTCATGTCGTTTGGGATCCTCCCTGGACTCCCGATCGCATGAGCACCAGCGCACGTGAAGCACTGGGGTGGGTGTAACACCTACTCCGAGTCAAGAGCCGGTCACGGATGACCGGTTCTCAACCGCAAACCATAGGAGGGATCTATCGATTCCAAACCCGTGATTGGTTAATCCCCGTCCGCCCATCCCAGGAAGGGATGCGGTCGGGCCGTTCTTCCGACAGACCTGCCCTCACGGTCTGTGCAACGGGGGTTGAAAAAGACGAGAGCTTTCACCCCATTGAGTTAGTGACCGACTCGCTGCAAGCGAGTGCACAGATGAGACTTTGGCACAGGCTTTGCGGACAGCAGTTAACAAGGGATGTTAACACAAACCCATTGGACCATGGGGGTTCAGAATGCGTGTAATTAAATGCCTATTTGTGTTCCTGGCGGTGCTGGCCTTGGTGCCGGCGATGACAATGGCAGCCGCGGCACCGACCAAGGACGCGGTGGTAATCGGTAAGGCGGAAATGTCCTCGGCGGGAACCGGCGTTGCCCGCCGCGTTACCGTGCCGTTGATGTTGGACAACACCCAGAAGCTGGTCGCCATGGATATCCCGCTGACTTTCGGGAAGCCGGGGGACGGCGTGAATCTGGTGAATGTCGCGTATGCCGATCGTGTCAGCTATTTCGACGAGAAGATCACCAACATCGACAACGAGAAGAAGACGCTGGTCATGGGCCTGATCTCAATGGCTTATGACCCCAGCAAACCGGATCTCGAAGTCGGATCGGGCCCGATTGCCTACCTGACCTTCGACGTGACCGACCCGACAGTCGAGTCGTTTACGATCGCGACCACCCGCATGACCAACCCGAGCCACCGGCTGATGCTGGTGTGGCACGAGACGGCTACGGACGGCAATCTTCAGGTCAAGTACAACGACAACCTGGACTTCTCGATCAGTGTCCCGGTGAGCACCGCCGGTGCGGCGCCGATTCCGGTCTCGTACGCGCTCGATCAGAACTACCCGAACCCGTTCAACGCCGGTACCGTGATCAGCTTCTCGCTGCCCGAGCGCGGCAAGGTCAACGTGTCGGTGTACAACGTGCTCGGTCAGACCGTGCGTGTCCTCGCCAATGAGGATATGGAAGCGGGCATCCGCTCGGTCAACTGGGACGGCCGTGACGATAACGGCGCTCCCGCCGCGTCGGGTGTGTACTTCTATCGCATCTCGGCGAACAATTTCCATGACACCAAGAAGATGACCCTGCTGAAGTAGTTCAGCAGGTCCTACACGGTAACAACCACCAAACCCCCGTCCGCCTGCAGGCGGATGGGGGTTTCGGTTTGGGCCGGCGCTGGCTGCCTACAGAAGTGTGAGGGGCACGGGCAGTCTTACCAGTGCCCTGACAATTGCTGGCGTACTTGCGTGAATGCTCGCTCATTGCGGGGGCGAAGGGGGCGCGCGATGATGACGATGGGATGGAAATGGTGGTCGTTGGTGGCGTTTTTGGTGCTGGTCGCCGCCATTGTCGGGCTGATCTTCCGCCATTCGCTTCTGGCGCGTCAACCGGTGTTGCTGGCTGTGCAGATTGCGGCGTTTTTGCTGATGATCTGGGCGCGGCTGACTCTGGGGGTAAGGAGTTTTCACGCGACCGCCAACCCCACCGAAGGCGGTTTGATCACCCTCGGCCCCTACCGCCTCCTGCGACACCCCATCTACGCGGCCATTCTCTATATTCTCATCGCCGCGCTGATATCATTTCCCTCCGTTATCAATGGCCTGCTGTTCGCCATCGCGGTGGTCGCACTGTGCGTCCGGATTCTGGGTGAAGAGCGGCTCCTTCGAGCCAAATACGCTGAGTACGGGGCCTACTCAAGCCGGACCAAGCGTGTCATTCCTTATGTGCTCTGACCAGAGCGCGTAGGCTCGAATTCCATTTCCGTCGCTCAAGTCAAGAGTGCCGAATTGGTGTAGGATGTTCTGATGGAGTGGATCTCACACGGTGGCACCGGTGCGCTGATCGGCAAGAGCCTGATGACTCGCGAGCAGGACCCCAAGCACGCGGCAGTCTGGTGGGTGGCCGCGGCGCTCTCGCCCGACTGCATCGCGGCGGCCACGCACAGCCTCGGCGAGATCCACCGTGGCGTGGCCCATTCGCTGTACGCTCTCCCCCTTCTCTCGCTCTTTTGGGCGGCGGCTGCCTGGCACTGGGGATCGCGACGATCCGGGCCGTTTCTGCGCTACTACCTGGCCTTCTTGCTGGTGGTCGGATCGCACCTGCTCTTGGATGCGCTCACCAGTTATCGCTACTCCCCGGCTTGGCCCTTCTCGAAAACGGCGGTCTACTGGTCGGTGATGCCAATGTTCGACTTGTTTGTATTCGTCGGCTGGGCTGTGTTGCTCGTGGTCCGTTGGGGACGACCTCAGCGCGCTCGCTTGGTCTCAATCGTCGGGTTGCTCGTCATGTGCACATCGATCGGACTGCACTTGGCGGGCAAGTCCGCCGTGGCTCGTTTTGAGCAGCCGTTAAGTGGGAGTTCGTGACTCAACGCTACTGTTCGCAGCATTCCCGACTACTGGCGTCCGTGGATCTGGTATGTCCATCCCGACTCAACCAGCAAGGAATGGTCCCCCGTGAATGCGTTGAGCGGGACCATGGACACCACGGTCACCATGTCTGATCCGCGACGGATCGGGATCGGCTTCGGGGGACTATAAGCAGACGAAGAAAGGTCGGGCTTAGTGCTCGATATTGCATTTCGAGCACGATCCCTGGCGGGACTTCGAGACTTTGAAACGAAGGCGGATGACACCGCCAAGAGCAGCGACAATGATCAGGCCGACGAGGATCTGTTCGAGAATTGGTGGGAGATGAATCGGGTTCATAAGCTACCTAGAGAATGCGCATTCCGATCTGACGTGTGAGCAGGGCTGCCCCGTACGCCAAAATCCCCATGTAGGCGAACGCGAACGCCGGCCATTTCCAGCCGTTGGTCTCACGTTTCATGACCGCCATGGTCGAGACGCATTGCAGAGCGAAGGCGTAGAAGACCAAGAGCGTCATCGCCACCAACGGCGTCCAGACCGGCGCGCCGGTTTGGGAATCACGATCCGATTTCAACTGCTCTGACAAGTTTCGATCCGTCGCCGTCGAACCGACCCCGTACACGACTCCCATTGTCGAGACGAAGACTTCGCGGGCCGCGAAGGACCCGATGATCCCGATCCCGATTTTCCAGTCGAATCCCAGCGGGGCCAGAACCGGCTCGAGCGCCCGCCCCAGATATCCCGCAAACGAGTGCTGCAATCGCTCGGCAGCGAATTGATTATCGAGTTGGGAAAGCTGCGCGGGGCTCGCCTGCAGGGTGACCAGATTGGCGCGCTCGCCGGCGAACTTCTGCTCGATGGCATCGGATTTCGGAAAGCTGAAGAGCGCCCAGAGCACAATCGACACCGCAAAGATGATCGTGCCGGCCGACACCAGAAACGTCCGCCCCCGCTCCACCAGCGTGAGCAGCACCGTCTTCAGCCGCGGCGCCCGATAGGGCGGCAACTCCAAGAGCAAGGGCGGCGTCGGGCCACGGAGAATGGTGCGACGGAAGATCGCCGCCACCAGCATCGCACCCAGGATTCCCATTAGGTACAGACCCAGAAGTACGATCCCTTGCATCCCGAACGGTCCGAATAATTTTCGCGCCGGGATGAAGGCAGCGATGAGAAGCGCGTAGACGGGCAAGCGCGCCGAGCAGGTCATCAGCGGTGCGACCAGGATCGTCGCCAAACGGTCCTTCTGATGTGGGATTGTGCGCGTGGCCATAATCCCGGGGATCGCGCAGGCGAACGAGGACAGAAGCGGGATGAAGCTGCGCCCCGAGAGTCCGACCTTCGACATCGTGTGATCGAGAATGAAGGCGGCGCGCGCCAAATAGCCGGAATCTTCGAGAATAGTCAGGAACAGGTAGAGAAGCAAAATCTGCGGCAGAAAAGTGATGACCGCGCCGACTCCGGCGATGACACCGTTGGTCAAGAGGCTCTGCAGCGGTCCCGGCGCGAGAAACGAATCGACCAAATGTGGCAGCCAGTTGTCAGTAACGGTGCTGATCCAGCTTTGCGGGTAGCTTGCCCAGGAAAACACGGCTTGAAAAACCAGTGCGAGGACCACGAGGAGAATCGGCGGCCCGAAGACGCGGTGCAGCAGGATGTCATCGAGACGGCGTGTGGAGTCGCTCCCCTTGCGTCCGCTCTCGCGCACAACGTCGCGGGTGACATCGCGTTGCCAGTTGTAACGGGCTTCGACAATGAATCGGCGCACCGTCTCTTCATCGACACCCAGTTCGCTCCGAACACGTAGTGCAACTTTCTCGAGTCTATCGGTGCAAGCCGGCGTATGCTGTCCAGCGACGCAGTATAGAGTCTGCATGTCGGTCGCGTCGGCGAGCGGCGCATACTCTTTGATCCGCGACTCGATGGCGGGCGGCAAACGATAGGCGCGGTCCGGCGTCAGCCACGGCCGGTTGATCGTATCCATCAGCGCGACCCTCAACTCGCCTATCCCCTGCCCTTTCGACGCGCACACTTCGACCACAGGAACCTTCAAATGCTTCGAGAGCTTGCGACTATCGATGCGCAATCCGAGTCGTTCGGCGGCATCGACCATCGTCAGCGCAACGATCGTTGGGCGGCCGGTCTCGATGACTTGGCCGGCCAGGTAGAGATGACGGGCGAGATTGGTGACGTCGACGACACAAATCACCGCGTCGGGGAAACGGTGGCCGTCGCGTCCAAACACCACGTCGGCGGCGACTTTCTCATCGGGAGAACGCGGGATCAGCGAATAGCAGCCGGGCAGGTCGATCACGTTGACATGCGCGCCATCGACATCCCATGCGCCTGTCTTGCACTCAACGGTCACGCCCGGATAGTTCGCCGTCTTCTGCCGCATGCCGGTAATGGCATTGAAAAGCGTCGTCTTGCCGGAGTTGGGATTACCGGCTAACGCGACGGTGAGAGATGACTGGGCGGCGACTGTGGCCATTTTAGCATTCAAGGGGCTAAAGCCCCTTGTTTACCTTTTCCGGAAGAGCGCTATCTGTGGCCCTGACCCCCGGTCAGGGTTCACTTAAGAGCCTTTCATCTGCGCGAATGCTGCCATCGTGTGATTGCGTCATGAGCGTATGCATGCTCTCGCGCGAAAGGAACGCGTGTTACGCAAGCCCTGACCGGGGGTCAGGGCCACACGTTGAACAAGTACCATTACATCTCCACCCGCACCGCGTCCGCCTCATTGCGGCGAAGCGATAACAGGAATCCCTCAACCTCAACTTCAATCGGCCCACCCAGCGGCGCCGAACGCACCAGCCGCACCGGTGTGCCGCAGACCAGGCCGAGTTCGAGAATTCGTAGCGCGAGGTGGGGCTCCCCCTGAACCGAGACAATGCGGGCCACCTCGCCGGGGCGCAGTTGCGAGAGTGTCTGAAATGAGGCCAAGAGATCGCTTTCGTCTAGGGATCCGAGTGCTCGGGTGTCGGCGGAGGCCACTGCCAGCGCCGCGTCGGCTAAGTCAGGCTGCGCCCATGTGTTAGGCTGGCCTAACTTGAACAGCGGCCGAAGATGCGCAAAACCGAAATTCAACTCAACCCCGCTTTTGATTTTATGACAGGCTTAAACCCGACCGGCCAACACGCTATGGTTCAGTTTGTTAGTCATAAGTTAGGAATGCCTAACTTCCGAACGCCAAAGAAGGCGGAGTGTTAGCTCCGCCTAACTCTATGTACGTACCGGATGCAGAAACGTCAACGGCTTTTGGACGATTCTTGACAGCCGCTGTCCTGTTTTGACATCGGTATCTGGTGGCACGGGTATTTGGACCCGTGTTGCAGAATCAAGTGACAGACCCACGGCCCTGAAGGGCCGTGCCACCAGACGAAGCAGAAGGGCCAATTAGTTGCGATCCAGTGTAATCCGGAAGGACGAACCAGCCGTGGCGTTGGCCCCGAAGATCTCGCTTCGATAGTATACGCTCAATCCCCAGGGATTGGAGATCGGCAGGCTCACGATGGGACCGACCGCAAACGTATCGTGCGACAGAGGAGACTGGTCCGATTTATCGTCAATAAGAGTGAATTTGGTATCGAGGCGGATTCCTAGATGAACGGGGCCAATCGGGGCGGCGAGATGCCCCTCCCCCTGCAATTCGTACAGACCATTGACGTTCGGATTGGATTCGAAATGAACGACGCCGGCGATTCTCCCGTAATACGCCCAATGTCGTGGCGAGGGCCGATTTGCCAAAATGCCGCCGAGCATGAACCGGACGTCTGATTCCTCATCGGCGGTCGTGCTTACCAAGCTATCAACTTCACTACTCAACGGAATTCCCAGTGCACTGATGAAAGTCAGTTGATCGGTACGAGTCGACGCGAGAATTCCCAGCCACAAATGATCGACCCGCCACACGCCATCGACAGCGGATGCCTGGCGTAAATGGGTGATGGGCAACCAGGCAGCAAGGCGGGCATGACTTGCTATAGAGGGCGTGTACTGGAGGATTACGTCGTCGCGCGTGAACTTATGATCCGGCGTCTCCGTCCGACTGGAGTGAGGAAATCTGTCCCTGGCGTCGAAGTAAGCCGAGGACGTGTAGTGACTGTAAGAGGTCGAAAGTGTGTGACGTGACCGCATTTGTGCTGGGTTGAGCCCGGAAAACGTGTCTGGTCGATAATAGGTAATGCAGCCGGGGTTCAAAATCGCGCTTAAGCCGAATAGCAGCATAACGAATCGCGATATCTTCCGGTCCATCCGTCCCTCCCGTTGTGAGCCCACAGTCGCCCCGGCAACCCTCTGGGTCAAGGGAGATGGGACCAAAAGCGTCGGTGCATGGCCCTTTTTGACACTGAGAGCCGGCGTCTAGTGCCTCGGATCTATCGCTGTGAGATCAATAGTGGGGGGAGAATCCTACTGTTTCGGCGCGTGTCGCTGCTTGCGCAGCTCGCCGATCTCGTCGCGGAGTTTGGCGGCGGCTTCGAAGTCGAGCTTCTTGGACGCGTCCTTCATCGCCTTGGTCAGAAACATGATCTGATCGTCGATCGCCATCTGCTCGAAGCCGGTCGGGCGCTTGACCTTCTCGTCTTCGACATAGACCTCCGACTTGGCGTCGGCGAAGACCGTGGAGCGGCGAATCTCTTCCTCGGTCTTCACAATCGACTTCGGCGTGATCCCGTGGGTGATATTATACTCCTTCTGAATCTTGCGGCGGCGATTGGTCTCATCGATCGCCTTCTTCATCGAATCAGTGATCTTATCGGCGTACATGATCACGGTGCCCTCGACATGGCGCGCGGCGCGCCCTGCGACCTGGATCAGCGAGCGCTCCGAACGCAGGAATCCCTCCTTGTCGGCGTCGAGGATGGCAACCAGCGAGACCTCGGGCAAATCGAGCCCCTCACGCAAGAGGTTAATGCCGACCAGCACATCGAAATCGCCCAAACGCAAATCACGCAGAATCTCGGTGCGCTCGATTGAGTCAATTTCGGAGTGGAGGTAGCGCACCTTGATGCGCAACTGGGCCAAGTAATCGGCCAAGTCCTCCGACATGCGCTTGGTGAGCGTGGTCACCAGCACGCGCTCGTGGACTTCGACGCGCTTGCGAATCTCGGCGATCAGATCGTCGACCTGTTTGGCGAGCGGTCGCACGATGATCTCCGGATCGACCAGCCCGGTGGGACGGATCAATTGCTCGACCACCGAGCCGCCCGACTTCTCCAACTCGATATCCGCCGGGGTCGCCGAGGTGTAGATCACCTTGTCGAGCATCCCCCAGAACTCATCGAAGAGGAGCGGACGGTTGTCGAGCGCCGACGGCAAGCGGAACCCGTATTCGACCAGGGTCATCTTGCGCGAGCGGTCGCCCGCGTACATTCCCCGCACCTGCGGCAGCGACTGATGCGATTCATCGATCACGGTGAGGAAATCGCCGGCGGGGAAGAAATCCAGAAGCGTGTACGGCTTCTCCCCGGCCTGGCGTTGCGCCAGATGGCGCGAGTAGTTCTCGATTCCCGAGCAGTAGCCAATCTCGCGCATCATCTCGATGTCGAAACGGGTGCGCGATTCGAGACGCTGCGCCTCCAGGAGCTTGTTATCGTCGCGCAGTTCTTTGAGCCGCAACTCCAGCTCATTCTCAATCGATGAGATCGCCTGCGTCAGACGCGGCAGGCTGGTGACAAAGTGTTTGGCCGGGTAGATCGCCTTGCGCTCCTGCCGACGTTGCACTTCGCCGGTGAGCGAATCGACCAGCGTAATCCGTTCGATCTCGTCGCCGAAGAATTCGATGCGCACCGCCGTCTCCTCGTAGGCGGGCATGATCTCGACTGTGTCGCCGCGCACACGGAAGGTTCCACGCGCGGAATCGAAATCGTTGCGGGTGTAATGGATGTCGATCAACTGCTGCAGCAACTTGTCGCGCGGGATCGACTGCCCCACCTGCGCGAAGACCATCATGTTCTTATACTCTTCGGGTGAGCCCAAGCCATAGATGCAGGATACCGAGGCCACGATGATGACATCGGGGCGCTCCAAGAGCGAGGCGGTGGCACGCAGGCGCAGACGGTCGATGTCGTCGTTGATCGAGGTGTCCTTCTCGATGTAGGTGTCGGTCTGCGGCACGTACGCTTCCGGTTGGTAGTAATCGTAGTAACTGATGAAGAACTCGACGGCGTTGTTGGGGAAGTACGATTTCAATTCGCCGTAGAGCTGCGCGGCCAAGGTTTTATTGTGCGACAGGACCAGGGTCGGACGGCCCCACTGGGCGATGACGTTGGCCATGGAGAAGGTTTTGCCCGAACCGGTGACGCCGAGCAAGACCTGATGCTCCTGCCCATGCGTGAGACCCTCGATGAGCGATTTAATCGCGCTCGGCTGGTCCCCTGTCGGCTGATAGGGGCTGACCAGATCAAAGACACCGGGGCGAGGATCGAGATTCTGCGCCATCTACTAATGATAACACGCGGAGCGCCCCCCGAGATCACTTTTGGCAGCGATCCACTGCAGGGAATCACCCTCCCCCGCACAGGCACGGCAGGCCGTGCCGCCACCCCTTCTGCGAAACAGGCCAGGGGTCGCTCATATCAGATGGAAGATGTATTTGGCGGTCAGGTACAGCCCGGCCAGGATGAAGATGACGCCGGTCGCATAGCGGGCGACTTTTTCAAAGCGCGGAAGTTGACGCAGGGCACTTCCCGCCCAACGGGCGCCGAATGCCAATCCAGCCCCCAGCACCACGACCGGCAAGGCAGTCGCAACTCCAAAGATGACAGGGAATAGCACATAATGCGAACTCTCAAGCGAGAGCGGAATCAGGCTGCCGAAGTACAGCGCCGCCGACACCGGGCAAAAGGCCAGTGCCGAGAGAAATCCCAGAACAAGGGCACCGAAAAGATGGAATGAGCCGGTGCGCTCCTGCCAGCAATCGGTACGGAATCCCTGGGGCAGCGGAAAAGACAGAAGACCAGTTAGCGTCATCCCAACCAGAACCAGAATCGGCCCAAAAGCCTTCGTGAAAATATCCTGAAGCCAATTGGAAGCAGCCGATGCCGTGGCCAAACTCCCAGCAATCAAAACGCCCAACGCCGTGTAGGCCAGAACACGTCCCGCGCCATAGGCAACACCGCTCCATAGCGATCGTTTCGGAGAATCCAGCCGCCGACCGATGTAGGCAATCGCCGCGATATTGCTGGCCAAAGGACAGGGACTCACGGCGGTCACCAATCCGAGCCAGATGGCCGCCGCGGTGCCAAACCAGAGATCGCTCACAGAGTCGACCCCACAAAAGAGCCGACCTCATCATGCACGTATTGGGCGAATTGAGTGCTATCGCCGACAAGATCCCAGATGCGATCGAGGTTCTTCCAGCGTTTGACCCGGGGTCCATCATACTCCACAAGCACGAGGGCTTGCGCGACCAGATCGTAGTCCTTCACAAAATGCTCATTGCCGGCGAGTTCGACATTCGTAGGGAGAAAGAGCAGATCCCCGCTCCGCAATTGGGGCTCGAAATTCTGAAAAACGACGTCGTGAGCATAGGCTTCAATCGTCAGGCAGGTGCTGCAACGAGCGGTGCGGTGGAAATAGTAGGCCACATGCTTGGCCGGTGTGGCCGAGGCGGCGCTCTCGGTTGCGGATCGCTCGGCCGCGCCCTTCGGGAGCAGCAGCCAAATCAAACTGACGGCGACAATCGCCAGAAGCAGATACCGCACGATTTTGGTCATCGCTTACCTCCCCGGATTCGCTCTCAGACAAGAAAATTGAATAGATATCCGACCAATAGGATGCCCACCGCGACAATGCCGACAAAGGCGCCGATCAACTGCGGCTTCAGGACTTTCCGCAGGATGATGGTCTCCGGCAGCGACAAGCCGATCACCGCCATCATGAAGGCCAACACGGTGCCGAGGGCGGCTCCCTTTTCCAGGAGCGCCTGCACCACGGGAATAATGCCGGCCGCGTTCGAATACATCGGAACGCCGAGCAGCACCGCCGCGGGGACCGACCACCAGGCCGAGCGCCCCATGATTCCCGCCAATGTGCCCTCGGGGACATACCCGTGGATTCCGGCGCCGACGGCGATTCCGGCGACAACGTAGGGCCAGACCCTGCCAACGATTTCGCGCACGGCTTGGACAGCACGCTTCAGTCGATCGTCCCAAGTCAGCCTGTCGTCCTCAATGCTCTTCCCTAACTTCGCCTCATAGACCCACGACTCGACGTAGCGCTCCAGATGCAACCGCCCGAGGATCCATCCAGCCACGATTGCGAGGGCCAGCCCGGTTCCGAGGTACAGCCCCGCCACGCGCCAGCCAAAGAGGCCAAAGAGCAGCACCAGCGCGACTTCATTAACCATGGGCGCGGAAATCAGAAATGAGAAGGTCACGCCGAGCGGCACGCCGGCTTCGACGAATCCGAGAAAGAGCGGCACCGCCGAACACGAACAGAAGGGGGTAACGGCACCCAAGCCACCGGCCAAGACATTGCCGGCAATTTCGCGGCGCCCGGCCAGCGCGCGGCGCGTCCGCTCGGGCGTGAAGAACGAACGGACTATGCCCACGCCGAAGACAACGAGCACAAGCAGCATGAGGACCTTTGGCGTTTCGTACAGGAAGAAATAGAGCGCGCTTGCGAATGCGTTGAATTCGGCAAACCCGAAAGCCACATAAGTCACCCAACGCGCCAACGGATCGAGCAGACTGTAAATCAGCGCCCACAAAACCAGCGCGATCACAATTCCGACCCATCGACGCACCCCGCCAAGCACGAGCCGGTCGTGGGGGACTACTGTTCCAATGCCGCCGTGGCCAGCCAATTGGTAAGCTCCGCTTGCGAGGGAATGCGTCCGGAAGATCTGACGGTCCCATTCACGACGAGGGCCGGGGTCGACATGACATGAAAGCGGATGATCTCTTCGATCTTCTCGACTTTCGTCAGGTGGGCCTCCAAGCCGAGTTGCTGGAGCGCTTTCTCGGTCTCGGCGTAGAGCCGTTTGCAATTGTTGCAGCCGGGGCCCAGCACTTTGATTTCCATCTCGAATCGTCTCCTGATGCGACCTTTTGGGTCGGGTATTCTTGCCTATTTGCCCAAATCGCCACATACTAGACAAAAAGAATCGGCTTTACTCTTTCACCTCACGGGCCTCACGGGAGAGAGTCTCGACGCAGTCGAGGAAGCGAAAGATGCAGCGAGTCCGCAGGCGGTAGAAGACCATCGCGCCGCGCTTTTCGTCCTCGACGATGCCGGCATTCTTCAGGATCGAGAGGTGCTTCGATACGGTGGACATGTCGGCGCCGACCACTTCCGCCAACTCGCAGACACAGCGCTCCCGATTCGACAATTCATCGATCATCAAGAGCCGACTGGGGTGGGCCAGCGACTTGAGGATGGTGGCACGGGTGGCGAGGCGTCGACGATCAATGCTGGGCACAGGCCCTCCTTTGAGAAGACGTACGGCAGGTGTTATTGGCCGTTTGGCAAATTCGCCACACGCTGCCTATGACGGGTTGGCGTTTCGGCTGAGAAGCTCTCATCAGCGCGGTCAAGGGGCTAAAGCCCCTTGTTTCCGCAGGTGGTGTGAGCCTTAACCTCGAATCGGTGAACAAGGGGCGTCAGCTCTTTGCGACGGAAAGGCTGGTTTTGTGTACAAGTTTTGCGCGCGGAATACCCTGCCTGCGAATGGGTTAAAGGGCTTGACTTGGGGGCGGGGATCGCTATTTTGGGGGGCTTTGTGAGTCGGTTCATTCTGGCATTGACGACAAATCGGAAGGGCAACAGATGCCATACCAAGCGATCATCGAAACCGGCGGGCGCCAGTTCGCCGTGGGCAAAGACGACATTCTGCTGGTGCCGAAGCTGGCGGGTGACGCGGGCGACAAGGTCACCTTTGAGCACGTGCTGCTTGTGCGCCAAGGCGACCAGGCCCAAGCCGGGCAGCCGCATGTCGTCGGCGCTAAGGTCACCGGCGAGATTCTCGCGCAGGAGCACGCCCGTACACAGATCGTATTCAAGCTGCGTCGCCGTCACAACTCGCGCAAGCGCAACGGCCATCGCCAAGAATACACCCGGGTCCGCATCACTGCGGTCCATGCATAGAGCGATTGACCCTCTTTGTAGTCCAGACCGCCTCAGCCGCCTCTTGCGGCGCGGCGGTCTGGTCTTTTTGTCGCTTCTCCTGAGTGCCTTGCCTTCCCTCGCCCACGCGGATAACGTCATCATCGCTCAAGTGGTCGTCGAGGGCGCCGTCTCGTCCGACGTGCAACTTATCAAGAACGTATCCGGCCTGAATGTGGGCCAGTCGATCGCCCGCGAGGACTTGCAGAAAGCGGTCCATCAAGTTTACGGGCTTGGGCTTTTCGAAGATGTCCACATCGAGGGCGAAGACGTCAGTGGACAGCTCAAGGCGATCATTGTGGTGAAGGAACTTCCACGGATGGTGAAGCTGGTGCTGAAGGGCAACGAGAAGATCAAGGAGAAGGACTTCAGCCTCCAGCTCAAGCAAGGGCAGAAGATTGGGCCTTCCCAACTGAAGGAAGCGGAGCGGCTGATCCGACAGGCGTACCAGAAGAAGGGGTACTACCTGGTCACGATCAAGTCGGAGACCGTGCCCACCGGGGTCGAGGGTGAAGTCAACGCCGTGATTACGATCGACGAGCACAATTCGGTCAAGGTTGCCAAGGTCGAGTTTGTCGGAAATCGAATGCTGGAGGCCGAGGATCTGCAGAAGAAGATGTCGAACAAGCCGCGTGGCTTCCTGAGATCCATCTTCGGTGGCGGGCACTTCAATCGCGAGAAATACTCCGACGATCTGAAGGCGATTACCGATTACTACCGCAAGAAGGGCTATCTGGACGCGGTCATTGTCTCGGATACGATTATTACCGCCGAAGACAAGTCGAACGTGACGATCCGTATCGAGGTCAACGAGGGATCGCGTTACCACTTTGGGACCTCGTCATTTGTCGGCGATTCGATTTTACCCGAGCACGTCCTGCGCCACACGCTGAAATACTCCGAAGGCGACGTGTACAACCAGGAGAAGTTCGATAAGTCCGAAGAAGAAATCTACAACGCCTACATGGAAGAAGGGCACCTCTACGTACGCGTGGTCGAAGACACCAAGACCGTGGACTCCACCGTCAATTTGACCTATGAGATTTCCGAAGGTGTGCCGGCGCACGTCAATCGCATCGACATCATCGGCAACTCAAAGACCAAGGACAAGGTCATTCGCCGTGAACTCGTATTGTACCCCGGCCAGACGTTTCGCCGTTCGCTTTTGCAGCGCTCGATGCGCAATGTGATGCTCCTAAACTACTTCAGCAACGTGACGCCGGAGTTTCATCAATTGCCGGACGGCCGTGTCGATCTATCGATGCGAGTCGAGGAAAAACCAACCGGGCAAATCCAGGTCGGCGGCGGGTACTCGGAGCAGGACAAGTTCGTCGGCACCATGAGCCTGGGCATCCCCAACCTGATGGGCAACGGCCAGACTGCGAACATCACACTTGAACTTGGCAAGCTGCGCCAGTCGTATCAACTCAGCTTTACCGAGCCCTGGTTTTTGGATACGCCGACGTCGCTGGGATTCGATATCTCCAAGCTCGACCGCATCTACGATGATCCGTACATTACCGGCACCAACAACTTCACGGAGAAGTCGGCCGGATTTTCGACGCGCCTGGGGCGGCGGTTGCGCTGGCCCGACGATTACTTTAGCGCCTACACCAGCTACAAGCTTGAGAACATCAAATACAGCGACTTCTCCGATTCCACCCAGGCGCAGGATTTCGCCAATTCAAACGGCGTTATTTCCTCCGTGTCGTTCACGGCAACGCGGGATTCGCGCGACTTGCCGGAATTTGCCACGAAGGGCACCCGCGGCAGCTACAATGTCGAATTCACGGGCGGGCTTCTCGGCGGCGATTGGAGCTATACCAAGCACACCTTCTCGTACTCGTTCTACAAAAAGATTTGGAAGGGAATCGTATTCTCACCGACCTGGAATGTCGGCCTGATCCAGGCGGGGGCGGGGCGGACCCAGGTGCCGTTTTCAGAGTTGTTCTACGGTGGCGGGATTCGCTCGGATGCGATGATTCGCGGCTACGACGATCAATCGATCGTGGCCTTCGAGGACACGGCCACGGCCGCACCGCGGCAGTCGACGATCAACGGCGACCTCATTGAGGACGTGGTCACGGGCCGCAAGCCGGTCTATAATCCCGTCGACACGGTGCGCGGTCAGGCCTTGTATGTGATGAACGCGCAGGTTTTCTTTCCGATTGTGTCGCAGCAGATCCATGGCCTGTTATTCTATGACGCGGGCAACGTCTGGCTCCATGCGTCAGAGATCGATCCGTTCAACGTGTTCACATCATATGGATTCGGATTCCGGCTGCAGGTGCCGGGGGTCGGCCTGTTGGGCTTTGATTTCGGTTTCCCGCTGAAGGGATCGCAAAAAGGAAAACTCAAGCCGCACTTCCAGTTTGGGAGCAGTTTCTGACGACTGTGCGCCTCTGGGAAGACTAGGAGAGACGATGAAACGGACAATGCCAGTTCTGAGCGTTTTGATTGCCATCCTCGCGGGGACGATCGTCTGGCTTGGCGGCACGGGTACGGCGCGGGCCCAAGGGAAGATCGGATGGGTCGACCTCGACCGCGTGCTCTCGGAGTTCAACGAGTTTAAGGAAGCCGAGGAGCTCTTCCGCAAGGACGCGGCGAGCTGGGAAGCCGAATACGACAGCATGCAGGGAGACTACTACAACAAGCTCGACGATTACCAGAAGAAGCAGCTCGTTCTGACCGAGGAACGGCGCAAACAGATCGAAGACGAGCTGAAGACCATGCAGCAGTCGTTGACCGATGCGGAAGGACGTCTCAAGGATCAAGCAGAGAAGAGACGGGCCGAACTGGTCAACCCGATCCTCCAGAAAGTCCACGACGTGGTGAACAAGATCGCCACGGACGAGGATTACGATTACGTCTTGAATGCGTCACAAATCTATATGACCGCCAACGGGCTTCAATTCGCACCGATCATGTACGCGAAGAAGAAGCTCGACATCACCGATCGTGTGTTTGAGGAACTGGCGAAGCTGAAATGACCTTCACGCTGGCCGAACTCGCCCGCCGTCTCGGCGCGCAACTCACAGGAGACGGTAGGGCGACGATCAACGGCGTGGCTCCCATTGAGACCGCCGGCCCGGGCCAGTTATCGTTTCTCGCCAACCCGAAATACACCGAATATCTCAAGACCACGCGCGCGGAGGCGGTCATCCTGGCGCCTCCCATCAATGGCGAACCCCGTCCCGAGGTCGCGGCGGGAGTGTCTCTGTTGGCGCATCAGAATCCGTATCACGCGTTCCTTCAAGCTCTGAGCCTGTTTCACCCAACACCGGCCCCTCCACCGCCGGGAGTCGACCGGTCGGCGAGGATTGGCCACAAGGTGCAATTGGGTGGCCGGGTGCACGTCGGGCCGAACTGCGTAATCGAAGAGAACGTGACGCTGGACGACGGGGCGGTCATTCTCGCCGGGACGTATGTCGGAGCGAGTTCCGTCGTCGGCGCCGAGTCGATGCTTGGTCCAAACGTCACGGTCTTGCGTGAGTGCACGATCGGTAAGCGTGTGCGCATCCATCCGGGCTGCGTGGTCGGGTCGGATGGCTTTGGCTACGCGCCTCGCGAGGGCAAGCACGAGAAGATTCCCCAGGTGGGCGGGGTGACGATCGGCGATGACGTGGAACTCGGCGCCTGCGTGACCATCGACCGCGCGACCATGGGTCAAACCAGCATCGGTCGCGGCACCAAGATTGACAACCTCGTGCAAATCGCCCACAACGTGACCATCGGCGAAGACTGCATCATCATTTCACAGGTCGGCATCTCCGGCTCAACCAAGATCGGCAGCCATGTGACGTTGGCCGGGCAGGTCGGCATCATCGGGCACCTCGAAATCGGCGACAATGTCGTTGTCGCCGGGCAGTCGGGTATTTCCAAGGACCTGCCGCCCGGCACTGTCTGGCTCGGCTCCCCTGCGACCGAAATGAGCCACCAGAAACGCGTCATCGTCGCGCTCAATTCCCTCCCTGAGACCATCAAGCACATCCGCGCCCTCGAAAGACGCATCGCCGAGTTGGAAGCGAAGCTGAAGTAGAATCAGATTGTTGCCTCGCACCTTGGGGCGTCGGGAATAGTCCCGCTGTTCATCGGTAAACCATGTGCCGCCCGCACTCGCGGACAGATGGGGGCAACATGGTCCAATGCCCATCGAAATTCGTCTGGATTTTGGCCAGCCTCGGAGTCGTCATGCCGAATCTGGCTAGGGCCCAGGCAGTGTACAGACCGGCACGTCTCGACCACTCTGTTCTGCGAGTGACGCTTACGATTCCTGAAGGAAATTCCTTCTACTACAGCCACCCCCAGAAGACCATTCGCACAGGGGGGTTCTTCCTTATGCTCGCGGGCGTGGAGTACCGACCCGTCGGCAGGCATTACTTTTCAGGTCGCGCGGGAATGGTGATGAATTACCCCGTGCCGGTCCTTGTTGGGGTTGATGAATTCGGCAGCTACCGGCACCTCAGGGAATTCCTCGCTCAGGTTCAAGTGCATCGAACGTGGTCCAAGTCATCAATCGGAGTGGGAGTGCACTGGATCTCCATGGAATACACGTCGGGGTGTTGGCCGGTGGGGTACTGTAAACCCGAGCAATCGCCTGAGGAAGAACTGAGTCTATGGGCTCATTCATTGGGACCGGTGATCAGCGGCGAGCGGTGGTATAGCGACAGCTTTTCCCTCGGCCTCACCTACCTCCCGACCATCCTTCTTTCCACCGCTAGGGGAATCCACTTCCGGTATTCGCACACGATCTACTTCGGCGTGACGGTGAAAGTCGCGACGATCAGTCTCTGACTTGGGCCATCGGTGATGAAAGGGCGGGTCTGAGACCCGCCCCTACAATTTCATCAAGATCCTATTTGGGAGCGCCGATTGTCTTGTCGGCGTCAGGCACAGCATGCCGTGCCACTACATCCCGGGCCCAATCATCTTCTCAGGGCGAACGATTTCGTCGAACTTCTCCCCCGAAAGGACACCGAGCTTGATTGCGGCTTCGCGGAGTGAGAGGTGTTCCGCGTGCGCCGTCTTCGCCACCTTGGCCGCGTTGTCGTATCCGATGTGCGGATTGAGCGCCGTCACCAACATGAGCGAGTTGCGCAGGTAGCGATCGATGGTGGCCCTGTTCGCCTCAATGCCGGCGGCGCAGTGTTCGTCGAACGATTCGCACGCATCAGCCAAGAGACGAATCGACTGCAGCACATTGTAGATGATTACCGGCTTGAAGACGTTCAACTCGAAATTCCCCATCGCCCCGCCGCAATTGACTGCCACGTCGTTGCCGAAGACCTGGCAGCACACCATGGTCATCGCTTCGGGCTGGGTGGGATTGACCTTCCCCGGCATGATCGACGAGCCCGGCTCATTCTCCGGAATATGAAGCTCACCCAGCCCGCAACGTGGCCCTGAGGCCAGCCAGCGGATATCGTTGGCGATCTTCATGAGTGAACAGGCGAGCGTCTTGAGTGCGCCATGGGTGAAGACCAGCGCATCGTGCGATGCCAGAGCCTCGAACTTGTTCGACGCCGACGTGAAGGGGAGGCCGGTCAGCTCGGCGATCTTCTTGGCGCCTTTCTCGGCGAACTGTGGGTGGGTGTTCAGCCCCGTTCCGACTGCCGTCCCGCCCAGAGCTAGCTCGTACAGAAGCGGCATCGACGCCTCGATCCGAATCAGATCATTGTCGAGTTGCTGGACATAGCCGGAAAACTCCTGGCCGAGTGTCAAAGGCACCGCGTCCATCAGATGTGTGCGCCCGATCTTAATGATGTCTTTGTACTCCGCCGACTTCAGGGCCAGCGTATCGCGCAGACGCTTCACATCCGGGACCAGGCGACTCATGATCTCTTCGGCGGCGGCGATGTGCATCGCGGTCGGAAACGTGTCATTGGAGGA
>Ga0326726_10001566_pt1 | contig 21243 bp, 21 predicted proteins | sample MHFenrmetagenome_2_FD_207603 | JGI IMG/M metagenome (GOLD analysis project Ga0326726, IMG submission 207603) | Lab enriched peat soil microbial communities from Michigan Hollow, Ithaca, NY, United States - MHF15MN | ecosystem: Environmental > Terrestrial > Soil > Wetlands > Peat | place: USA... | reverse complement strand
ATCGGGGCGCGTGGGTCGACCGCCGGCACCGATGGGATGGACCGCGGCACCGAGCGCGCCGGCGCGCCGGATCACCTCGGCGACCTCGGCGGCCGAGCCCGGCACCACGCGCAGCCCGGGCGGATCGTCGACGACGTCGACGTGCTCCGCACCGACGGCAGTCACGAGCTCGTCGCGCAGTCTGGTCATCGTTCGCTCGCCTCCGCCGGGAGCGAGATCGGCGGCTTCGCCAAGCTCATCGCGCGCGCAGCCCCATCTTGCCGGGGTTGAACACGCCGTCCGGATCGAAGCTGGTCTTCGCGGCCTCGAAGATCGCCATCGCCTCGCGATGCTCGCCGGCCATGTACGGCGCCTTGAGCAGGCCGACGCCGTGATGATGACTGATCGTCGCGCCGACGCGCGTCGCGGCCTCCATGCCATCGCGCCAGATCGCGTCGTAGAGCCGCTCGGCGGCGGCGACCTCGGGCGCGTGGCCCGCGAACGTGAAGTAGATCGAGCAGCCATCGGCGTACGCGTGGGAGAAGTGCGCCATCACCACCGCGTGGTGACCGATCGCGGTGCGCACCGAGTGATAGAGATCGAGCAGGCGATCCCAGCTCGCGGCGACCTCCATCGTGTCGACGAACGCGCCGTCGCGGAACACCGGCGACATCCGATAGCTCACCGCGTAGCGATGGCGCAGCCACGCCCATCCGGGGTCTTCGCCCTGGTCGCGCGCGCCGGCCGCTTCGAGCTCGGCAAACGTGAGCGCGGCCTCGACCTCGGTGCGAATCCGCGCGCCCTCGAGTCCGATCACGAGCCGGCAGCCGCGCCGCGCGACCTTCTCGACCGCGCCGAACAGCTTGTTGACGAGGTCGCTCTTGCCGAGCGCGGCCTTCATCGCGGGCACGCGCAGCCCCTTGCCCTTGGCGAGCCCGATCAGGCGATCCATGAAGCCCTGGTCGGCCGCCTTCGCCGCCGGCCACGCCGGCAGCGCGCCGCTCGCGACATCGGGCACGGGCGGCGCGAGCCCGGTCGTCTCGGCCGCGGGCTCGTCGTGATGCGACAGCGAGTTGATGAGCGTGTCGAGCTCGTCGTAGAGCCGGATCACCGCCGGGCGCAGGCCCTTCTGGAGGATCCGCCGGATCGCCTCGACGCCTTGCGGGATGTCATCGACCTCGTAGCCGCGGAACACGCGCAGCTGCGGCGCCGGCGACACGCGCAGACGCGCCGACGTGATGATCCCGAGCGTGCCCTCGCTACCGAGCAACAGCTGCGTCCAGTTCGGGCCGCGCAACGCGCGCGTCGGGCCGTCTGTCTCGATCACCTCGCCGCGCCCGGTGACCACCGTCAGCCCGGCGACCCGATCCTCGACCTTGCCGTACTTCGTCGACAGCTGACCCGCGGCACGCGTGGCGAGCCAGCCGCCCACGGTCGAGCAGTAGATCGACGACGGGAAGTGCCCGAACGTGTAGCCACGCCGGGCGAGCTCGCGCTCGAACCGCTCGCCGTTGAGCCCGGCCTCGACATCGCAGACGAGCTCGTCCGAGCGCACCGACCGCAGCGCCTGCATGCGCTTGGTATCGATCGTGATCCCCCCGTGCAGCGGGACCGCGCCGCCGCAGACGCCGGAGCCGCCGCCGTACGGCACGATCGGCACCCGGTGCTCGCGGGCGACCTTGACGGCCGCCACGATCTCGCGCACCGACTCGGGCCACACGATCGCGTGCGGCCGGTGCGGTGCCGGGATGCCCTCGCGATGCGCGATGAGCATGCGCGGCCACATGTCGCGCGAGTACGTCTCGAGATCGACCGCGCGCGTCGACACCCGGCGCGCGCCGAAGATCGCTTCGAGCTCGCGCTGAAGGCGATCGACATCCGGTACGTGCACGCGCGCACGGTACCAAGTATGGTCGCCCCGTGACACTCCCCACTCTCGATCAAGTTCGCACCGTCGCCGTGATCGGCGCGGGTACGATGGGCCACGGGATCGCGCAGGTCGTGGCGCAGATGGGGGCGCAGGTGCGGATCCAGGACGCGCTGAAAGGGGCGTCGAGGGCCGCCGTCGATCGGATCGGAAAAAACCTGGCGAAGGGCGTCGAGCTCGGCAAGGTCTCGCCGCAGGATCGCGACGCCGCGCTCGCGCGCGTGACCGCCGCCGACGCGCTCGAAGACGCGTGCGCCAACGTCGACTGGGTGATCGAGGCCGTGCCCGAGAGCCTCGAGCTCAAGCGCGATATCTTCCTCGACGTCGACCGGATCGCGCCGGCACGCGCGCTGTTCGCGACGAACACCTCGTCGCTGCCCGTCTCCGATATCGCCACCGCCGTCAAAGACTCGAGCCGCCTGGTCGGCATGCACTTCTTCAATCCGGTGCACGTGATGAAGCTCGTCGAGGTCGTGCGGCACAAGGGCTCGAGCGATGCCGCCGTGGCGCTCGCCGTCGCGCTCGTCGAGAAGCTTGGCAAGACGCCGATCACGGTCACCGACAGTCCCGGCTTCGCGTCGAGCCGGCTCGGCCTCGTGATCGGCCTCGAGGCCATGCGCATGGTCGAGCAGGGCGTCGCCTCCGCCGCCGACATCGACACCGCGATGAAGCTCGGCTACGGCCATCCGATGGGTCCCCTCGAGCTCACCGACCTCGTCGGCCTCGACGTCCGCCTCGGCATCGCCGAGTACCTGTCGCGCGCGATCGGCCCCACGTTCTCGCCGCCCAAGGTCCTGTCCGACAAGGTCGCCGCCGGCAAGCTCGGCAAGAAGTCCGGCGAGGGGTTCTACAAGTGGTCGCCCGACGGCAAGCGCCTGTAGCTACGGCCCGAAGACGAGGTAGTAGTTGAAGTTGCCGCTCATGTTCGTGGACGTCATGGTGGGGAACACGGTCGGTAGGGGGTTCGCGAACGGCTCGGCGATGAACCTGATCGTCCGCGCCGCGGTCTGGTCCGAGCCGACATTGCCCTGCGTGTTGTAGACGGCCATGAACCAGTAGGTCCCGGCGTTCATCGCGAGCGGCGACGCGAGCGCGATCTCGTTCGTGCCCATCGCGACGTTGGTCGCCGGGATCTGGGTGAGCAGCGTGGCCGGCACGCCGCCGGCATCGGCGTAGATGCCGACCTTGATCATCGGGCCCGCGGAGATCGAGATGAACCCGATCTTCTTCAACGTGCCGGCGGCCGTGACGGTGATCGTCTGACCGAGCAGGTTGTCCTGCCCGAACTGTCCCGACGCCCCGAACGCGGTCGCCTGGCCGTAGCGCGCGAGCGCGATGACCTGAAAGCCAAACTGCTTCGGCACCGAGTTCACCATCGCCGCGTTGCTCGCGGTCACCACGCCGGCCTCGACGCCTCCCAGCATGCCGGAGATGAACGTCGTCGAGACCGTGCCGTTGCCCGCCGCATCGGTCGTGACGAGCGAGGTCGGTGGTCCGTACGTTCCGAGCATGCCGCTGAACGAGACCTTGAGCACCTCGTTCGGGTGGCCGTGCACGCTGGCCATGATCGTGGCCATCGCACCCTCGGCTTCGAGTGATGTCGGGGTGCTGACCGAGACGATCACCGGCCCGTCGAACGCGTCCGCCTGCTGTGCATCGACGTCGGTGTTCGAAACCTTGCCGCACGCGACCAGACCGATGACCGTGAGGAGCTCGACCCGCATCCCCTCATTGTAAGGGAGGTGCGCGGGCGTGCGCTACCAGAGCGTTTGCTGGCGCTTGCCGCGGCCGGCGCGCTCGGGGCGCGACGGGTGCGGTGAGTTGCGATCGCTGAACGCGCGAGCCTTCGATTGCAGCTCGGGGGCGAGCGCGAAGGCTGCGAGCTTGCCCTCGAGAGGCGACGTGCGCTCGGTCTCGGCGACGGCCATCGCGGTGACCGGATCGACCGGGCGGCCGTCGAGGCGCACCTCGAAGTGCAGGTGCGGGCCGGTCGCGCGACCGGTCTGGCCGACCTGACCGATGCGCTCGCCGGCGGTGACCGCGGCGTCCTTCTTCACCTCGATGCGGCGCAGGTGACCGTAGAGCGTCACGACACCGCCTCCGTGATCGACGTAGATGACGTTGCCGTAGCCGCCCTGGCGACCGGCGAAGACGACGACGCCATCACCGGCGGCGGCGACGGGTGTGCCGGGGTCGGAGGGGAAGTCGGTCCCGCCGTGGAACTTCCACGTGTGGCGGATCGGATCGTCGCGCCAGCCGTAACCGGAGCTGAGCGTGTCGGCGATCGGCTGGGTCGTGAGGACCGTGAGATCCGGAATCACCCGCGGCAGGCGATCCGCGATCGCGACGAGCTCGTCGGTCACGCCGTGGAGCAGGTCGCGAAGTCCCAGCTGCCAGTGCACGAAGCGATCGACGATCGCGTGCGGTACCGGCAGCTCGAAGGTCGCGGCGACATGCGCGACGACGAGCGCCCACGGCCCGAACATCGGCGGTGGCTCGGCGGGCGCGACCTGGATCGGTGCGACCGGAGCCATGCGGGAGGTCGCGACACACGCCGGAGCGAACAGTGCGGCGACCACCAACAACCGATGCATGGAGCACCAAGTATTTTCAGGATCGGGAGCGACCTCAATGTAGGCATGCGGATTTTCGCGCTTATGTAAGGGGCTGCCAGATTCTGATTGCGCGGCGCCTCGACGATCCGCAAGATGCGCCCGCCGTGAAGTCCAGGTGGTTGTATGTGATCCTCGCGCTCGTCGCCGCGTCGCTGTTCGCGGTGTCGGTGTGGATCGGCCAGTGGTGGACCGTGGGCGAGGTGGCGATCGGGCCGCTCGGCTCGCGTCATTGTTTCGGCGGGGAGTGTCGCCCCGGCGGGCTCGGGTGGATCGGCGGCAGCTCGACGTGGGAACGCGGCGCCGCGGCGACCTGGATGGCCGGACTCGTGTCGATGATCGCGCTGATGGGGCTCGCCGCCGCGCTCGCCGCCGGGCGCGTGCCGAAGCTCGTCGCACGCACCACGCTCGTCGCGATCGCGACCGCGATCCTCGCCGGCGGGTACTTCGTCGTCGGCTTCCCGGGCGTATCCGGTGCCGCGATCGGCCAGGGGCTGATCCTGTTCGTCGCCGCGATCGTGGTCGGGGTCGTGCCCGCGATTCGCGTCCTGCGCCAGTGACCCGCCAGGCGAACACGCCCTCGGGGTGCGCGCCTAGCGACAGAGCTTGCGGATGCGCAGCACGCCACCTTCGCTGCGCGCGTGAAGCAACGAGCCCGCGACGAGACTCGCGGTCTGGTGATCGTTGGAGTTGGCGGTGAGTCCGAAGTCGGTGCCGAGCGCCGTGACCGCGCCGGTGGTCGCGACCGACACGATCCGCGAGTCACCCATGTTCTCGCTCACCGCGACGATCGCGTGATCGGGGTAGCCGACGATCTGCTGGACATAGCTCGGGCTCGTGCCGAGCGCGACCGGCGTGGTCGACGTCGCGAGCGTGGGATCGGTCGACGCCGCGTACGCGGGCCCGCTCGGATCTTCGAACGCCAGCACGATCGACGCCCCGACGGCCGTTGCCGACGGGGACGTGCACGGCGCGGCGACCGTGAGCGGGCCGGCGAGCGACGCGCCCGCGGCGTCGATGCGCTCGAGCTTGCACGTGCCCGCGCCGGTGGTCCAGCCGACGAGGAAGTCGTTGCCCAGCGGCGTGATCGACGCCCGAGACGGCGCGTCCGCGATGGTATCGACGACGAAGGTGCTGCTCGTCGCCGCGCCGAGATCATCGACCGTGAACGCGACGACCCCGTTCGGGGTGACGCCCGCGATCATCTGCGCGGTGTTCGACTTCGCATACGGCTCGAACGAATCTTCTAACCCCGCGAGCGGCGTATCGCCGAGCTTCGCGAAGCTCGTGTCGAACGCGAACGCGTGCACCATGTTGCCCGCGACGTCGCGGCCGAACACGAGCACCCCGGTCGCGGTTCGAGCGGCGGCCAGGCCGGTCAGGTCCGTCGTGGCATCCACGAGGACATCCTCGATCTTCACGATCTGACCCGAGTTGACGCCGAGCACGAGCGCGTGGATCTCGTGGTGGAAGTTGTCGAGGTGATAGATCGCGAGCACCACCTGGCGCCCGCCGAGATCGAGCCACCGGAGCTGGTCGACGAGCGGCACGATCGCGATGGGGAGATCGGTCTCGCAGCTCATCGCCGCGACGAAGTCCACGGCGGTCGCGCCTGGATCGACCGTATCGGGGAGTGCGGCGTCGTCACCGGCCGATCCGGAATGCGGATCGAAGCCGAACCGGCCACACGCCGCGACCACGCTCAACGCGAAGATCCACGCGCGCACCGGGCCAGGGTATCACACGGGTGCAGGGAGCTTTGCAGCGTCGATATCGTCGAGCTGGAGCGCCTTCTTCGCCATCGACCGCAGGACGAAGAACGCCAGGACGGTGAGGCCGATGATGGCCGGCATCACGAGCTTGGTCAGCGTCTCGTAGCCTTCGAAGTGCAGCGGTTGCTGGAGGAACACGCACATGTCGTACGCGCCGTGGAAGGCCACGGCGAGCAGGTAGCCGGCGATGAGCCCGAGACCCTTGCGGTCGAAACGTCGCCGGGCGGCCATCGCGCCGATCATGCCGGTCCACATCGCGTGGCCGGGCACGGCGAGCGCGGCCCGCATGACCCAGAGCTGGAGCTGCCCGCCGAGCGTGTGTTCCTGTAACAAGTACAAGACGTTCTCGACGAGCGCGAAGCCCAGCCCGGCGCGGCTCGCGTAGACGATCCCGTCCATGCGCTCGTCGAATTCGGGGCGGCGCCAGACCACCCAGTAGACGACGCCGATCTTGCACGCCTCCTCGACGGCGGCCGCGATGATGAACGCGTGGAAGCTGGAGCCCTGATAGGTGATGACCGGCGCCAGCTTCACGCCGAGGTTGTTGTCGAGGGCAACTTCGATGATCACCGCCGGGATCACCGAAAGCATGCCGACGAACGTCACCAGCCGGCGCAGGCTCGGGGGCTCCGGCCGCTTGCGATCGAGCCGATCTACCAGCCACATCGCGACGAGCGCAGGAATAGCGCCTGAGAGGGCGATCAACGTCGTCTGATGCACGGCGAACAGTATAAGCGCGATGTAGGTGCTGCTGAGTCCGGACGCCAGCTTGACACCCTAGGCTAACCATCCGATCCTTCTAAGGTGGCGCCGCCGGAGCCCACTACAGGGGCCCCCCTGCGAGTTGGTCGATATGAGGTGATCAGTCACCTCGCGACCGGCGGCATGGCGCAAATCTACCTCGCGAGGCAGACCGGCCTCGGTGCGTTCGAGCGTCACGTCGTGCTGAAGACGATCCTTCGCGAGCGCGCGAGCGATCAGCGCTTCGTCACGATGTTCCTCGACGAAGCGAAGCTGGCCGCGACGCTGAACCACCAGAACATCGCGCAGGTCTACGAGGTCGATCAGGCCGACGGCGCTTACTTCATGGCGATGGAGTACGTGCACGGCGAGAACGCGCGCGCGATCCTCGAGACGACCCTGCGTCGCGGCTGGACGATTCCACTCGAGCTCGCGGTGATGATCGTGAGCGGTGCGGCCGCCGGGCTGCATCACGCGCACGAGCGCAAGGGCAAGCAAGGTCAGCCGCTCAACATCGTCCATCGCGACGTGTCGCCGGCGAACATCATGGTCGGCTACGACGGCAGCGTGAAGGTGCTCGACTTCGGGATCGCGAAGGCCGAGGAGCGCGCGACGAAGACCGTCGGCGGGACGATCAAGGGCAAGTACGGCTACATGTCGCCCGAGCAGTGCAAGGGCAAGCCGATCGATCGCCGCAGCGACATCTTCGCGCTCGGCATCTGCCTCTACGAGCTGACCACGCTGCGCCGGGCGTTCAAGGGCAACGACGACTTCGAGACGATGAAGCGCATCGTCGCCGGTGACGTGATCCTGCCGTCGGTCGCGGTGCCAGGATACCCGCGCGAGCTCGAGGCGATCATCCTCACCGCGATGGCGAACGATCCGAACGCGCGCTTTCAAACCGCGCAGGAGATGATCGAGGCGCTCGATGCCTTCGCCGTGCGCGCGAAGCTCACCGGGTCGAACACCGCGATGGGTCGCTTCATGACCCAGCTGTTCGGCGCGAAGAAGGAACCGTGGGTCGAGAACGCCGATGGTGGCGATCAGACCCAGATCACGACCGAGGAATCGGCCGACAGCAACGAGGACAACGAGAAGACCTCGGTGGTCGAAGAAGCCGAGCGGCCACGGCCGCAGGCGCCCGCTGCCAACGCGTCGTCGTCGCCCCGGATCCCGGTCAACCCGAGCGCGCCGCGCCGCACGTCACAACCGATGGCCGCGCAGCCGCCTCCGGATGCGGCCGCGTGGCAAGAAGCCGATCCGCGGCAAAGCGGACGCATCGCGCGCTCGCCGGGGTTGCCGTTCGAGCAACGCACGCCGCCCGGTGGCAACGACAAGCTCGCGACCTCGACGATGGCTGGAACCGGCGTGGTCACGCGGCCGACGCCAATGCCCGGCGAGCGCTCGGTCTCGCCGTCGCCGGCCGACCACCTGTCGCGCCTGGGCAGCGAACCGCTGAGCGAGCCAGGCGCGCAGCCGCTCGTCGACGACGCGAAGCTCGGCTGGCAGACGGGCGTCAAGCAGATCTATCGCCCCGACGGCCAGGGGACGCGGCTCGGGACCCAGGCGCCCGAGGACTACCGCATCAAGTCCAATCGCGGCTGGGTGATCCTCGTCGTGCTGATGGCGCTCGGCCTCGCCGCGGGCGTGGGCATCGCGATGCACGAGGACGGGGAGTCCTCATCGTCGAAGCCCTGAGCGACGTACACCTCAGCGAGCCGCAAGGCGAGCAAGTACCCTTGGGGTGCCGCGAGAATCCGTGGCAAGGTCTGGCCATGGCAACCGCACGCAGCGAAGAGCGTCTGTCGAGCTTCAACCCGGCTACTGGCGATGTCCTCGGTAGCGTTCCGATCCACACCGCGGCCGAAGTCGATGCCGCGGTCGCGCGTGCTCGCGTAGCCGCCGAGACGTGGTCGACACGGTCCTTCCGCGCACGAGCTGAAGAGCTCGATGCGTTTCGCCGTGCGCTCGCCGCGTCGGCCGACGAGATCGCCGACATCCTCCACCGCGAGAACGGCAAGCCCGAGATCGAGGCGCTCACCGAGGTGATGATGGCGCTGAGCCATCTCAAGCACGCGTCCGCGTGTGCCGAGTCGGCGCTGCAACCGCGCAAGGTGTCGTCCGGGATCCTCGCGAACTTCCGCGCCACGATCAGCTATCACCCGCTGGGCGTGATCGGCGTGATCGGCCCGTGGAACTATCCGCTGTTCACGCCGATGGGCTCGATCGCGTACGCGCTCGCCGCCGGCAACGCGGTCGTGTGGAAGCCCAGCGAGCTGACGCCGCTCGTCGCGCTCGAGATCGAGAAGATCGCGAAGCGCACGTTCGCGCTGGCCGATCTGCTCCAGGTCGTCACGGGCGCCGGCGCCACGGGGGCCGCGCTCGCGAAGTCCGCCGTCGACAAGATCGCGTTCACGGGCTCGGCCGCGACCGGCCGGCGCGTGATGATGGCCGCCGCGGAGCGCCTGACGCCGGTGCTGCTCGAGCTCGGCGGCAAGGATCCGATGATCGTCACCGACGACGCCGACCTCGAGAAGGCCGCCGAGGCCGCGGTCTACGGTGGCCTCACGAACTCGGGCCAGGCGTGCATCTCGGTCGAGCGCATCTACGTCGCCGAGTCGGTGCACGACAAGTTCGTCGACGAGGTCGTCAAGCACGTCCGCGACCTCAAGGTCGGCGGCGATGACGGCCACCTCGGTGCGATGACCTCGCCCGCCCAGGTCGCGATCGTCAAGGACCACCTGGACGACGCCATCGCAAAGGGCGCGAAGGTCCTCACCGGCGGCCCCGACGCCATCAGCGGCAGCTACATACAGCCCACCGTGCTCACCAACGTCGACCACAAGATGAAGGTGATGACCGAGGAGACGTTCGGTCCCGTGATCCCGATCCAGAAGGTCAAGTCGGTCGACGAGGCCGTGCGTCTCGCGAACGACTCGAAGTACGGCCTGGGCTCGACCGTCTTCGCCGGCAAGTCCGCGCGTTCGATCGCGAGCAAGCTCCGCGCCGGCATGACCTCGATCAACTCGGTGATGGCGTTCGCCGGCATCCCCACGCTTCCCTTCGGTGGCATCGGCGACTCCGGCTTCGGCCGCATCCACGGCGACGAGGGCATCCGCGAGTTCACGCGCGTCAAGTCCACCGCCGAGCAGTCGTTCTCGATCCCGCTCAACATGATGTCGTTCCGCCAGCCCAAGGACATGCCCAAGCGCCTGCGCGGCATGATCAAGCAGCTCTACGGCGACGGCATGATCTCGAAGGCGACCGACCTGCTCCGCAAGCTCCGCAGCTAGCTCGACAGGAACTGTACGAACCGCGGATCGTCGACGATCAACTGATCGATTCTTCACAGCCTGGCTGGGGCACGTACAAGCGCTTGCGAGTGAGTTCCGCCAAAATGGATCTCTGTGTCGCTGTGGTGGATCCGGGCACGAGCGGTCCGAGTTACGTCGATCGCACGCGCTTGCGGCGCTTCACGCGCGGTCGCCACGGTACGTCGGCGAGAGCGATCGCGAAGGCTCGCAACCGAGTCGGGTGCAACGAGCCGGTCTCGATCCGGGTGGTGCGCGCGTAGCCGGATGAGGTCGGCCTCGTGAGCACGTCGACCGCACGAAGATCGAGGTCGACGATCCAGTACTCGGGCACGCCGGCTTCAGCATAGATCTCGGTCTTGATGCTGCGATCCTTGCGAGCCGACGACCCGCAGACCTCGATGAGCAGTAGAGCGCGCGTCGGGTGGTTGCCGCGCAGCGTGCGACGTGCGACCGAGACGTCGGGCTCGGGCATCGAGTCGGTCGTCGCCGCGAACGGACTGTGGCTGCGGACGTCAAAGCGCGCCATGTCGAGCGCCTTGATGAGCCGTTGTGCGAACCAGGCAGAGATCCGCGCATGCGCGTCCCCCTGTGGGCTCATCGCGACCAGGACCCCGCGCAGGAGCTCGACGTGCTCGTCGACGAACGAGCCGTGCGCGACGAGCTGCTCGTACTCGCGCCGCAAGAGCGGTCGTACCGTCTCGGGTCCGAGCTGCGCTGGGTCGAGCATCGAGTCCACCATACCATGCGACTCGCGACCGACTGCGACGCGTGTGCCGAAGCGCGGGCATGCGAAGTCGATGCGTTACATCGCGTTGATGTCCGGCGTCCGCCGAATCACGGACGCGCGTGCGGACGCGCTTCCTAGTTACTGCAAGCGGTGTCGCCCTTGGGGCAACGGAACCGCACGTGGATGTGGTTGTTGTGGTTCGGCTCGTGACGGACGAGCGCGCCCGAGGCGCCGCGGTGCGGGAACTGGAACAGGTGCTCGAGGACGTCCGTGCCCTCGCCGTGCTCCTTGGCCCAGCGGAACAGCATGCCTTGGACGTTGAAGTCGAGGAAGATGACCTGCGCGCCGCCGTCTTCCTTCGCGGTCTCGGCGAACTCGTTGACGAGCGCGTAGGTGGCCTCGCAGTCGAGGTTGTCGTCGGTGGCGGCCACGAAGTCGTGGGGAAAGTTTTCGGGCTTGGTCTTGTAGACGAGGCCGATGTCGACGTCGCGGCCGGACTGGTGCGAGTGGTGCTCGGTGATCTTGCCGCCGTCCTTTGCCGAGATGTCGCCGACGGCGAGGACGTGGGTCTCGGGGAACTGCGCGCGCATGTCGGTGACGGCGCGCTGCACGAAGTCGACGGTCGAGCGCGTGCCGAACGCGCGGTACGGGCGGCGGATGACGTAGCCATCCCCCTCGGCGAGCTGCGCGGGATCGTGGAGCTCGCCATCCCACGGCGCACCGGCGGACTGGCCGTGAATCGGGCCGTGGATCGGGATGTGCTTGGCGTGCAGCTTCTTCACGGCGACGCGCTTGGATTTCTTCGCGGGCGCGTCGTGATGGCGCGGCCGAGCATCCGCGGTGGCGAAGAGAGCGAGTAGAGCAACGACGACGGCGAGCGAGCGCATGAATCCCCCGATGCGAGCCCTCATGATCACGACCGGACGATGGTGGATCCAGTTTCCAGCCGCTGTACAGGCTTTCAGGGCCGTTCTTGGCTGCGATGGATAGCTTTGCACCGCTCGCCGAGGATCTTGCCGATCGGCGTCAGGTCGTCCTGCAGGTCCTTGTGGAAGTCGGAGCGCTTGAGCGTCCTGCCGGCCGCGATCAGCGACGCGAGGTCGCCGCACACGCGATGGGCCGCGAGGATCGCGGCGGCGCCCCCGCTGTAGACGCGGGACTCCGTCAGCGACGCGTTGTTGGGGCGCTTGCGCAGCTTCAGATCGTCGACGAGCTCGTCGATGATCTTCGCTTTGGCGGCGAGCTTCTCGGCGCGTGGCTTCTTGGACTCGTAGACCGCCTTGAGGGCCTCGTAGGTCGCCAGCAAGCGCACGGTCCGCGGGTAGTGCAGGGCCTGGCCGAGCGTCCAGGCCAGCTCCTCGGGTGACCCCGGACCGAAATGGACGTCGATCCAGTGGTTCGTGAGCGAGTCGGCGACGTACGACGCGAAGCTCTCGTTGAAGAACGGCTCGTCGGGAACCAGCACGGTCGCGTGGACCGACTCGTGAAGGATCACGTTCGCGAGCTCGGGGAGCGCGTCGTCCCCACCGCCGAGCATCGTCGACAGCACCGGGTCGGGGAACCAGCCGCCGGTCGAGTAGGCCGAGGCCGGGCGAACGATCGCGTCGAAGCCGTCCGCCTCGAGCTGGAGCTTGGCCTTGACCGCATCGTCCTCGTCGAACCAGCCGAGGCCCGCGAAGCAGCCGACGATCGGGAAGCACCACTTGCGCGGCCGGAACGCGACCGGGTCGGCGGCGCCGACGAACCACACCGCGGCCGGGCGACCGAGCGCCGCGAACGACTCGTAGTTGCGACGGATGCGCAGGCCGTAGCTGCGGCCGTAGACCTTGATCTCCGGGATCTCGGCCAGGAGCATCGCGGTGCGAAGTGGCGTGGCCGGATCGTCGATGACCTCGTCGAGCGGCTTCGCCTTGCCGAGCAGCTCGAACTGACCGTGCGCGGCCTGCGCGACGTACTGGGTGTACAGACAACCCGACGCGAGCAGCAGCGCCGGAACCAGCAGCGCTCTCACAGCTTGCTCGCGATCGCCTTCGCGAGGGCGGCGCCGTCGTCGAGCTTGCCGGGCTTCCAGCCGACGCCGAGCCCCGAACCGTCCTCGTGCTTCGGGATGATGTGGAAGTGGACGTGCGCGATCGCCTGGTGCGCGCTCGGGCCGTTGTTCTGCAGCACGTTGTACGCGCTGGCACCGGACGCGGCGATCACCGCGCGCGCCAGCCGCGGCAGCAGGCGACCGATCGCGGCGGCCGATTCGTCGGAGAGCTGGTCGAGGGTCTCGGCCGGCTCCTTCGGAATCACGAGCGTGTGGCCGCGCGCGATCGGGAAGATGTCGAGAAACGCGAGGACGAGGTCGTCCTCGTAGACCTTGTGGCAGGGAATCTCGCCGCGGAGGATCTTGGTGAAAACGGTCGTCGCCGGAGGGGTGTCAGCCACCCGAGCAGTTTACATCGCGGCGCGGTCGCCGACGGTCGGCAGCGACTTGAACCCGCCGCGCACGGCCACGGGCGGGGCGAGACGCACGCCGGTGTTCGACAGGTACAGCGTCTTGTCGGCGACGAGGCCGGCGACGCTCGCGTGCAGGGTCATCGTGCCCGACGTCGCGGTGGTCGAGAACGCGGCGCAGTTCTTCGGTGCGAGCGTGTCGGCGAGCGTCATGCCGTCGAGCGCGAACGACCAGTTGTCGAGCCCGGCGACGTAGCGGCCGCTGTTGGTGGCCTCGAAGCAGACCTCGTGGCTACCCGGCATGAGCGTGGCCGTGGTGGTGTCGATCGGCGCGAGCGCGTCGGGGTGACTCACCACGATCAGATCGAGGTTCGCGGCGGGCTTGTTTCCCGCGGTGACCGAGATCGGATACGTACCGACCGCCGCACCGAGAAGCTGCAACGTGTCCCACGACGGGCGCGTCGAGTTGGCGAGCGAGACCTGCATCGACGTGTCGACGATGCGATCGTCGTACGGCCCGGTGCCGTGCTGGACGGCGCCGTAGAGCGCGACGCCGACCTTGACGTCGCCGGCGACCCACACGACCTGGGCGTCGACCGGGATCGACTCGTACACGATCGGCGCGAGCTCGATGGTGCTGAGGTCGGCGCCGGTGAGCTCCTTGCGATCGAATAGCTCGCCGGTGGTCGGATCGATGATGCGGAGGTAGTTCGTGCGGCTGCCGGCGCCGCGCACCGTGACGACCGAGCCACTCGTATGATCGACCGTGACGCCGTTGCCGCCGTCATCGTCGGCGGAGTAGGGCAGGTCGAGCGCGATCAGGATGCCGTCGCCGCGGTCGTACTGCAGCGCGACTTCCTGCGTGCCGCCGATCGCGGTCGGCGCCGGACCGGTGAGCAGCACCGTCTCGGCGAGGTTCTTGCCGATGAAGTGGAGGCCGTTCGGCGTGAGCGACGAGCAGGTTTCGCCGGCCGGGCACTGACCCGTTTGCGCACGTTCACCGCCGAAGCAGGCCGGGACGAGGAGGACGGAAGCTAGGAATAGGCTCTTCATTTGCCCCTTCTTGAAGCACTGGTCGTGCCAGTGGACCACCACTGGGGTTTTCGGAGGTTCGGCGCGCGACCGCCAACTCTTGCCAACAAAACCAGACATCTGTGTCGCGTCGCGACCGTCCGTGAACAGGTCTCGATCAGGGATCGAAGCGATAGCCGGAGCCGCGCACGGTGATGAAGTGCCGCGGTGCTTCCGGGTCGACCTCGAACCGCTTCCGGAGCTGGCCGACGAAGTTATCGACGGTGCGCACCGAGCCCGCGGACTGGCCCCACACGAGGCTGAACAGCTGCGCGCGCGAGAACACCTGGTTCGGGTGCCGGACGAAGAACACGAGCAGCTCGAACTCGAGGTGCGTGAGCTTCACGTCGACCCCACCACGGGCGACGACGCGCTGGGCGCGGTCGATCCGGACGTCGTCGAACCCGCACGCGTCGACCGCGACCGGCTGCGCGGCCGAGACCGCCTGCACGCGACGCAGCACCGCATCGATCCGCGCGAGCAGCTCGGAGAGCGCGAACGGCTTGGTGACGTAGTCGTCGGCGCCGAGCCGCAGGGCAGCCACCTTGTCGTACTCGCTATCGCGGGCCGACAGCACGATCACCGGCACGAGGTTGTCGGCGGCACGCAGCGCGGCCAGCACCTCGAGCCCGTTCTTCTTGGGGAGGTTGATATCGAGCAAGACCAGCGCGAAGTCGTTCGCGGTGGTCTGGGCAATCGCATCGTCACCGTCGCGCGCGATCGAGGTCGCGTGGCCGGCGAGCTTGAGGTTGAGCGCGAGCCCGGTCGCGATCGCGTCGTCGTCTTCGACGATCAGGATCACGACGGCACCAGCGTTCGCGTCGGGGCGCGTTCGGGTTCGCGGCGTCGCTTGAGCCGGATCCGGAACGCGGTCTCGCCGGGATGCGAGGTGAGGTCGAGCTTGCCGCGATGACCACGCACGATCGTGCGCACGAACGCGAGCCCGAGGCCGATGCCGGGGGCGCCGCTATCCACCGCCGCGCGCCCGCGCTTGAACTGCTCGTAGATCGATTTCTGCTCGCCCGGCTCGATGCCGATGCCGTTGTCGCGCACCACGATCTCCACCCACCGGCCGGCGCCGCGTGCCTCGATCGAGATCCGCTTCTCGGGGCCGGAGTACTTCCACGCGTTCGTGAGGAGGTTGGCGATCGCGCGCACGAGCGTGGCCTTGTCGCCGGTGACCACGAGGCCGGGCTCGAGCTCGGTGGTGATCTTGGTCGGGTTGATCAGCGTGAGCGCATCGAACGCCGCGACCGCCTCGTCGACGACGTCGCGGATCTCGACGCGCTCGCGCGCGTAGACGTGGCTGCCTGACTCCAGGCGCGACAGCTCGAGGACGCGGCCGACGAGCTCCTCGAGACGATCGGTCTCGCGCGCGAGCAGCGACAGGACCTGATCGCGCTCGGTGTCGGTGAGCCGGTTGCCCTTGAGCGACTCGATGAGTAGCCGGATCGAGGTCACCGGCGTTCGCAGCTCGTGCGACACCGCCGACGTGAAGTCGTTCTGGACGCGCGCGAGCGACGCGCCCTTGGTGACGAAGATCGAGACGAGGATGTAGCCGGTGATGCCGCTGCCGCAGAACGTCAGCACGAGCACGCCCGCGACCAGCGGGGTGCCGTGGCGCTCGCCGATCACGAGTAACAGGATCCCGATCGCGGTCATGAACACGGTCGGCACGAGGACCGCGAGCATCAGCACGAGCTGCGCGCGGCGGAGCTGGATCTGAGCCGGTGGGAACCGCACGGCTAGGCCGCGTCAGCCAGAGGCGGTGCTTCGTCTTGCAAGATGTGCACGGGCACCGGATGGAGGTCCCACACGAGCCCGACGACCGCGAGCGCGCGCAGGACGTAGTAGGTGATGTCGAGCTCCCACCAGAAGAAGCCGTTGCGCGCGGCGACTTGATAGTGGTGGTGGTTGTTGTGCCAGCCCTCGCCGAGTGTGATCAGGGCGAGCACGGGGTTGTTGCGCGAGTCGTCCTCGGTGGCGTAGCGGCGACCACCCCAGACGTGCGAGAGCGAGTTGATCGTGAACGTGCCGTGCCAGCACAGGACCTGGCAGACCGCGAAGCCCCACACGAGGCCGAAGAAGCCCGCGATGAGGAACATCGCCGTGCCGACGAGGACCGGCGGCACGAGCCAGTACTTGTCGAGCCAGCGCAGCTCGGGGTACTTCGAGAAGTCGCGGATCTTCGACAGGTCGGTGCCCTCGAGGTCGCGCGACAGGATCCAGCCGTGATGCGACCACCAGAAGCCCGATTGCTTCACCGAGTGCAGATCGCCCGGCATGTCGGAGAGCTTGTGATGCAGGCGGTGATGCGCGGCCCACCACAGCACGCCCTTCTGCGCGGTGCAGGTCGCGCCGAGCGCGAGCAGGAACTGGAACCACCGCGACGTCTTGTAGGCACGGTGCGAGAAGTAGCGGTGATAGCCGCCGGTGACGAAGAACATCCGCGGCAGGTACAGCGCGAGACACAGCACGAGCCCGGTCCACGAGAACCCGAGGACCGCGAGGCCGACCACCGCGAGGACGTGCACGCCCCAGTACGGGATCGACAGCGCGTTGAAGTAGGTATGACGCCAGCCCTTGGCCTGCGCTTGCTCGACGGGAGTCACAACCCTCGTCTAGCACGAGTGCTAGGGTCGCGGGCATGAAATACAAGAACCTAGGCGCCGCCGGCGTGAAGGTTTCGAACCTCTGCCTGGGCGCGATGACGTTCGGCGAGGCCGACGAAAAGTCGTTCATGCACAAGGCCGGTTCGGACGAGGCGACCACCTACGCGGTCCTCGATCGCGCAATTGCTGCGGGAGTGAACTTCATCGATACCGCCGACGTCTACGGCCAGGATGGCCTCAGCGAGCGCGTGCTCGGCGGCTGGCTCGCGCAGCGCGGCACGCGCGACCAGCTCGTGCTGGCCACGAAGTTCCGCTTCACGATGGGCGGCGGCGCGAACCGGAGTGGCGCGTCGCGCTACCGGATCGTGAAGTGCTGCGAGGACTCGCTGCGCCGGCTCAAGACCGATCGCATCGACCTCTATCAGATCCACATGCAGGACCTCACGGTGCCGGAGGAGGAGACGCTGCGCGCGCTCGACGATCTCGTCAGCGCCGGCAAGGTGCTCTACACCGGCTGCTCGAACTACACCGCGTACCGGCTGATGAACAGCCTGTGGCTGTCGAAGACCCAGCACCGCGCGCGCTACGTGACCTTGCGGGCCCAGTACAACCTCGCCGTGCGCGACGTCGAGCGCGAGCACGTGCCGCTATGCCGCAGCGAGGGCCTCGGCATCCTGCCGTGGTCGCCGCTCGCCGGCGGCTTCCTCACCGGCAAGTTCGAGCGCGGCAAGGCGCCGGATCCCACGTCGCGACTCGGTGCGAAGCCCGAGCGTGTCGCGCGCTACGACACCGAGCGCAACTGGAAGATCATCGAGGCCGTGCGCGCGGTCGCGACCGAGATCAGCGCCACGCCCGCGGCCGTGAGCCTCGCGTGGTTGCTCGCGAAGCCCCAGGTCACGTCGGTGATCTTCGGTGCGCGCACGGTCGAGCAGCTCGACGTGAACCTCGCGGCCGCGGATCTCGAGCTCGCCCCGAAGCATGTCGAGATCCTCGATCAGGCGTCGGCGTTCGATCTCGGCTATCCGTACGCGTTCATCAGCACCACGCAGGGCAGCTGGTAGATCTACTGCAGCTTGCCGATGCCGTTGCGCAGGCAGAGCTGTGCCATCGTGTTCTTGTGGTTCGCGGGGAGTCTCGCGAAGTAGCGCCTCGCCTTGGCCTCGTTGCTGCTGTTGCATGCAGCGAGGACGGCGAGGCGATAGAGGCTCGGATCGGGGCGACATCGGATCGAGGACTCGAGGAGCGCGAGGGCGGCGTGGTACTGGCCCTCGGTGATCGCTTGCTGGGCGCGCTTCGATAGACTGTCGGCGTCGCAGTTCGGCCGCTTGGTGATGGTGGGGGTGGGGCCCTGGGTCGCCTGCGCCAGCTTCTCGACGAGCTCGCTACCCTCGTCCTTGTAGATCGACTCGTCATCGATGCGATCGAGCCACTTCTGCGATTCGCGCAGATCACCGGAGGCGGCCGCGGCTTCGAGCTTCGAGAAGCAGTCGGCGTTGCGCGTCTCGATGACCGACATCGTCGTGAGCTCGCGCAGCACCGGGCTCCCCGACGGCACGAGCTTCGCGAGCCCGTCGGAGCACACCAGGACCTCGTCCCACTTGCGCTCGGCGGCGAGCTTGCGACACGCGAGCTCCTTGCGAGCCGGATCTTCGCCGGCGTCGGCGGGCGCGACGGCCGCGGCATCGGCCACCGGCGCGGGCTCGTGTTGGGCGACGATGGGAGCCGGCGGCTGGACCTTCGCCGAGTGCGCGAGCGCGTAGCCGAGCACGAGACCGATCGGGATCATCGACGCCATCCCGGCGAGCCACCACAAGCGAGCTCGCTTCGCCAGCTCGCCGGCGTGCTCGCCGGCCGAGCCCCGCATCGTGGTGTCGACCGGCTCGGCAGGTAGCGGCTCGACATCCGGGGTATCTCGCGAGGCGAGCAGGGCGTCGCGCACGCGCTCCATCGAGCCGGGGCGATCGCTCGGCTCCTTCGCGAGCATCGACGAGATCAACACGTCGACATACGCCGAGATCTCGGGCCGGGCCGATCGCAGCCGCGGGATCGGCGCGAGCTGGTGCTTGGCGATCAGCTCGCCGGCATCGCCGTCGTACGGAGACTTGCCCGCGAGCAGCTCGAACAGGATGCAGCCGAGCGAGTAGATGTCGCTGCGATGATCGACGCGCGCGCTCGACTTGCACTGCTCGGGGGACATGTAGCGCGGCGTGCCGAGCATCATCATCGAGTGCGTGTGGACGCCGGTCGCGCCCTCGGCATTCGTCGACACCCGCCCCCTGTCCTGATCGGAGAGCTTCGCGACTCCGAAGTCGAGGATCTTCAGGCGCTCGCCGCCGTCGACCGCGGCGTCGGGGACGAGGAACACGTTGTCGGGCTTGAGGTCGCGATGGACGATGCCCTTGCGATGCGCGGCCTCGAGCGCGGACGCCATCTGCGCGCCGAGCTCGACCACCATCTCGATCGGCAGCGGCTTGCCATCTCGTTCCTGGAGTCGGCTCGCCAGGCTATCGCCGGAGAGCAGCTCCATCGCGATGAACACGGTGCCATCCGCGATCGTCTTCGTGCCGTCGACGTGCCCGCACTCGTAGACCGTCACGATGCCGGGGTGGACGATCTTGGCGACCGCGCGCGCCTCCTGGAGAAAGCGCTGCACGACCTGCGGCCGCGCGACGTACTCGGGCTTCAGGAACTTGAGGGCGACATCGCGGCCGAGCTCGGTGTCGCGCGCCGAATAGACGATGCCGTAGCCACCCTGACCGAGCTTGTTCTGGACCTCGTACTTCCCGATTCGCAGACCGAACGAGAAGACCATCACGACCGTCGATCGTACCTCAGGAGCGCATCGGCACGCTGCCGATAAAATCGATCTTGCCGAGCTCGACGCCGTTGTGGCGCAGGATCGCGTACGAGCCCGGCCTGGCGCGGCGATTGAACTGGCGCCGGCTTCGGCATAGCGTAACCGTGATGCCCGAGAACCTAGACGAGCTTGCCGACCATACGCTCAAGGGGTCGCTGCTCGACAAGAAGCAGATCGAGGACGAGCTCCAGGGGCTCGGGGCGCGGTGGTCGGTCGATGGCAAGGACCTGAAGCTCGAGCTCAAGGGCCAGCCGATGGCGAAGTGTGGTGCCGCCGTGGCGTTCGCGACGTCGCTCGCGGACGAGATGGAACATCATCCGAAGATCGTCATGGAGTATCCCGGGACGATCCTGACGATCCACACGCACGACAAGAAGGCGATCACCGTGATCGACTTCATCTACGCGGCGCGACTCGAGCGGTGGCTGCGCGAGAACGGCTGGTAGCTAGGCGAGCGCGGCGAGGGCGATCGCGGCATCGCCGGCGAAGAACACCGTGAGCTCGTCGAGCTGGCGGCCATCGACCAGACCGGCGGCGAGCGCGGGGAGGCCGCGCGGCTCGTCGACGCAGGTGGCGAGCGCGCGCAGCTCGGGATCGACGCACGCCTCGTAGCCGAGCACGTTCACGTGGGTGCCGCGACGTAGCTGCGCGGCGGTCACCGGCACGTACGCGCCGTGGACGTTCACGATGTCGGCCGCGAGTGCTTCGGCGATCGTGACCGCCCGACCGCCGATCCGCGCGGCGAGCTCGTCGGCGCGGCCGGTCCCCGCGCAGCGCAGATCGAGCGGCGCGAACCACGTGCGGTGCGCCTCGAGTGTCCACACGGCTTCCTCGAGCTCGGGTCCGACATCGAACACGAACGACATGCTGCGTGGCGTGCCGACCGCGAGGAACCGCGACGCGACCGCGGCGGCGGCGGCCTTGGCACGGGAGAGGTGCCGAGGATCGCCGCCGGTCGGGTGGGGGCTGGTCGCCGCCGCGACGTACGCGCGCTCGACGGCGAGCACCCAGTCGGCCATCAGAAGTCGGCCTGGCGAGGCGCGCGCGGGAACGGGATCACGTCGCGGATGTTCTCGATCCCGGTCGCGTAGATGATCGCGCGCTCGAAGCCGAGACCGAAGCCGGCGTGCGGCACGGTGCCGTAGCGGCGCAGGTCGCGATACCAGCCGTAGTCCTTGGGATCGAGCTTCAT
>Ga0326726_10001565_pt1 | contig 21248 bp, 22 predicted proteins | sample MHFenrmetagenome_2_FD_207603 | JGI IMG/M metagenome (GOLD analysis project Ga0326726, IMG submission 207603) | Lab enriched peat soil microbial communities from Michigan Hollow, Ithaca, NY, United States - MHF15MN | ecosystem: Environmental > Terrestrial > Soil > Wetlands > Peat | place: USA... | reverse complement strand
GACGATGGGGGAGTGGATGGCGCGATCGCTCGAAGGCCGCCGATCGCCGATGCTCCTGCTCGCGCTGTTCGGCGCCGTCGCGCTGACGCTGTCGGCGATTGGCATCTACGGCGTGCTCGCGTTCGGGGTGGCGCAGCGGTCGCGCGAATTCGGCATCCGCCAGGCACTGGGCGCGGACCCGCGGGCGATTCTGTCGCTCGTGCTGGCGCAGGGCATGAAGACCGCCGGCGCCGGCATCGCGCTCGGCCTCGCCGGGTCGATGGCGCTCACGCGCTACCTGGAGAGCCTGCTCTACGGCGTCGGCGCCTACGACGTGTCCGTGTACGCAGGAGTGACGGCCGTGCTGTTCGCCGTCGCGATGGCCGCGTGCTACCTGCCGGCGCGCCGGGCGACGCGCATCGAGCCGACGGTCGCGCTGCGCGATTCGTAGCCGCGTCGGTTCCGTGGCGTCCGGCTTCAGCCGGACCCTAGAGCAGCGCGAATCCAATCAACCCGACGACAGCCGTGAGGCGGCTGATCCAGACGAGCGCGCCCGAGTCCGCGTGATCGGCCGCGCGCTCGCGAAGGCGTCCATCCGCTTCGGCGAGACCGACGAGCGCCGGATCGCCGTACGCGCGTCCGTCGACGCCGTACACCACCGTGCGCCGGGCGCGGAGCGCGTCGAGTATTGCCGGCGCGCTGGCATCGGCGGCGAACACGTAGGTCCGGCACATGCCGAGACGTCCGAGCCCATGATAGTCTGACGATCCGATCGCGGTCATGGGACGACGGCTGTAGAACGCTTCGAATTCGGCGGCGGCGTTCTTGAAGTATGCGGCGGGGTGCATCACTTCGCTGCCATCGAGTGCGGCCATCGCCGCGCTGTCGAACGCCGGCCAGTACTCCGCGATGGGATGAGCCGCGATCGCCACGCCGCCCTGGCTGTGGATGTCAGCGATCGCCGCCGCCGCTGTCTGATGCGGACTGACCGTGCGTGCGATGCCGACCGCGATCAGGTGAAACCGGGCCGCGCGGACCTCCTCGCCGACGAGCACCGTCGGCCCTCCAACGAGGCGCGAAAACCACGGGCCGGCGTGCGCCGGAAAGATCTTGTTGTGCGGCGTGAGGGCGAACGCGTCGAGGCCCTGGCGTTGCGCCTCCAGCACGAGATCCCACGGCGCCAGCGCCGCGCCTCCGGCGATCGCGGGATGCACGTGAAAGTCGGCGGCAATCACGCGGTAGCCGCCGAGCATCAGCGGGGGATCGACGCGCGTCCGATCGGACTCGGTGCCGGCGACGATGGAGATGAGAAGGAGGGCGCTGGCGGCGGCGCGCGGCCCGATCATAAGCCGATTCGATCGACGACGTCGGGCCAGCCGGCGTAGCCGAAGAAATACACGAGCGCCGCGGTCCAGCAGATCGCCCGCTGCAGCAGCGCGTCGCGCGTCGCCTCGGCGGGCGGGCGGCCCAGCGCGTCGCGATAGAAACAGAAGTCCAGGTAGCCGCTCCGCAGCGCGACGCCGGCGGCGATCGGCGTCAGCACCGCGAGGGTCACCGTCGCCTCCGACCAGTGGTTGATTTGCAGCGGCGTGAGAAACGACGCAGCGGCCGCGAGGGCGACGAGGAAGATCGCCCACGGCCGGCGGCCGGCGCTGAAGAGATCAAGGTCGCACGCGAACGTCCGGATGCTGCGCGCTCGTCGTCTGACGATCGCAAACGCGGTGACCTCCAACGCGGGAATGAAGCTCCACGCGACCGTGCTGCCCAGCACGAGCCGGGCCGTCAGCCGGCCCGACACAACCAGCGAGACGCAACAGCCGAGCAGCAGCGCAAACGCGACGGTCTTCTTCAATCCTCTTTACAGCCCTCTGCCCTTTGCCCTTTACTTCTTAGGCCAGACCACGCCTTGATCCTTCTTGGTGATCGGCCCGAGGCCCTTGTACATGAACCGCTGCACGCGCTGGCCGCGGTAGGTCTCCGTCGTGTAGATGTTGCCTTTCGAATCGACGGCGATGCTGTGCACGCCGTAGAACTCGCCCGGCTGTCGACCGCCCTCGCCGAACGTCGTCAGCATCTCGAGCGTCTCGCGCTCGAGGATGTGCACGCGATCGTTCTCGCCGTCGGCGAGATAGATGTACTTCTGCTGCGCGTCCTTCGAGAAGGCGATGTCCCACACCGAGCCGGAGCCCAGCGTCTCTTTGTTGATGAACATCTCCTTCACGTACGTGCCGTCCGGCTTGAACACCTGGATGCGATCGTTCACGCGGTCGCAGACGTAGAGCAGCCGATCGTTCGAGAGCTCGGCGCAGTGCACCGGATTGCGGAACTGCTGCGGCGGCGGCGCGGTCGGATTGTACCGGCCGAGATCGACGTCTTCCGGCTTGTGGCCGTACGCCCCCCAGTGCCGTTTGTACTTCCCGGTGTCCGCGTCGTAGACGATGACGCGATGGTTGCCGTAGCCGTCCGAGACGTACACCTCGTTGGCGACCTTATCGATCGTCGTCTTCGCCGGCAACCGGAGATTCTCGGTGTCGTTGCTGCCCTTGCTCTGGCCGGGCTTGCCGATCTGCATCAGGAACTTCCCGTCCTGCGTGAACTTCAAGACCATCGCGTCGTTGAAGTAGCCCTGAATGCCGCCGGTCTGGCTCTCGTCGAGGACGTTACTGCCCGCGACGCCGCGCTGGCCGCGTCCCGCTCCGCGCCCGCCGGGCGGGGTGCCGCGTCCGTTGCCGCCGATCCAGACGTTGCCTTTGTAGTCGACGGTGATGCCGTGATTCGACTCGGGCCAGTCGTAGCCCTGGCCGGGGCCGCCGAAGTGACCGATGAGATTGCCGTCCATGTCGAATTCGAGAATCGGCGGCGCGGGCGCGCAGCACTGCGCGGTAGGCGGATTCGTTGTCGCGTGGACTTCACCTGGCTCGAGCGAGCCGGCGCGGTGGATGATCCACACGTGATCCTGCGCATCCACCGACACGCCGATCGTCTGGCCGAGGATCCAGTGATTCGGCAGCGGCTTCGGCCACAGCGGATCCACCTCGAACCTCGGCGCCGTCGTCGTCGCGGCGTGCAGGCGCATCTGTTTCTCGAGGACGCTGCTGCCGGCGCCGAGCGCGATGGCGAGGGCGACCAGGGTGGTAGCGACGAGCAGGTGCCGTCTCATACGTGTCCTTTCTCCATGGCTCCGAGTTCCAGCGCCAGCTCGAGGAGCGCAGCCTCGGCGATCCCGAGGCGCTGGTAATTATCGTAGAACTCGCGCACGGCGCGCGCGCCGTGTCCCGCCTGAATCTGCTGTTCGCGCAGCGCCTTCACCCGATCGAGCACCCTCGCGACCAGCGACGCGTCGACCGTGAGGCCGTGGGAGGCGAGCAGGGTCGCGTTCCTCGCCAGGACGGCTTCGACCGCGCCGGCGCCCGAGTGTTTGCCGAAGACGAAACGCTGCGTGCCGCCGACGTCCTGTTCGCGGATGACCTGATAGATCGCCGGGTGGACCAGGATGGCCGCCGTGTGAATCCCGGATTCGTGCGAGAAGACCCCTTCACCGATGATCGGCTCGTGCGGCTGGATGGGCACGCCCGATGCGCGCTCGATGGCGTCCCGCAGCTCGTGCAACCGGTCGTACTTGAAGCGCGGCAGCGTGACGCCGTACAGATCGCGGAGCACCATCACGAACTGGTGAATCGACGTGTTGCCCGCGCGCTCGCCGATGCCGTTCGCCGTGAGGCTCGGGTGCGTCGCGCCGTGCATGACGGCGCGGACGGTGTTGATCGCGCCGAGGCCGAAGTCGTTGTGGAAATGCGCGGTCAGCTGCACGCGGCCGCGTCGCACCCCGAGCGCCTCGACGATGGCGGGGAAGTAGTGGTCGACGCCTTCGGGAGAGAAGACGCCGCACGTGTCGGAAAAACAGAAACGCGTCCCGCCGGCGGCGATGCACGCCTCCGCCCACTCGATGGCGTAGGTCACGTCGCTCCGGCTCGCATCCTCGGCGGCGAACTCGATCCGCTCGAGGCCGCGCGACCGCGCGTACGTGATGGCCCCGGTGATCAGGCGGATGTTCGCCTCGCGATAGAACGCGACCGGCGTGTCCAGCCAGGCGTTCTCGTCGAGGCCCTCCCGATTGAGCAGCGCGCGGCCGAGCTTGTATTTCAGGTGCAGATCGGACGTCGTGGACAGAATGAGCACGGACACATCGGACGGCCGCGCGCCGGCGGCGCGGACGACGTCGAGCACCGCGTCGATGTCGCCGGGCACCGCGCGGCACATCGCGAGGACGTCGAGCGACTTCCTGATCCGGCCGGCGCGCTGCGCCTCGAGGATCAGCTGCAGTGCGACGCGGTCGCTGTCCGACGAGATCGGAAACGCGACGTCCATGACGTCGATGCCGATGTCGGCGAGCAGCGCCGCGAGCTCGAGCTTCTGTTCCGGCGAGAACGCGACGCCCGGCATCTGCTCGCCGTCGCGCAACGTGTCGTCGTAGAGCACGATCGTCGCCGGATCCGGAAACCGGAGGTGCGCCGTGTACGTCTGCGGCTGGCGGACGAGCGATTCGAGCGGCTCGCGAAGGTCGATCATGGCAGCACCAGCATCACCGGACGGCGGACAGCGTCTCCGCAATCTCGCGGATCTGCGCGGCGTGCCGCGCTTCGTGCGCGCCGTGGAACGCAATCCACTGGTACGCCGACATCGGACCGAACAGCGGGTGCGGCCAGGAGACGCCGCCGATCGCAAGGCCGTCGCACGCGGTCACGGCGTCGCGCAGCACCACACGGGATCGTTCGATGGCCGCCCACGACGCATCGGCGGCGAGTCCCGTCGGCTGGATCGGATCGGGCGCGTTCACCTTCGTCCCGCGATTGAGGACCATGGCTACGTTCACTGTTGGAAGGATCGGTTCGGCGCTCGTTTCCGGACCGAGGCCCGCCTCGCCTGCGCTCGCGACGTTCGTCGTCAGGCGCTTCGCGATCAGCTGCTCGACGATCGCGAGGTGCTCGACGCATCCGGCGGCTGACCACCGTCCGGGCGCGGGCGCGCGATCGCGGTAGGACGGCTCAACGGCGTCGAAGGCCGCACGGAGCACGGCGCGCTGACGTTCGAGGTAGTCGAGCAACTCGTGGGTCCGGGGATGCATGGGCGTAGTCTACGCGAGCGCGTTTCCCGAAGTCTGCTATGTTGTTGCGGCTCTATGCGCTGGACCCTTCACCTGATCCCCGCCGTCGCCGTCCTTGGCGCGCTCTCGATGACCGGCCTGGCGCAGACCCCGCGAGCGGCGGGCGACGCCATCCGTCCGTTCGCCATTCACGTGCCGGAGGCCGTGCTCGCGGACCTCAAGGCCCGGCTCGCGCGCCCGCGTTTTCCGGAGCCTCTGCAAGGCGACGGCTGGACCTACGGGACCGACATCGCCTATCTGAAGCCGCTCGTCGCGTACTGGCGCGATCGGTTCGACTGGCGCGCCCAGGAACGCGCGCTGAACCGGTTCGAACAGTTCACGACGAACATCGACGGCCTGAACATTCACTTCATCCACCGGCGTTCGAAGGAGCCGCACGCGTTCCCGCTTCTCATCACGCACGGCTGGCCTGGCTCGTTTGTCGAGTTCACGAAGATCATCGATCCCCTCGTCGATCCGGCGGCGCACGGCGGCCGTGCCGAGGACGCGTTCGACGTCGTCATCCCGTCGATTCCAGGGTTCGCCTTCTCGGACAAGCCGAGCGAGCCGGGGTACGATCCCGCGCGCATCGGACGTGTCGAGGCGGCGCTGATGGCGCGTCTCGGGTATCAGCGCTACGGCGCCCAGGGCGGCGACTGGGGATCGATCATCAGCACGCAAATCGCCCTCAACGATGCGTCGCACGTGGCCGGCCTGCATATAAATATGTGTACCGGCGCTGCGCCTCCAGGCGCCGACCCCAACGCCGGGTTGACGGAGGCCGAGAAGGATCGCCTGAGAGTGCGCCAGACGTTTCAGGCCGAGGAGACCGGCTATCAGCAGATTCAGGGGACCAAGCCGCAGACGATCGGCGTGGCGCTCAACGATTCGCCGATCGGCCTGGCTGCGTGGATCGTCGAGAAGTTCCGCACGTGGTGCGACTGCGACGGCAATCCGGAAAAAGTCTTCACGAAGGACGAGCTGCTCACGAACATCACGCTGTATTGGGTGACGCAGACCGCCGGTTCGTCCGCGCGCATCTATTACGAAAGCCGTCATGCGGCGGCGGCGGCGCCCGTCGGCCCCACTGGACGACGTGTCGAGGCGCCCACCGCATGCGCGGATTTTCCGAAGGAGATCATCTGGTCGCCGCGCCGCTGGCTGGAACTGCGCTACAACATCACGCGGTGGACCGTGATGCCGCGCGGCGGACATTTCGCGGCATTCGAGCAACCGCAGTTGCTGGTCGACGACGTGCGTACGTTCTTCCGCGATTTGCGCTGACAGTCTCGGCGGGTCCGAAAGGACCTGCCCTACGTCTCATGAGGTAGAGGAGCCGCTGATGCGTAAGGGATGGATGATTGGGGCTGTCGCGGCGTGTGTGGCGGCGTTTACCACGGCGGTCGCCGTGCCGCGCCTGCGACACGCGTGGAAGGCCGGTGACACGCAGCCGACGCCGGCGGTTGAGGCATCCGCGAAGGCGCCGGACGCCGCCGCGTGCCCGGCCGATGCGAAGCCGGCGAATTTCAACTTCACCCTGAAGGACGTCGACGGCAGGGACGTGGCGCTCACCGACTACAAGGGCAAGGTCGTCCTGCTCGATTTCTGGGCGACGTGGTGCGGCCCCTGCAAGATTGAGATCCCCGCGTTCATCGATCTCTACACGAAGTACAAGCCGCAAGGCTTCGAGGTCGTCAGCGTCGTCCTGCTGGATCGGTTCGTCAACGCGAAACCGTTCGCGCAGAAGATGAAGATGAATTACCCTGTGCTCGACGGCGATCCGCAGCAGGACAAGATCGACGATGCGTACGGGCCGCTGTTCGGTCTGCCCATGTCGTTTCTCATTTCACGCGACGGCCGCGTGTGTCGGAAGCACCTCGGGCTGCCGGCGACGAAGGACGGCACCGAGCCGGACGAGAAGACCGTCAAGGGCATCTTCGAAGCCGAGCTCAAGGCGCTGCTCTGAAGGAACCCGAAGCGTAGAGTACGAACAGGAGTTGCGCATGACACCATCCGCTGCGCGCCTGACAGTCCTCCTGGTCCTCGGCATGCTGGCGCCGCCGGCGCTCGCGTTCGCCGGCCAGCAGCATCCGCACGAGTCGGCGCGATCGACGGAGTCCGGCGGCCATCATCACATCGCGCAGCCGCAACCGCACGCGCAGGTTGCGGCGCCCACGATGCCGGGCCTGTCGTCTGCGCAGGTTCTGTCCGGTCCGCTGCCGATGTTCCCGGCTCCGCCTGCGTCGCCCTTTAGCGCCGCTCCCTCGACATACTTACCGCATCGGGGGATTTCTCCGTTCCTCCGGCCGCGCCCCTCGATCGTGATCGGTGGCCTTGCGTTCGGCGGCGACGCTCCGTCCGAAACGACGCCGCCCACGGCCGGTCGCGCCGACACGCCGACGATCGAGACGCCCGTGGCGGCGCAACCGCCTGAGGCGCAACCACCCGACATTCAGCCGCCAGGCGCGCCGGCGCCGAGCGCCGCTCCGACGGCGCTGACGCCCGTGACGTTGTATGTGATTCCTGGGTGTTACGCCGGCGACCGGCTGCCCGTCGACGGCATATTATCGGCGGGATGCGACGTGGCGAGAATTCGGACCGTGCGCATCAGGTAGGACGTGGCGCAGAGTCGGAGGAGATCTGCCGGGAAATCGGCAGATCACCTGGCACCGCGCTTGCGACGATTCACGGTATGGTCGTCTCGCCCAAGACCACCTACTGGCACCGCGAGCTGCCTCCGATGGACGCAGAGCCCATCGGTGACCACACGCTCGAAGCCGTCAGCCGGCGTATTCCCGACACGATTGCGCGGCGCGATGAGCTCTGGAACGCGTGTCACGACGAACTGATGGAGCACGCGCGCGAACGCCTGGAGCAGGAAGTCTCCCGGCTCGGCGGGCGCTACGCGCACGTGCTCGACGAAACGATCGAACCGAAGCACGATCCGATCAGCGGTGAAGCCTGGCTGCACGGACGGTTCACGTTCGTGCTGTACCGCTGAGCTAGCGTCCCACCACTCTCAGCGCCGATTCCAGCTTGAAGGTGAGTTCGGTGTCGGCAGGAATCTTGATCGAACCGCCCTTGGTCAGCGTCTGGGCCAACGCGCCGCCGCCCGCGCCGGCGCCCGCGCCAATGGCCGCGCCCTTGCCGCCACCGGTGATCGCGCCGATGACGGAGCCAATCGCCGCGCCGCCGCCGAGGAACTCCGCGGTCCGCTTGTTCTTGCCGACGCCCTCTTTGCCTTTTTCGGCGAGGTCCACGGTGTTGAGCGCGTACTGGCGCCCGCCGACCGCTACGGATTTCAGATCGAGGATGAGATCCGACGCGCCCTTGGTCTGTCCGCCGCCCGCGGACTTGATCACGATCAGCGCGTCCGCGCCGTCCGGAATCACGACTTTGCCGTCGGCGTCCAGCACGTCCTTGGTCACGTCGGCCGCGAAGGTCTGGCCGTCCGCCGCCGTCGCTGAATCAATCTCGACGGCGTTGCGCACGCTGATCTCCGCGCCGGCAGGCACTTCGTACGTCTTCGTCGTGATGTGCGCCTCGGTTGGACGCGGGCGGGCGGGCCGCTTCGCCGCAGGGGCCGCGCTCGCCGGCGGCGTGGCGGCGGGTGCAGCGGTCGCGGGCGGCGCGGACTCCGGTGTCGAACCGCACGCCGAGACCAGCAACAGCACGGGAAGAATCCCAAGACGCTTCATGTGAGGCTCCAGTCCAAGAGGGGGTGGATCAAAGGTACGGCGCTGTGCGCGTCGAGTCAAGACTGCAGACGGCGGGCGTCCACATCCGGGAGAAACGCGGCCAGGAGTCCGATGATGGGCAGAAATGCGCAGAGCCGGTACACGAACTCGATGCCGGCGCGATCGGCGAGCGCGCCGAGCACGGCGGCGCCGAGGCCGCCCATCCCGAACGCAAATCCGAAGAACACGCCCGAGATGAGTCCGATGCGGCCGGGGACGAGTTCCTGCGCGTAGACGACGATCGCCGAGAACGCCGAGGCGAGCACGAGGCCGATCATGATCGTGACAATCGGCGTCCAGAACAGGTTCGCATACGGCAGCGCCAGCGTGAACGGCAGCACGCCGACGATCGATCCCCAGATGACGTACTTCCGGCCGAAGCGATCGCCGATCGGTCCGCCGAGGATCGTCCCGGCGGCGGCCGCGGCAAGAAAGATGAACAGGTTGATCTGCGCGGTGCGCACCGAGACGTGGAACTTCTCGATCAGGAAGAACGTGTAGTAGCTGTTCAGGCTCGCCAGATAGAAGTACTTCGAGAAGATCAGTGCGCCGAGAATCGCGAGAGGCCAGCCGACCCGCCGAAACGCCTGATCGCCGGCCGTGCGCGAGGGCGGGCGCGGCAGCGCGACCGGCCGCGACTTGTACCAGTCGCCGATCCGCCACAGGATGATCATCGCGAGCAGGGCGAGCGGCGCGCACCATGCCACGCTCCATTGCCCTCGGGGCGCGACGAGGAACGCCGCGAGCAGCGGCCCGAGCGACGATCCGGCGTTGCCGCCCACCTGAAAGAGCGATTGCGCGAGGCCGTGCCGTCCGCCCGACGCCATGCGCGCCACGCGAGACGACTCGGGATGAAACACGGCGGAGCCGACGCCCATCAGCGCCGCGGCCACGAGCAGCGCGGCGAACGTGCCGGCGATCGACAACAGCAGCACGCCCGCCAGCGTGACGCCCATGCCGACGACGAGCGAGTACGGCGTGGGCCGCCGATCGGTGTAGTGCCCGATGAGCGGCTGCAGCAGCGACGCCGTCACCTGCAGCGTGAGCGTCATCAGTCCGATCTGCGCGAAGCTCAGCGCGAACGCGGTCTTCAGCAGCGGATAGATCGACGGCACGAGCGCCTGGATCGTGTCGTTGAGGAGGTGGGAAAAGCTGATTGCCGCGAGCACCGTGAACGCAGTGGTCTCGTAGCCGGACTGCGGGCGCGGCGGCGCCGTCGGGCTCAATGAGGTCGCGGTGGCCATGTCGTCGCGGTTCAGCCAGTGTACGTCATCCGGATTCGAGGGCTAGAATAGGGCTGTCGAGAGGGAGGGACCGTGCCTTCGCGCTCGCTCACCGCACTGCTCATCGCCGCCTTTGTCTTCGCCCTGCAACACACGGATCCCGCGCCGCGCGAGCTCGGCTTCATCAAGAACGGTCGCTATCACCACATCGCGACCGGCGTCGAGTTTCCGATACCGAATGGATGGTCGGTGCTGTCGGCGTCGGGTTCATCGGACGATGGCGAGCAGGTGCATCTCGGTGATGACGCGACGCCGGCGTCGTACGTCGCGATCTGGCTGAAGCGGGAGCGCAATGCGCCGGCGGTTGTCGACGCGATGTTGCGAAACGCTGCCCCGCGGAAGCGGGAGCAGCGCGACAGCATCGGCACGCAGCACTATGCGTTCCGCTCCGACAGTATTCAGCGCACGTCGATCGGCGGACGGAACGCCGTGAACGCGACCGCTGACTTCGTCGCGTTCAACGGCGCGAAGCAGGTCGAGTACTTCACGTGGATCTTCACCGGGCGGACGCGGGTCCAGTTCGACGTGCGGGGCCCCGAGCCGGACGCAGGACTGACCGCGGCGCGGTTTCAGACGATCGTGCGCGCGGCAAGAATTCCTTGAGCAAAAAAAGGGCGGGTCCGAAAGGACCCGCCCTACAAATCGCTCGGCTGAAGCCTCGCGCTACGACCGCGCCGCCACAGCGCCACGACGGCGCGATGACGATCGGTTACGCGATCTTCACTTTGCGCGGCGCCTGCGAGTCTTCTTCGAGGAACGACTTCTTGGTCTCGTTCTCCTGCGCCGTCTTCTGCACCTTGCCGTTGATGTCGGTCGCGCGCGAGATCAGCGTGTGATCGCCTGGCGTTGCGCCGCTCCAGGTGTAGGTATAGAACTTCCAGCCGTACTTTTCCTTGGTCGACGAATCCGCGGTCGCCATCTGCCACGGGCCGTCGTCCACCTTCACTTCGACGGATTTGAGCGGCGTGCCGTCGTTCAGCACGATCGCGAGAACCTTGTACTGGCTGCCGGTCTTGGTGACGCGCGCGATGAACGACTTCAGGTTCATGTGCGTAACCGAGGTTTCCTTCCACATCATCTCGCCGTCGATCATCTCGCCGCGCAGCGTGCGGTACCAGCGCGCCTGGAACCGCCCGAGGTACGCGTCTTCCTGCAGGTGGATGTGCTGGAGCCATTTCACGTTGCATACGCCGTAGTAGCCCGGCACGAGCAGGCGGAGCGGGGCGCCCTGATGCTTCGTCAGCGGCTCGCCGTTGAGCGCGTAGGCGAGGAAGATCTCCGGCGACAGCGCCTTCTCACGCGGCAGGCTGCGGCCGAAGTTCTGTTCGAGCGTGAACTTCTGCGTCCGCCATTCGATCTCCTCCTGGCCGTGATCGGCGCCGAAGAAGACGAATTCCCTCGCGTTCGCCTTGACGCCAGCCGCATCGAGCACGCTCTTGAGCGGCAGGCCGGTCCAGCGACCGTTGCCTGACAGGCCGTTCAGCGGCCCGCGGTTGCCCGAGCACTCGAAGCCGTTGACGAGTTCCTTGCCGCCCATCTTCTTGAGATCGTCGAGGGAGAACGACTTCGTCTGGTTCACGAGGCCGGTCACCTTCAGCTTGTAGGTCGCCGCGTCCACGTCCGGATGACCGTAGTGCTGGGTCGTCGCGAACTTGTTCGCCGGCGTGAACGGACCGTCGATCGTCCGGAGGTCGAGCGTCCGCCGGTCGGGCGGGACCTCCCAGCGGACGTTGTCTGGAATGTCGGTGAACGGCACGAGCGTTTCGCCTTGAGCAAGCACAGGGAGCGCCCATTCGGGCACCGCGAACATGCTCATCCCCGCCACTGCCAGGCCGCCCTTGAGGATGTCGCGACGAGTCTGGTGCATGGTCATCTTGAAGGTCCCTTTCCGGCTGTTGTCGCCTGGCAGATGCTAACGCGTCGAGCCTGTACTTGTCATCAGAGACATTCGCCATTCCCCGAGTCCTTTTGGCCGATCTCTAAAGAAAGGATGGGGGGCGGCCGAAAGATAGATGTCACAAGTTGTCCGTAGGTCAGCACGCTTGGAGGTTCAGAATGCGAAGGTCGTGTCTCGTTGCGGCCGGGGCGGTCGTCTTTAGCGCGATTCTCCCGGTCCAGAGTCTTGCCCAGGGTCCGTCCCCGTCAACGACGTCCGCGACGTCCTTGAACATATCGGAATCGGTGGTGATGTCGAACTCGACCGTGTCGGCGCCTGATGCGCCATTCGAGCAGGGCAACAACTACCGCGCGCTCGGAAATGGCCCGGGCGTCGCCGTCGGCGTCAAGGCTGGCACCCTCGGGATCGGCATTCAGGCAGCGGCGCAGGTGGCGAATCGGGTCAACGTGCGGGGTGGGTTCAACGTGTTCAGCTACAACCACACCTTCGACCAGAGCGGGGCGAGCATCGATGGGTCGCTCAAGCTGCAGTCCGTCGAAGCGGAACTGGACCTGCTCATCGGCGGCGGTTTCCGGTTCAGCCCGGGCGTTCTCCTCTACAACAACAACCACGTGGACGGGACGCTGAGCGTTCCCGCCGGGAGTTCGTTCTCCATCGGCGGTCAGAACTACACGAGTCAGGCAGCCGATCCCATCCGCGGCACGGCTTCGATGACCTTCAACAAGTTCTCGCCGATGCTCGCGCTCGGCTTCGGCCAGATGGTGCCGCGCAGCGGCCGCCACTTCAGCGTCCAGTTCGACCTCGGCGTGGTCTTTGAGGACGTGCCGAAGGTGGGGCTCACGTATGCCGGCACCGGCTGCCTCGTTGGCGTGCCCGCGGCGCTCGGCTGCAAGCCCATCAACACGCAGGCCAACATCACGAGCGCCATCGCGGACGAGCAGACGAAGTTCAGCGACGCCGTCAACGTTCTCAAGTACTACCCGGTTCTTTCGCTCGGCTTCGGCTGGAGGTTCTAGTATCCTGTCGATATGCACCGGCGCGACTTCCTGCGGGTTCTCGGAGTCGCGCCGGTGACGTTTTCCTCCTCGCTGTCCGCAGTTCAACGCCCGTCGCGTCGACAACGTCCACAGGGCGCCACCGTTCTCTACAACGATCGCACCGTCACGCTGACCGACGTCCGCGCCGATCCGGCGCGGACCGTGGACGCGCTGTGGGTGCGCAAGTCCGACTTGCCGCGCATCAACGAATTCGAGGTCAAGCCACAGGGCGTGTGCCGCGCCGACGTCTGCATTCCGATCCCGAAGTCCATGACGAGCGGCGCGCACTTCAACCTCACCGCGTTCGCGAAGAAGGTGGGACAGACCGTCGTTGCAGAGCCGGGCGTGCGTCTCTGGAGCCTCGGCGAGATTCCCGTCGTCCGTGGATCGTTCCTCGAGTCGCGCCTGGCGCCGGACGTCGTCGTGCCCGATCGCACGGGGAAGCCGGTCAGCCTCTCGAGCTTCAGAGGGAAGAAGATGCTGCTGGTCACCTGGGCCTCATGGTGAGGGTGCCGATTTGATCTGCCAGGCTGGCAGAAACTCTACGACGAGCTGAAGGGCCGCAATTTCGAGATCGTTGCGGCGGCGCAGGACGTCGCCGGCGAAAAGGCGGCGGGGCACTGGTACGACCTCGCGCACGCGACGTTCACGACGCTCGTCGACTCGCAGCATGCCGTCAGTTCCGCGTTCCAGTTCATCAACGTGCCGACCGGCGTCTGGATCGACGAACGCGGCCGCGTCGTCCGTCCCGGCGAGCCGGCGTGGACCGAGAGCCGCACGGACACCTACGGCGGCAAGGCCCTCGTCATCGAGGGCGCCGAGTATCTCAACGCGATTCGCGACTGGGTAACGAACGGCGAGCGAAGCACCTACGCGTTGTCCGATGAAGAATTCGCGAGACGCGTGAAGCCGCGCTCGGCCGCGGAGATGGAAGCGGACGCGAGCTTCAAGCTCGCGGTCTGGCTCCTGCAGGCCGGCGACGCGGAACGCGCGGCGACGTACTTCACCCGCGCGCAGACGCTGAATCCGGGCGATTGGAATTACTTCCGGCAGGATTGGAGCTTCACGCCGTCAGAGGCCGGACGGAAGTGGCTCGAGAAGTTCCGCGCCCTCGACACGCCGTACTACCCGACGCTTGATCTGAAACCCAAGCCCAAGGGCTAGAGATTTCAGACTTCAGAATTCAGATTTCGGATTCGGAGAGTTAGACTGATCTCCGATGCGCGAGCGTCTGATCGAGGCGATCGAGCGCGAGGTTGCGGGTTGGCCCGGCGTGTCGGCGGGCCCGCACCGTTTCGGCGGTACGGAGTTCCGCGTCGGCCGCCGCGAGATCGGCCATCTCCATCGCGACGGCCTCGCCGATCTGCCGTTTCCGAAGAAGATACGTGAGCAGCTCGTGCGTGAAGGCAGGGCAGAGCCGCACCACATCCTGCCCGAGAGCGGCTGGGTCAGCCACGCCGTTCGCGACGACGCCGATGTGTCGGAAGTGATCGCGTTATTTCGCCTGAACTACGCTCGTTGACTCGCGGCGATTACCCTTACCCACTTACTCACCTACCCAATTACTCAACTACCCGGTTCATTGTCATCCTACTCGTACCGCAGCGCGATGACGGGGTCGAGCCTGGTCGCTTTCCGCGCCGGCCAGAAGCACGCAGCCACTGAGACGACGACCATCACGAGCGCAATCAGCGCGATCGTCGCAGGATCGCGCGAGCTCGTCTGGACCAGCAGGCTCTTCAGCAGCTGGCCGACGCCGAACGCGCCCGCCATGCCGGCCGGCAATCCGATCGCCAGTTGCATGAGCGATCGGCGCAGCACGAGCCACAGCACCTGCTCCGGCTGCGCGCCGAGCGCCATCCGGATCCCGATCTCCGACGTCCGCTGCGACACCGAGTACGCCGTGACCGCGTAGAGGCCGACGGCCGACAGCACGAGCGCGATCCCCGCGAAGATCGCGAACATCGATCCGAACACGCGCATCGGCCACCGCATCTGCGCGAGCCGCGCATCCATCGTCTGGATATCGAAGAGCGGCAGGTCCGGTTCGACGATGCGCATCTCCTCGCGGATCAGCGGCGTGACCGTGCCGGGTTCGGCCGCCGTGCGCACGATCAGCACCGAGAAGCGCTGCGGGTCCGCGCGGTACGGCACGTACACAATTGGATCCGGATCGGGATCCTGAACGTTGCGCTGCCGCACGTTCGGCACGATCCCGACGATCGACGCGTCGAGCGGCAGCGATTGATTGGGTCCGGGCGGCGCCGTGTCCACGAGATGGATTCGGCGGCCGATCGGATCCTCGCCGGAGAAGTGCATTGCGACGAATCGCTGATTGACGATTGCACTCGGCGACGACGGCGTTCCGTCCTGATCCGTGAACGCGCGGCCACGGACGACGGGCAACCGCATCGTCTCGAAATAGCCGCTGCTGATTCCCAGCACGGTGACCTCGGGCACGGGGACGCCGTCAGGCTGCGGCCGTCCTTCGACCGAAAGCTGTCTCGAGAATCCGCCCTGCATCGGCGCGTTTGTCGTCAGCCCGAACGACTGAATGGCGTGAACGCCGCGCAGCCGCTCCTCGAAGTGCTGGTAGATCGCCGTCCGCGGTTCGCGCTGCGGATACTTCGTCAGCGGCAGCGTGAGCCGCATCGTCAGCAGGTGCGACGAGTCGAATCCCATGTCCATGCGATAGAGCGTCAAGAAGCTCCGCATCATGAAGCCCGCGCCAGCCAGCAGCACGAGCGTCAGGATAACCTCGGCGACGATGAGGGCACCGGTCCAGCGTCGCGCGCGCATGCCGCCCGTGCCGCTGCGGCCGCCGCCTTCCTTCATCACCTCGTTGACGTCCGTCTTCGAGACGTGGAGCGCCGGCGCGAGGCCGAAGATGAACGCCGTGGCGACGCACACGGCCGCGAGGAACACGATGACGATCGGATCGACCGTGAACTTCATCCAGTACGGCTTGCCTTGATCGGTGAGGACGCTGTCGAAGATCCGGATGCCGCCGAGCGCGAGGCCCATGCCGAGCACGCCGCTGATGATTGACAGCAGGAGGCTCTCGACCAGCAACTGACGCACGATCCGCCAGCGGCTCGCCCCGAGCGACACGCGAACGGCGATTTCGCGCGTGCGCTGCGCCGATCGCGCGAGCAGCAGGTTCGCGACGTTGGCGCACGCGATCAGCAGCACGAAGCCGACCGCGCCCATCAGCGACCAGAAGATCAACGTGATCTGCGGACCCGTCACGCTGTCGTTGTACTTCAGCAGGTTGGGTTTGATGTTCTTGTTCGTGTCGGGGAAATCGTGCGCCAGCTTCTCTTCGATGTTCTGCAACTCCGAGCGCGCCTGCGCGACGGTCACGCCGGCGTTCAGTCGCCCCATCACCTGGAACGACCGGACGCCGCGCCTCGAGTTGCTCAGCTCGGGCGGCAGCATCGACAGCGGAATCCAGACATCGGTGTTGAACGGGAACTTCATGTCCGGCGCCATCACGCCGATCACCGTGGCGACGAGGCTGTTGACCTTGATGCTGCGCCCGATCACGGCGGCGTCGCTGCCGTAGCGGTTCTTCCAGATGCCGTTGCCGAGCATCACCGTCGGCTCCGCGCCCGGGCGATCGTCTTCCGCGCGGAAGTCGCGGCCGATCACCGGACGCTGGCCGATCATCTGGAACGTGTTGGCGGAGACGTACGCGCCGCCGAACTGCTCGGGCGCCTTGCCTTCGTCCGCCACGTTGACGCCGGCGCCCATGAACATCGTCAGGCCGGAATAGGATCGCGCGGCCTCGCGGATGTCGATGAAGTCGAGCCGCGACACGCCGAGATTACGTCCGCGCGCGTCGAGGCTGCCGATCGACACGATGCGGTCGGGGTCGTCGAAGGGAAGGCCGCGCAGGAGGACGGCGTTCACGAACGTGAACACGGCGGCGTTCGCGCCGATGCCCAGCGCAAGGGCGATCGACGCGACCGCGGTGAACCAGCGGTCCTTAATCAGAAGCCGGACCGCGTACCGGACGTCCTGCCACAGCGCCATGAGGCCTCCCGCGGACGAGTTGGACCCTTAGACACCGAGTTATTACGAAATGTTCAGTGCGAGGTTAACGATGTGGGTATTACAACCGCGCGTCGACTTGGGCCCGGGCCATCATGTGCGCGAACAAGCTGAGCGTTCCGGCGACGAGATAGAAGACGAGCCACGCTTCGAGCACGCTGCCGAGCGAGGCGATCGAGACGCTGCCAAGCAGCACGACGCCCAGGGCGAGTGCGACGACGCTCGGCCTGAGACGCGCGTACTGGCGCGCCCGCGCCGCGAGCGCCAGCGTGAACAATCCGATCAGCTGCTGGCAGATCCACCATCGGGATCGGCCGCCGGCGATCTCTTCCAGGAGATCGCCGATGAGCGCCTCTCGCGCCCCGGAACCGTCAGCGCGAGACAGGAGCCTCAGCACCAGTGGAGGACAGACCATGGTCATCCTTCGTGGACGGGGATCCCCCGCCATAGCACTGTCAGCGCCTTCTTCGCGGCTCTGACCTCTCGCAATCCCGCAGTGGTAATCGAAAAGTACCGTTTGGCGCGGCCGCCGCGCTCGGGTGTCGGCTGACCGACCGTCGAACGGACCAGGCCCTTCTCTTCGAGTCGTTCGAGGGTGTTGTACACGCTCGCGAGGATGACCGGCTTCCCGGTGCTGTGCTCGATCGCATGCGCAATCGGCACGCCGTACGCATCGTCTCCGTGACGGAGGAGCGCGAGCAGGACGAGCAGCTCGAAATGCCCCAACGATTCCCTTGACATATGGCCACCTTTTACTACTAAATGGCCATCGATGCAAGCCGGTCTCGAAGCACGACACCTCACGAAGTACTACGCCGCGATCCCGGCGATTCGCGATGTCAGCTTCACGCTCGAGCCCGGCACGATTCTGGGGCTGCTGGGGCCGAATGGCTCCGGCAAGTCCACGACGGTCTCGCTATTGACCGGGCTGCGCGAACCTTCGGCCGGCCAGGTCTGGTTCGATGGCCGCAATATCGCCGATGGTCTGGTCGAGTACAAGGCCCGCGTCGGCTACGTACCCGAGGAAGCGCACCTCTACACCTTCTTGTCCGCGCGCGAGCATCTCGAGCTCATCGGCCGGCTGCGCCGGCTCCCGGCGCCACTCATGGCACGCAAGATCGCGACGCTCCTGGATTTGTTTGGTTTGACCGGTGCAGCCAATCAGCCGATCAGCGGGTACTCCAAGGGCATGAAACAGAAGGTGCTGCTCATTGCCGCGCTGTTGCACGATCCCGATCTGCTGATTCTGGATGAGCCGGAATCCGGCCTGGATCTCACGGCTGGTCTCATGCTGCGACATCTGATTCCGATCCTCGCGGCGCGCGGCAAGACCATCGTGTACAGCTCGCATGTGCTGGATCATGTCGAACGCCTCTGCGCCGAGGTCGTGGTGCTCCATCGCGGCCGCATCGTCGCCGAGGGGCGTGTGTCTCAGCTGCGCGCGATGACGCAGCGCAACGCATCGCTCGAGGACGTCATCGCGCAGCTGGTCACTACTGTCGACCCGGCCGGAACGGCGCGCGATGTCGCCGACGTCACCGGTCTCCGCGCATGACGCCGGTCACGCCTGTCGAGGATGACACCGCGGGCCGTCTGGTGACCCACCTCTTTCTTCGACGCCTCATCGACAACGACGTGATCTCGCCGCATGCCGACCGTCACGAGTCGCTAGCCGTGCTCTGTGCCCTCGTCGTGTCGCTCGCGGTCTTCGTGACGTTCTTGATCTCGACGGACTACCTGGCCGCGTTCATTCAACTGCCCGGGCCGACGGCGCTCCACGCGTTGTCGGATCGCTTCCTGTTCATTGCAGCATCGATCGCCGTGAGCGCGCTGGCCGCGCTGATGGTCTGGGACGCCCTGGCGCTCGAGCCGCGTGACGCGGCGATTCTCGGGCCGCTGCCGATTCCGGCGCGCACGATCACGCGCGCGAAGCTCGCCGCCGCCGTGGTGTTCGGCACCGTCTTCGCATTCGCGCTGAACGCGGTCCCCAGCGTGCTCTATCCCGTGTTTCTGACGTTGAACATGCGGGGCATGAATGGTCGTGGCATCCTGCAACTGATCGCCGGGCACGCGACGAGTGTGGTGATGGCGGGTCTCGTCGGCTTCTTCGGTGTCCTGGCGATGCGTGGCGTGCTTCGCCTGATGGCCGGCGAACGCGGATTCCGGCGGATCTCGAGCACGCTGCAGAGCTCGCTCGTGGTGTGTGCGGTCACCGCGCTGCTCTTGGCGCCGACCGTTCGACCGACTGTCGTGCGCGACTGGGTCGCCGGCGTAATGCCTGTTCGATGGCCGGCGCTTCCCGTGCTGTGGTACCTGGGCGCGAACGAAACCCTCGCCGGACACATCGTGGCCCAGACGCCACTCGTGCCTCCGCCTCGATTCTCGTTCGTCGCGTTTCCCAGGCAGGAGGATGACGCCGGTCGAGCCGTCTATCGCGCGCTGGCGCCGCGGTTTGCTGCACTCGCCGAACGAGCGTGGCTCTCGGTGCCGATGGTCACGTGCCTCGCGATCGTCACGTTCCTGTGGAACAATCGCCGCCTTCCCGATCAATCCACCAGCGGCCGCGTCCGTTCGCGCTTCCGCGCGAGCATTCGCAGAATGGTGGAACGGCTGACCGATGGGAACCCGGAGACGCAAGCCGGTTTCTTTTTCACATGGCAGACGCTGACAAGAAGCGTTGCCCATCGCACGATCGTCGCGATTGCCGTAGCGGCTGGATCCACACATCTTTTGATGGCGTTGGCCACGAGCGGTGCGCACAGACTGCCAGTCCCTTCCGTACCGCTCGGGCTGTTCGCCATCAACATCATGGCGCTGGCGTCGCTGATGGCAGGCTTCCGGTATGCCGTGACGGTCCCGGCGGACCTGGCGTCGAACTGGACGATTCGCATGGCCTGGTTCGGCGACGAACGCGGCTATCTGGCCGGTGTCAAACGTGCGGCCAGCGTCGGACTGGTCACCGTGCCGCTGCTGCTGCTCCTGCCGTTGCACGTCGCGGTCTTTGGATCTGCTATTGCCGTCGTGCACTCGATTTTCGGCTTCTTGATCGCCACGGCAACGCTGGATGGAATGTTCCTGGGCTACCGTCAGTTTCCTTTTGCCTGCAGCTATGTGCCCATCGAGAATCCGAAGCTGCTCTGGCCTGTGGGGCTGGCGACCATGCTGCTTGTCACCTACGAATTTGCGGACGTGGAACGATGGGCGTTGCAGACGACGACGCGGACGGTGGGGCTCGGCCTCGCGTTGGGCGCGATCGTGCTGCTGGTCAAATTCATCGATCGGACGAGGCGGCGCGAACGCCTGCCCGTGAATTTCGACGAACGGCCGGCGCCGGCGACCCAACGATTGGGCCTGCTCGAGCGGATGGTGAATCCCGACTAGACCGGATTACGCGGACGCCGAGGCCAGCGTCGCTTCGTACTCTTCGTAGCCGCCTTTGAAGTCGCGGATCGTTCCGTGGTCGAAGTGCCAGACGCGCGTGCCGACTTCATCCATCACGTCTTCGTCGTGCGTTACGAGGAGGACCGTGCCCTCGTACTTCTGCAGCGCGATGTTCAGCGCGTTGATGGACTCGAGGTCCAGGTGGTTCGTCGGCTCGTCGAGGACGAGGACGTTCGGCTTCTGCAGCATGATCCGGCAGAAGAGCAGGCGCGCCGTCTCGCCGCCCGACAGCGCCGCCGTCGGCTTCAGGCCCTCTTCGCCGCTGAACAGCATCTGGCCGAGCAGGCCGTGGATGTCCTGCCGCGACGCGCCGGGATCGAAGCGGTGCAGCCACTCGACGGCGGTCAGCCCGCTCTCGATCTCGCCCGTGTGATCCTGCGGGAAATAGCCGATCGACACTTCATGTCCCCAGCGCACGGTACCGGCATCGAGGTCCGCCGGTGATGCCTTCAGATTCGGCGTGTCCGCGAGCAGCGCCTTGAGGAGCGTCGTCTTGCCGAGGCCGTTGCGGCCGACGAGAACGATCTTCTCGCCGCGGTTCACGATCGCGGTGAACTTCGTCACGACCTTGTGGTCGCCGAACGCTTTCGTCACGCCGTCGAACTCGAGCGCGACGCGGCCTGACGGCCGGTGCATCGTGAACTTGATATACGGACGCTGAATGTTCGAACGCGCGAG
>Ga0326726_10001564_pt1 | contig 21258 bp, 16 predicted proteins | sample MHFenrmetagenome_2_FD_207603 | JGI IMG/M metagenome (GOLD analysis project Ga0326726, IMG submission 207603) | Lab enriched peat soil microbial communities from Michigan Hollow, Ithaca, NY, United States - MHF15MN | ecosystem: Environmental > Terrestrial > Soil > Wetlands > Peat | place: USA... | reverse complement strand
GCTTTGTTCCGGTAGAGATTTTCCGTGGGGGCAGCGTTCCAGCGGGCAAATATTCGTTGCTGCTGCGGGCCCGGTTCCAGTCGGCCGAGCGTACGTTGCGGGAAGAAGAAGTAGCACAGTGGTCGACGCAGATCATCAGGGCGCTCGAGGACCTGGGCGGAAAACTGCGGGCGTAGAAGACCTTCAAACCTCCACGCTGTCATGCTGAGCGAAGTCGAAGCACCCCTACTACACAACTGAACTCTCGGTTCCGCACGCTGGCAGCCTGGAATGAGTGCGCGAAGGGAATAGGGGGCCCTTCGACTGCGCGGCTGCTTCGCGAAGCGAAGCAGCCACTCCGCTCAGGATGACAACTGATAATTTCGTTCTTGTACACTACTGATGTGCGCGTTCTCTTCGGCGTGACTTTCCTCGCCGCGACGGTTCTGGCTGCAGCTGCCACATCTCCCGCGCCCGACAAACCAACCCCGACTTTCTACAAGGACATTCTGCCCCTGCTCCAGGACCACTGTCAGAGCTGTCATCGCCCGGGCGAAGTTGCTCCCATGCCTCTGGTAACGTACGAACAGACCCGGCGATGGGCGCCGGCCATCGCGATAGCAGTGCAGAACGGGGTGATGCCGCCATGGTTTGCGGACCGTCGATTCGGACACTTCTCCAACAATCCTTCGCTTACGCCGCAACAGATTGCGAGTGTACCGGCATGGGTCCAGGCTGGCTGTCCAGCGGGCAATCCGCATGACGCGCCCTCGGCCCCGCACTGGACCGAAGGCTGGAACATCGCGCAGCCGGACGTCGTCCTGCCAATGCCCACGCCGGTCACGATCCCGGCGGATGGCGACGTCGAGTACACCTACGAGATCGTGCCGACCCACTTCAGCGAAGACAGATGGATACAGATGGCCGAAGTTCATCCCTCCAGCCCGCAGTATGTGCATCACGCCGTAGTGTACATACGGCCGCCGGATTCCAGGTGGCTGCGGCACGCGCCGGTCGGAGCGCCCTTTACGGCTTCGACGCTCAGCGATCCGCAGGAGCGTCTCGAGGCGCATGGAACCACGAGCGATTTGCTGCTGGTGTACGCGCCGGGCAGTTCGCCGGACCACTGGCCGGATGGCATGGCAAAGTTCGTCCCGGCGGGATCAGACCTGGTTTTCCAGGTCCACTACACCACCAACGGCATGGCAGGAAGCGACCGGACAAGCATCGGACTGGTGTTTGCGAAAACACCACCGCGACAGCGGGTCATCACCCTGCAGCTCAACGATCATGCCTTCATCATTCCGCCCGGAGCGGATGACTTTCGGGTTGAAGTGCAGGGCACGCTGCCGCATGACGCCACTCTGCTCAGCCTGTTTCCCCACATGCATCTCCGGGGGAAACGTTTCGAGTACGACATTGTGAGGCCTGACGGCTCGATTGAGACTCTGTTGCGTGTGAACTACCATTTTCATTGGCAACTGAGTTATCGCCTGGCGGAGCCGAGACCGCTGAAGGCTGGAACCAGGCTGCGCGCCGTGGCCTGGTATGACAACTCGCGCAACAATCCGCACAATCCCGACCCGGATGCGACCGTGACCTGGGGCGACCAGACTTATCAGGAAATGATGGTTGGGTTCTTTGATGTGGCGGTGCCGGCGAATATGGATAAAGAACATTTCTTTATTCGCGGCCAAGGCGGACACTAGACCCAGGCGGACTCGCGTCAACCATTTGTCTCCATGGGGCACACCGGCTCTCCTCCGTTCGAAACCAGCGCTCTTACCCGCGATGACTCGGGTCGTTCCAGGGGTCACGCCTCCGGTCGTTTGTTAGGTGTTATGTTGTGAACTTTCCTGGATGGACTCAACAAAAGTCTTCTTGTTGCTATCCAAACTGACATGGCCCGCGTCTAGGAACATCGGGGCATAAGTAAAAGTCCAGATTTTCGTTCATGGCGAGTCCGTCCGCTCACTAGAAATTCAAAGGAGTGATCCTATGCGCCGATATGGCTTCAACCGCCTGGTATTGACTGTGGTTGTGTTAGGTGTGGCAACGTGGAGTGCCTGTGACAAGGCGAATACCTCAGGAACATCCAAAGCCACGGACTCCGGCGGAAAGATTCCGGTTACGACCAAATCAGAAGATGCGCGCCAGGAATTTCTGCAAGGGCGGGAGCTTTCGGAAAAGCTTCTGGCCCAGGATTCGGTGCAGCATTTTGACAAGGCCATTGCTCTGGATCCGGAGTTTGCTTCCGCGGAGCTGGCGCGGGCCAATGCCGCCGGCACTGCCAAGGAATTTTTCGAGCATTTGAACAAGGCAGTGGCCCTAGCGGACAAGGCTTCGGATGGCGAGCGGCTGCTTGTTCTTGCCAACCAGGCGGGGGCGAACGGCGACGCGGTCAAGCAGAGGGAATACTTCGAGAAGCTGGTGGCCGCGTATCCGAATGATGAACGGGCGCACTTCAATTTGGGCGCGTTTGAGTTTGGTCAGCAGGACTACCCTCAGGCCATCGAACATCTGAAAAGAGCGCCCGAACTGGCCCCTAACTATTCGCCGGCCTACAACATGCTGGGCTACTCTTACCGGCAGGCGGGTGATTACGCCAATGCCGAGCAGGCCTTCAGGAAATACATCGAGCTGATTCCGAACGACCCCAATCCTTATGACTCTTACGCCGAGCTGTTGCTGAAGATGGGCAAGTTCGACGACTCGATCGCGCAGTACCGCAAGGCGCTCATGATTGATCCCCATTTCGTACCGTCGCACTTCGGAATTGCGGCCGATCTGTTGTATCTGGGAAAGTCAGCGGATGCGACAGCGGAGCTGCAAAAGATGGCGGACCTGGCGCGCAACGACGGAGAATTGCGGACCGCGTTGTTTGGCATGGCGGTTGTGGCTTCCGATGGCGGCCAGCTGGACAAAGCAGTGCAGGCGATGGACAAGGAATATGCGGTTGCGGAAAAGAAGAACGACGTAGCCGCGATGGCGGCCGACCTTCAGGCCAAGGGGAACATCATCGCCGAGATGGCGAAGTATGACGTGGCGGGCCAGCAGTTCGATCGCTCGTTGCAGATGGTGGAGAGCTCAAGCTTGTCGCAGGAGATTAAAGACAATGCGAAGCTCCTGCATCACTACAACCTGTGTGCGTTGGCTATAGGTAAGAAGGACTACGCGGCGGCGAAGGGCCATGCAGAAGAATACCGCCAGGGAGCAGAGGCGTCGAAGAATCCGGCGCAGCTGAAACTGGCCCACGAACTGGCGGGCCGAATCGCCCTTGCTCAGAAAGATTACGACAATGCGATCAAGGAACTGGAGCAAGCCAACCAGCAGGATCCCCGTAACCTTTATCGCCTGGGCCAGGCCTATCAGGCCAAGGGCGACGCAGCGCAGGCACAGAAGTTCTTCGCCGAGGCTGCAGGATTTAATTCGTTGCCAGCGCTGAACTATGCCTTTGTCCGGGCGAAGGCGCAGAAGATGGTGGCAGGCACGAAAGGATAGGCAAAGAAAAACTCTCCCTTCCGGGCGTCATCTGAGGGACTTCAGTCCCGAAGAGCCTGCCGTGAGCGAAGTCGAAAGGAGTCTTGCGTGCGCCGGCAAGTGCCGAACCGAGAAGCGGTCCACGCCAGATCCTTCGCAAGCTCAGGATGGCGTCTTCTTTAGACGGCAGCCCCAGATTTTCCCAACCCCCTTGCGCGCTTTGCCCCTCCACATCCTGAAGGAAACCAGGCCGCAGTGTAGGATAATAAACAGACTCTGCTCTGGAACTGTTGCGCAAGAACCGGGCAAGACAATCGCATGCCAACTGCATATCTCGAAGAAGTGAATCCGTGGGAAGCGCAGGTTGCGCGGTCCGACGTGGCCGCGCAGAAACTCAAGCTTGACGACGGCCTGTGGAGAATACTGCGCGAGCCCAGCCGGGAATTCATCGTGCACATACCGGTACAGTTGGACAATGGGCATCTGGAGGTGTTTACCGGGTTCCGGGTGCAGCATTCGATCGATCGCGGACCGGCCAAAGGCGGCATTCGTTATACCCCCAACGTTACCCTGGACGAGACTCGAGCCCTGGCGAGCTGGATGACCTGGAAGTGCGCTGTGGTCAACATACCGTTCGGCGGCGCGGCCGGGGGAGTGATTTGCGATCCCGATAAGATGTCCAAGCGTGAACTGGAGCGCCTTACCCGCCGTTACACCGCGGAACTGATGGAGGTGCTGGGGCCGGAAAAAGATGTTCCCGGCCCGGACATCAACACCGACGGCCAGATCATGGCCTGGATCATGGACACATACTCCATGCATGTGCACCATACTGTCACCGCGGTGGTGACCGGTAAGCCCCTCGAATTGGGTGGGTCGCACGGGCGCGTTGAAGCTACCGGGCGCGGCCTGATGATCGTTTGTGATGAGGCCGTAAAGAGGCTGGGCATGAGTCCGGACCGAACCCGGGTGGTGATTCAGGGCTTCGGTAATGTGGGCTCGAACGCTGCCCGACTCATGCGCCGGAGGGGATACAAGATTGTTGGCGTATCCACCAGTAAAGGTGGTTTGTACAGCAAGAATGGTATCGATATTGAGGCCTTGTCGCTGTACTACCAGCGCGAGCGCACGCTGGAGGGCTTTCCTGATTCCGAAGCCATCGGTTCTGCCGAATTGCTGCTTGCGGAGTGCGACATCCTTGTCCCTGCGGCGCTGGAGAATCAGATCACCAGCCGCAATGCCGAAAAAGTGCGGGCCAAAATTCTGTGTGAGGGAGCGAACGGCCCCACGACCGCGGAAGCCGATGAAATTCTGGTGGACAAAGGTGTGTTTGTCATTCCCGACATCCTGGCCAACTCCGGCGGGGTCACCGTGTCCTACTTCGAATGGGTGCAAGACCGTCAGGGATATTTCTGGACGGAATCCATGGTGAACGATCACCTGCAGCACACCATGCGGACCGCCTTCATGGAAGTACTGAAGTATGCCGAGACCCACAAGGTCAGCAACCGCATTGCCGCGTACATGCTGGCCATCGACCGGGTCGCATACACGTTGAGGCAACGCGGAATCTACGCATAAACCGGACGGTTGATGACGCCAACCCCTTTATGGCGGCGAGTCGCGAGTCTCGCGGGACGTGGTTTCGCGCTGCTCCTGGCTCTATCGCTGACCGCCTGGGGCGCAGCCGCGTTGTATTTCGATCTGCTGTCCGGAACCTCTCTTCGAACCTGGGGAGCCTCAAGCTACAGCATCGCCATGGTGGGCACCCTGCTGGCCTTCCGCGGGCGCGGAAAAGGGATCGCGATTTGCGTCGCGGTCTTTGCCCTGGTACTGGCATGGTGGCTTACCCTTAAGCCATCGAATGACCGGGCCTGGCAGCCCGACGTGGCCCAGACCGCATGGGCGGAAATAGATGGCGACCGCGTCACCATTCACAACGTTCGCAACTGTGACTACCGCACTGAAGGCGATTACACTCCGCATTGGGAGACTCGCACCTTCGACCTTTCACAAATACGCGGCATGGATATTTTCCTTACCTACTGGGGCTCGCCTTGGATCGCGCATCCCATCGTAAGTTTCCAGTTCGGCGACAACGACTACATTGCCATGTCTATCGAGACCAGGAAAGAAGTGGGGGAGCAGTATTCGGCCATCCGCGGTTTTTTCCGCTACTACGAACTCATTTACACGGTGAGCGACGAGCGCGATGTGGTGCGTCTGCGGACCAATTACCGCAAGGGAGAAGAGACGTATCTGTTCCACACCCGAGCCACGCCCGAGCATGCTCGGGCCACGTTCCTGAATTACCTGAAGAAGATTAACCGGATACGAAATCGGCCGGAGTGGTACAACGCGCTCACTAACAATTGCACCACCAACATCGCCACGCTGGCGGGAGAGCCACAGTTGGACTGGCGCGTGCTGCTGAACGGCCGCGCGGACCAGATGCTCTATGAGCGAGGAGATCTGGCCACGGGAAATCTTCCCTTCGCCCAGTTTAAGGAACAGGCGCACATCAACGCGGCGGCGCGGGCGGCGAACGATGCCCCCGATTTTTCCCGGCGGATTCGGGAAAGCCGCGCCGGCTTTTGAAACCGACCCCGTAGGGGCGGGTGTCCTCACCCGCCCCGGCGGAGCGAAGCTCCGCTCGAACTGAAAATGTTCTTGTCCGGGGTCGTCGGCACCCGTCTCACGCCGGGATTTTGCGGTTTAAAGCCAGGCGCTAGAAGCCAGGAGCTAAGAAAAACCAGGCAAGCTTCGCTCGTCCGTCCGGGCGAGGGCGTCCGGGTCTACGTGGGCGCCGGTACTACGGCAGAACCAGTTTCAGGATGTTGCCGTTGTAGTCCACCACATATAACTCTCCGGCCGCGTCCTGACCGAAGGACGTGAGCGTACGGTTGGTGCTGAGCAGGTCGCCACGAGTCCAGGTATTGGCTGGCGCTTCGGTCAGGCTCCATATCTTGCCGGTGAGATCGGCAAAGATGTACTTGTTCGCCAGGCTGGAAATGGCGCTGCCTTTGTAAACGTAACCGCCAATTACTGCGATGCCATCGGTGTGCGGATACTCCGCAATCGGCAGAACCTTGTTGCTGGTGTCGCAGCCGGAGGACGGGTTGTAGCAGTGCGTGCCTTCCATCATTCTCCAGCCGAAATTACCGCCCTTTTGCAGGAGGTCAATCTCTTCCCAGCTTTCCTGGCCCACATCGGCGACGAACATCCGGTTGGTCACGGGCTCAAAGGAAAAGCGCCACGGATTGCGCAGGCCGTAGGCAAAGATCTCGGGCAGCCCGCCACTCGACGCGAACGGATTATCGGCAGGAATCGCGTATTGCTTTCCGGATGCAAAGGGAGGGTCCACATCGATGCGGAGCATCTTCCCCAGAAACGAAGACAGGTTCTGTGCGTTGTTGAGAGGATCTCCGCCGCTGCCGCCGTCCCCCAGCCCGATGTAGAGAAAGCCGTCGGGGCCAAAGACCAGCTGACCGCCCTTGTGGTTGGCGAAGGGCTGGTTCACGACCAGAAGAACGCGCTCGCTGTTAGGATCGGCGGTGTTGGGGTCCGAGGTCAGGGTCTGGTACTCGGCAATGATGGTCTGCTTCCCGCCATTGTCCATTGTGTAGTTCACATAAAACTTGTGGTTGGTGCTGTAGCTGGGGTGAAAGGCAAGGCCCAACAGTCCCTGTTCCTGACCGTCAAAGTTGGTCAGGCTCTGGATGTCCAGAAAATTTCCTGACCGCAGGGCGCCGTTCTCGATGATGCGGATCGTTCCCCGCTGTTCCACTACAAAAAACCGGTTGTCTCCCGGCGGCCGTTCCATGCCTACCGGATTGCTGAGCCCGCTGACGAGCGTCGTGAGCGTCAGGGCGCCTGAGCCTGGCGGAGGTGTGGAGCCAAGGGAACCACCGCCACCGCAGCCGGGCAGCAGAAGAACTAGTAGTAACAGGGAACCAACTGGCAACAAATTTTTGCACGACATTAGTGGAAGCTTAACTGAGTCCATAGGACTTTGCCAGGGATGGGCGGTGCAAAAACCTCGGGTTCAGACTTACTGTGGGTCCCACCCTAAGCAGAAAACTCGAAGGATGGGGCCCCAGCGCGGCACTCTTTCTACTGCAGGACCAATTTCAGGATGATGCCGTTGTAGTCAACTACATAAAGTTCTCCGGCAGCGTCCCGAGAGAAAGATGTGAGCGTGCGGTTGGTGGCGAGCAGGTCGCCACGAGTCCAGGTATTGGCAGGCGCCTCGGTCAGGCTCCATATCTTGCCCGTGAGATCGGCGAAGATGTACTTGTTCGCCAGGCTGGGGATAGCGCTGCCCTTGTAAACGAAACCGCCAATCACGGCGACGCCGTCCGTGTGCGGGTATTCGGTAATCGGCAGAATCTTGTTGGTCATGTCACAGGTGGTTGTGGTTGGCGGAAAACAGTGCTTGCCCTCCATCACGTTCCAGCCGAAGTTGCCGCCCTTCTGCAGAATGTCAATTTCTTCCCAGCTGTCCTGACCCACATCGGCGACGAACAGGCGATTGGTGACGGGCTCGAACGAAAAGCGCCAGGGATTGCGCAGGCCGTAGGCATAGATTTCGGGGAGGCCTCCGCCTCCGGCGAAAGGATTGTCCGCTGGAATCGCGTATTCCTTTCCCGCTGCAAAGGGAGGGTCAACGCTGATTCGGAGCATTTTTCCCAGGAACGTAGACAAATTCTGGCCATTGCCGAGAGGATCGCCACCGCTGCCGCCGTCCCCAAGCCCGATATAAAGAAAACCGTCGGGGCCGAAAACCAACTGGCCGCCCTTGTGGTTGGTGAACGGCTGGTTCACGACCAGCAGAACGCGCTCACTGTTGGGATCGGCCGTGTTAGGGTCGTTGGCCAGGGTCTGGTACTCGGCAATGATTGACTCTCGATTGCCCTCGTCCAGCGTGTAATTCACATAAAACTTATGGTTGGTGCTGTAGTTGGGATGGAAGGCGAGACCCAGCAGCCCCTGTTCCTGTCCGTCGAAGTTGGTCAGGCTCTGGAGGTCCAGAAAATTTCCTGACTGCAGGGCGCCGTTTTCCAGGATCCGAATGGTTCCTCGCTGTTCAACGATAAAGAACCGGTTGTCGCCGGGTGGCCTTTCCATACCCACTGGATTACTGAGCCCACTCACAATCGTGGTCAGGGCAAGAGTGCCGGAGGGCGCAGGGTAGGTAAATCCATTGGTCAAGGTGCCGCTTTGGGCATCGGTGTTGGTGACCATGACGCTGACTGCTCCAGCCGCGTGGGCCGGAGTGACGGCTGTGATCGAGGTGCTGTTCACCACTGCGACGCTGGTTGCGGACGTCCCGCCCAGTTGCACTGTGGCTCCTGACAGGAAACCCGTGCCTGTGATGGTCACAGTTGTTCCGCCATTCGTCGGTCCAGAGTTGGGTGTGATTGCAGTCACCGTTGGCGCCTGGTTAGACGCAGTGTAGGTAAAGCCATTGGTCAAGGTGCCGCTTTGGGCATCGGTGTTGGTGACCATGACGCTGACTGCTCCAGCCGCGTGGGTCGGAGTGATGGCTGTGATCGAGGTGCTGTTCACCACTGCGACGCTGGCTGCGGACGTCCCGCCCAGCTTTATGGTGGCTCCAGACAGGAAACCCGTGCCCGTGATGGTCACGCTTGTTCCGCCGTTGGTTGGTCCAGAGTTGGGCGTGATCGCAGTCACCGTCGGCGCCGGGTTGGATTGAGGCGCGGTATAGGTATAGCCATTGGTCAGGGTGCCGCTCTTGGCATCCGTGTTGGTGACCACGATGCTGACGGCGCCGGCCGCATGGGCCGGAGTTGTGGCCGTGATTGCGTTGCTGTTCACCACCGTCACCCCGGTCACGGATGTCCCGCCCAGTTGCACTGTGGCTCCTTGCAGAAAACCCGTGCCGGTGAGGGCTATCGCAGTGCCGCCGTTGATGGTGCCGGAGGCAGGCGAAATCGCCGTCACAGTCGGGGCCGGGTTATTCGGTGCGATGTACGTGTAGCCATTGCTCAAGGTGCCGCTCTGGGCATCCGTGTTCGTGACCATTACGCTCACAGCCCCTGCTGTGTGAGCGGGAGTGATCGCTGTGATCGTGGTACCGTTTGCCACCGTTACACTCGTGGCGGATGTTCCGCCCAGCTTCACTGTCGCTCCTGCCAGGAAACCTGTGCCCGTGATAGTTACCGCAGTCCCGCCGTTGGTTGTTCCAGAGTTGGGTGTGATCGCAGTCACCGTCGGTGCCAGGTGAGGGGCTGTATACGTATAGCCGGTGGCCAAGGTGTCGCTTTGCGCGTCCGTGTTGGTGACCATGACGTTTACAGCCCCTGCTGCGTGGGCTGGAGTGGTCGCGGTGATCGATGTGCTACTCACCAGCGTCACGCCCGTGGCAGGGGTCCCGCCAAAGCTCACTGTGGCTCCGGATAGGAAGCCCGTGCCTGCGATCGTCACGCTCGTTCCACCGCTGGTTGTTCCCGTGTTGGGTGTGATCGAAGCTAAGTGGGGTGCCGGATTGGACGGCGGGTTGGGAGTGGCCGCGATACCGCCTCCACAGCCGGGCAAAAACAGCGCCAAAAGCAACAGGGAACAAGCTGGCAAACAGTATTTATGTGACATTAAGAAGAACTTATCTGACGCTAGGGTAGCCCGGCCAGTCTCAGAGGGACATCCGAAACCGGCCATGGGCGGGGCACTTGTTACCCGTCCAATGTGAGCTGTCTTACGGACTTGAGTAACTTTCGAGGACCTCCGAGACTACTTTCGGGATCGTCTATTTCGTGGGCCAAGGGTTGCACGAGCGGTAGGCTCGCCCACAATCGAATTCTTTGAGGCCGCAAAATTTTGTTCCGGCGGAGTTCTGTGGCAGACTCCTTGGGGCGCATATCGAGAATATGTTCGGATCGATCGAAGCAGGGGGCACTAAATTCGTTTGTGGAGTGGGAACCGGGCCGGCGGATTTGCGGACGATGCAGTTTCCCACAACTACCCCCGAAGCCACGCTGGCCATCGCAATTCAATTCCTGCGCCAGGAGTGCAGAGGCGAATTGAAGGCGGTGGGGATCGGTTCGTTTGGGCCGATCGATCTGCACAGCACCTCACTTACCTTCGGCTATGTCACGTCCACGCCGAAGCCAGGCTGGCAGAACTACAATCTGGCGGGCACAGTGCGCGATGCCTTGGACGTGCCGGTTGGTTTTGACACCGACGTGGACGCCGCCGCCCTCGGCGAGGCCCGCTGGGGTGCGGCACAAAACCTGACCGACTTCCTTTATCTGACCATCGGTACTGGCATCGGCGGCGGTGCGATCATCAACGGCCGCGTTCTTCATGGGCTGGTGCATCCGGAGATGGGACACATCCGGGTTCCGCATGATCTGGCACGTGACCCGTTCCCTGGTGGTTGCCCTTATCATGGCGATTGCCTGGAAGGATTGGCTTCAGGCCCGGCGATGCAGGAGCGGTGGGGCAAAGCGGCCCAGGATCTTCCATCTGATCATCCGGCATGGACATTGGAAGCGCACTATCTGGCGCATGGGTTGGCGAACTGGGTACTGACCTTGTCGCCGCAGCGTATTCTGCTGGGCGGAGGCGTGTTGCGGCAGGCGCATCTTTTCGGTCGAATCCGGCAAGACCTTGTGGGATTGCTAAATGGATATGTGCGAGCGACGGAAGTGATGCGCGACATTGACCAGTATGTGGTCCCTCCGCAGCTCGGGGGCCGGGCCGGGGTCCTGGGTGGGCTGGTGCTGGCGGAGCAGGCCTATACCCGTCTTGACCGCGAATAAAGTGGCGGGACGCCCTTTCAGCCGGGCTGGATTTCAAAGAATAAGTTTCGAGTGTGTGGTCGGACACTCTTGTCCGACGCCCTTCGACTTGGCCTTTGATTTTAAAAACCTCGGGCCACGGTGTGAGCAAGAGCCGCAAAATTGCGACTCAAACATTCAAGCCAAAGGCGTCGGACAGGAGTGTCCGACCCACACCTTAGGCCCCATCACTTAGGCCCCATCAATTGATGCTATACAACTAGCCGATAAAGCCTTTCCAAATTCCGCTACCGCTGATTATCCGGGTGTATTAGAAACCGCCTTGGGCATTTCTGCCCAGGGCATGTAGCACTCGTGCTGCTCCAGTTCGACGCGGGCATCCTTCTCATGGGTGTGATCTGAAGTCCGGCCACACTTGGTGCAGAACCATTCCTGCGTGGCAGGATTCCAACTGATAAGTTCGTGCTTCCATTGATTCTGGAGCATGCAGGCGGCAGCAATCGGACTAGGGTAGTGAGCTACGTGAAGCGGAATGCGCGGCGGATTTCTTCCCATCAAGCTGTTGATTGAGCACAGACAACATCTGACGGGTGTCCGCATTTTGCGGGGCCCCGACCGCTTCCAGTTCTGACTTGGCGGCGGCGGAGTCCAGGATTCGGAGAGCTGGAGTGCGATAGGGCTTCTTTGCAACTTTGATGTCCCGAACCACTTAATGTACCTCCGACCGTGGTTTTAGCAACGCGGCGCCCGAGAAAATTGATACAGCAAAAGACTCGGCATAAGAATAAAGAATGATTCGAGTCGCTTTTCCGACGCCATTGGACGGCAAGCTTTTTGATCACGGTGTTCGAAAAGGCATGCTGGCCCCTAAGCTTCTAGCCACGGCCACATCCCTCGGGGATGCTAGAAGCTAGGAGCCAGAAGCCGCTTTCGTTCACAGAAAGCAACGTGAGGTGGTATCGGCGCGCCGGGTGGCGGCTGCCGGTTCTGAGGTTATCCGGGTTTTGAGCAAGAGACTGTCCTCAAGCCCTCATCCGGATCAGGGCTGACTGCTGAGTGTTAGTTGGATGGTTCCAGAACACCCTCGGTGGTGATCCGGTTGGCCTTGCGGATTTCGGCGGCGACCTTCACCAGGGCCTCATCGGCGCGTGCCGGCCCGTCATCCGAAATCATCGAACTGGCGGCCAGGGTAAAGAGCAGCGCGTCTTCCTGCTTGTCAAAATAAAGAACCACCTGACTCGCTGCCATATGAAAGCCTCCCGGGCTAGTCTCCAAAATCATAGGCTGAATCGAAGGCGGATTGGAGGTACTCTCTTGATGCCTCTGCTCTTTTCCTCTGAGAAACACGTAGGGGCGGGTGCCCTCACCCGCCCGGCGGAGCAAAGCTCCGCAGAAACCTTACCGTCCGCAGAAACCTTGGCCAGCTTGCGCTGGCCCGCCCGGACGAGGGCGTCCGGGTCTACGTGAATCCCGAATCCCTAGCCCGTGGCAACGACACCAAGATGCTACAGTTAAAGAGTCAATGTCTGCTCCTGAATCCCGTTTCGTTAAGGCTTGCCGGGCGCTCCAAGTTGATCGGACCCCAGTCTGGTTCATGCGCCAGGCGGGGCGTTACATGCCGGAATATCGCGCCGTGCGTAAGCAGTATTCGCTGATCGAGATATGCAAACGGCCCGAGGTAGCGGCTGAAGTGACCATTACAGCGGCCGAGGCGCTGGGGGTAGACGCCGCCATCATCTTTGCCGATCTGTTGCTTCCGCTCGAAGTCATGGGGTTGCCGTTTCATTTTTCGCCCGGGGAAGGCCCGGTAATCGAGAAACCGGTCCGCGACCAGGCGGATATTTCTCAACTGCGCACCGACCGGGCCGCCGATCTGGGATATGTCGCGGAGGCAGTGCGCCGGGTGAGCAAGCACTTCGGAGCGCGCCTCCCCGTGATTGGGTTCTGCGGAGCGCCCTTTACATTGGCCAGCTACATGATCGAGGGCGGCAGTTCGCGCAACTACGTAAACACCAAGAAGATGATGTATTCCTCGCCCGCGGCCTGGGATGAGCTTTTGGGCAAGCTGGTGGCGGTGGTCGCTGAGTACGCGACGGAGCAGGTGCGCGCGGGCGCGGATGTGATCCAGGTGTTTGACAGTTGGGTGGGGTGCCTCAGTGTGCAGGACTATCGGCGTTATGTGCTGCCTCGTACCAGCGAACTGGTAAGAGCTTTGAAACGGGCTGGAGTGCCAATCATTTATTTCGGTACAGACAGCGCCACGCTTCTATCGTCGATGAAAGAGACTGGCGCTGAGGTGATTGGCCTGGACTGGCGGATTCCGCTGGATCAGGGTTGGAACGCAGTCGGTTCCGGGGCGGTGCAGGGGAATCTGGATCCGGTGTTGCTTTTTGCGGACTGGAAAGAAGTCAAGGAAGGTGCGGCAGAGATCCTGCGGCGCGCCGGCGGATGTCCCGGGCACATTTTTAATTTAGGGCATGGCATTCTCCCGGAGACGCCGGTGGAGAATGTGAAGGCCCTGGCCGAGTTTGTGCAGGAATATTGAATTGGCTCGCGATGCTAAAGGCCAGGACTATGTCGTAGGCCAGACCAGGAGTTGTGAAATTGCCAGCTGACGGAAGAAACGCGGTTTTGCTTTTGGCTCATGGTAGTCCCGATTCTGTGGATGACATCCCGGAATTTCTGAATCAGATCACGCGTGGCAGGCCAGTTCCACCCGAAGTGATTGAAGAAGTAAAGTACCGCTACGGGCTGATTGGCCGGTCCCCGCTGACCGAGCTCACGCTGCGGCAGGGCGAGTTGTTGGCGGAAGAACTGAAGTTGCCGGTTTACGTGGGGATGCGTAACTGGAAGCCGTTTGTGGCGGACACGATTGCCGCCATGAAGTCGGAGGGAGTGGGGCGCGCCGTGGTCATCTGTCTGGCCCCGCAGAACTCGCGCACCAGCGTGGGTCTTTATCGCGCGGCTCTAAATGTCGAAGGGGGTGTGCCTTTTGGGGTGAACTTCGTCGAGTCGTGGCATGATCATCCGCTTCTGATCGCAGCCTTTGCCGAGAAGTTGTGCGCGGGATGGGACCGAGCCAGCGGTGAGATGGCGGCGCGGTTGCCGGTCATCTTTACTGCCCACAGCGTTCCCCAGCGCACCATTGCAGAAGGCGATCCCTATGAGACTCAGACAAAGGAGACCGCCAGGCTGGTGGCGCTGGCAGCGCGGCTTGCGGCGGACGACTGGAGGTTTGCATTCCAGAGCCAGGGGATGTCGGGCGGTGCATGGCTTGGACCCACGGTCGAAAATACGATCCTCGAATTGAAGGACAAAGGTCATCGCGGGGTATTGGTGCAGCCCATCGGATTTCTCTGCGATCACGTCGAGGTGCTGTATGACATCGATATCGGCTTCAAAGAGTTTGCCGAAAAAGAAGGCATGCGGTTGTGGCGCGCGGAATCGCTGAATGATTCGCGGTTGTTGACTGCAGCCCTGGCGGATGTGGCGCGGTCGCGCGTTGGAAAATGAAACGGATCGCCATTGTCGGCGGCGGCATTTCCGGGCTGGCGGCGGCGTTCGCACTCGACGAACGCCGCCGCGCCGGAGAGGCTTTGCAGTTTGTGGTCTACGAATCTGGCCCGCGCTTCGGCGGAGTACTGTTCACCGAGCAGGTGGAGGGTTGCCTGATTGAGGCCGGCCCAGATTCATTTCTCACGGAAAAGCCTTGGGCGGCGGACCTCTGTCGCCGGCTTGGTATTGAAGACCAGCTCATTGGTTCTAACGACGGCGATCGCAAAACCTACATCCTGGTGAAGGGCAGACTTGTGCCCATGCCCGATGGGCTGATGTTCATGGTTCCGACCGAGCTTGCGCCCGCGTTGTTGACCACCCTATTTTCCGCGGCCACAAAGCTGCGCGTGGCGCGTGAATGGTGGTACCCGGCGCGCCAGTCGAACGGCGACGAGAGTGTAGCCGCACTGGTTGGGCGCCACTACGGCGCGGAGATGGTCGATCGCCTGGCGGACCCGTTGCTCGCCGGCGTCTATGGCGGTGAGGCGTCGCAACTCAGCGCGCGCGCGGTGTTGCCGCGCTTCGTTGAAATGGAGTCGAAGTATGGCAGCCTGGGGCGAGGGATGCTGGCAGCCCGCAGAAATATCAGACAGTCGCAGCCGGGGCCTCCGATTTTTTCTTCTCTCAAGGGAGGAATGCAGCAACTGGCGGAGGCATTGGTGGGCAGGCTGTCCCCGGACGTCTTGCGGGCAAACTCCTCGGTGCAGGCCGTCCAGAGGCAAGATCGAGGTTGGGTAGTGTCTGCCGGCTATGCTTCCGATCAATTCGACGGGGTGATTGTGGCCACGCCAGCCAACGCCGCTGCCCCCCTGCTTGAAATAGCCAGCGCCGACCTGGCCTCCGAACTCAGGGCTATTTCGTACAGTTCCTCAGTGACCGTGGCGCTGGCCTTCGGCCGGGATGTGCGGGCCACCTTGCCTGCGGGCTTTGGATTTCTGGTGCCGCGCCGCGAAGGCAAGCGCCTGCTGGCTGCGACTTTTGTTCATAACAAGTTTCCCCACCGCGCCCCGATAGACCGCGCCCTGGTGCGCTGCTTTCTCGGAGGCAGCCGCGACGAGCAGGTCTTGCAACTTTCCGACCAGGACATTCTGGAGATCGTGCGCGAAGAACTCCTGCAAATTCTTGGACTGAAGGCTGAGCCGCTCTTCGCTCGCACCTTCCGGTGGAGGAGTGCGATGGCGCAATATGCCGTTGGCCACCTGGACCGGCTGCAACGGATCGAGGGCCTGGTAAAACAACTGCCGGGGCTGGCTTTGGCGGGTAACGGTTATCGCGGAATTGGCGTACCCGACTGCATACGCTCAGGCGAGGCGGCAGTTCAACAGTTGTTATCGTAGCGCCGGGACGGCGGCGCTACATTACGCTCGTAATACAGGTATCTGCTCTCCTATTGCAGAAACATCCTGGCTCCGTCAGGGTTAATACAATCGATAGGCCCTATGAGCAGACGGATTCTGGCCCTGTTTTTGCTCACGCTGTTCGCGCTCCTGCCTCTGCGAGCGCAAGAGCAGAAATCACAGGATGACATTCCGACCGGGGACAAGCCTGCGTCAACCTCTCCGGCTGACGTGCCACACGACGCCTCCGAGCCGTCCACGGTCACGTCCCAGGACAAACCCCACGAAGCGCCAAGCATGAGCGGTATGCCCATGCCGGACATGAAGGGGATGAACAACGACGGCAGCGCCCACGCCATGCTGTCCATGTCAGATCGCAACCTGGACATGGGGCCGCACATGAAGATGACGACCCTGCGCGATCTGAAGCCCGGGGACCAGGAGAAAGCCGATCAAGTGGTGGCGGCCGCGCGCCAGGCGGCTGAAAAATACACTGACTACAAAGTTGCGCTGGCCGACGGATACAAGATTTTTCTGCCCAACCTGCCGCAGAAGCAATACCACTTCACCAATTATCGCTATGCATTTGAGGCGGCCATTCAGTTCAATCCCGACCATCCGACGTCGCTGCTCTATGAGAAGGCCGGCGATAGCTACAGGCTGATCGGCGTAATGTACACCGCGCCCAAGAATTCCAACTGGAATGATCTGGACCAGCGCATTCCGTTGAGCATTGCGCAGTGGCATGCGCACATTAACCTGTGCCTTCCGCCTCCCGAAAGACAGAGCGAGGCTTGGGGGCCACACGCGAAGTTCGGCCTGGCAGGCTCCATTACGACCAGGGTGGATTGCGATGCCGCCGGTGGAAAATTCATGCCCCAAATATTCGGCTGGATGGTGCACGTTTATCCCTTCGAGCAAAAGCCGGAAGATATCTGGTCGGTCGAGCGCCAGGCTAACCATCACATGGACTGAGTCTCCGTCCGAGCCTTTGCGAATACAAAACCGTCGCTGACCAGAAAATTGACGACGGAGCACGCCGTGATCGTGATTCCGTTGGCCAGCAGGTAGTTCATGTGTCCAAGGCCGACCAGCAGCTTCATCAATGCCAGATTTCCGGCGATAGAAAACATCCCTGTAGTCAGATTGAACTTGAGGAAGCGAGTGAAGCCCGCTCCGGCGCGGTCCGACCAGGTGAAGTGTTCGTGCCAGAGAAAATTGTGGATGACGGCGGTCTCGACCGCCAGCGCGGTGGCGATCAAATAGTTGAAGTGTAGCCCGTCCTTCAGCGCAACCAAGGCGAGCAACTGCACGGCGATACCTATTCCACCTACAAGATTGAACTTGAGCCAGCGAATCGTGGTGGAACGGCAGGCACCGGGCGTCATCGGATTCGCTCCTCCACATAAAGGCGACGTGTGTTTCGGATCGTGAAGAAAATCAGCATGGCAGTCATGCCGACAATGCCAACCGCTCCGCCCACATCGAACAAACGGTAGTGTCCGTGGAAGACCATGGGGCGATACAAAAGCGCCACGTTGCCGATGGACAACAGAATCCGCAACTCGGTGGGGCCGAAGCTCCAGAACGAGAGTTGAAATTCTCCCAGCGTGTAGGTGGCCAGGTAGGACTGGATGGAAAGCAGCAGGAACCCTACCAGCAGGCCGATCGCGATGTAAGGATGCATGTACCCTGACAAAGCCAGTCCAGCCATGAGCGCCAGCCCGCCGAAGCTGTCGATGATGTGGTCCACGTAGAAGCCGTAGCGCGGCCGCTGCTGCTGGCGAACCCGGGCCAGAGTTCCGTCGAGGCTGTCTCCCATCCAGTTGAGCGCCAGAAAAAAGATTCCGGCCAGGAGCCAGTAACGATTCCAGCGGGCCAGGGCATAACTGACTCCAGCCATCACCTGAGCCAGGAATCCCAATAAGGTTAAGTCGTCGGAACTGATCCAGCGCGGGGTGCGTTCCGCCATCCAGATAAGTGCTCGCTTTTCGGGGTCGCTGGTCAGGCCATTGTGGATTCGGGTCGCGTTCTCGAAACGCTTGATACGGCGCACTTCGGTCAGGACGCCAGGGTTCGTCTGTTCGCAGAAATCAATCAGTGGAGTCGCCATTTTTTTGCTCCCGGGAGCCAGTTTCGTGCGGAAGGCGAGGGTGCGCAATGCACTGTGGGTAAACTGCATGTCAACTGGAGATCAACTCGTAAGTGGTTGACTACGTTCGGGATGGTTCTGCGTCAAAATTTAACGCTGCGGCCATTTTGTCCGCCTGCGCGGGCGGGACGCCCCCACGACAGCCGGCGCTACTGGGCCCCTGCTTCTTCGATGGAATCTCTCAGCTGCTGGATCGCCCAGTCGATTTGTTCGGCGGTGATGACTGCCGGCGGTGCGATGAGCAGATGGTCGCCGGAGACTCCGTCAACGCAGCCTTGAATGGGATAGACCAGCAGGCTGCGCTTCAGAGCTGCGCTGGTTACACGTCCTGCAAAATTCAAGTCCGGGGCGAAGGGCTTCTTGGATTGCTTGTCGGAAACGAATTCTACGCCGCGCAGCAATCCGATGCCGCGGACTTCGCCAACAGTCTTCAAATCGAGCAACGTCGAGAGCGAACGCTCCAGCTTGGCGGCGACGCTGCCCTCGCGTCCGGAGTCGGAGGCTTGCACCAATCTTCGCTGCTGCAAACGGTGCAGCACAGCGCGTCCGGCTGCAAGTGAAACGGGGTGAGCGTTGTAGGTGAAGCCGTGCAGGAACGATCCGGAGACAATTCCATCAACCACTTCTTTCGTCGCAATGACCGCACCCAGTGGAGCGTAGCCACTGGAGAGGCCTTTGGCTGCGATCAGGATGTCGGGCGCAACGTCCCAGTGTTCGACGGCGAAGTTCCTTCCGGTACGGCCCATGCCGGTCATAACTTCATCGGCGATTACCAGGACGCCATGGCGGCGGCAGACTTCCGTAACCGTTTGCAGATATCCCGGCGGCGGCACGACCGCGCCCAGGGTGGCTCCGCTTACCGGCTCGAAGATGAAGGCGGCAGCTTCACCGTTAGCGGCTTCAATTGCTCTCTCCAACTCCGCCGCATATTCCTGACCACAGTTCCGGCAGCCGTCGGTGCAGTCGTAGGCGCAGCGATAGCAATACGGGATTCCTACGTGTGCGAACTCACGCACCATGGGAAGATAAATTTCGCGCCGCCGCTTGTTGCCCGAGACTGAAAGTGCGCCCAGGGTTGAGCCGTGATAGCTCTGGGTCCGGCTGAGCACCTGGTAACGCCAGGTTTGTCCAATCTCCACCTGATATTGCCGCGCCAGCTTGAGGGCGGTTTCAACCGACTCCGAACCGCCGCAGGTGAAGTACACGGCGCCGCCACGAAAATTCTCGCCGGCAAATTCGAGCAATTCGCGTGCATAGTCTTCCGCGACCGGAGTAGTGAACTGGCTGGTATGGACGAACTCCAATTGCGTCGCCTGCTCCGTCATAGCGGCAGCAATCTCCGGGGTGCCGTGTCCGATCAGGTTTACCGCTGCGGAGCCGGAAAAATCCAGGTAGCGCTTGCCTTCTGTGTCCCACAGGTAAACGCCCTCGCCACGAACGGCGGAAGGGAATGTCTTTCGGAAAGAACGCCGAAAAACGGCGGAGCGAGGAGAGTTCTGCCCGGCAGTGGAATCAGACACAGTGTGGATTATCCAGCGGGCTCGCTGCAGTGTCAAAATAGCAAGGATCGTGTGGGACCGGGTCTTCGACCCGGGTCGGGCCGGGCAACGCCCGGCGATGAGTCGCTTGAACTGGTTCCGATCCTTCTTCGCCCTTTGCGCCTGCCACGAGGCGCTTGACAGTCCTAAGCGCAACCTTGAAACTTCTCTGTCCTATTCTGAATCCGTCCAATTCCGAACCAGGAGCGGCCCCTTGAACCACGCCAAATCGAGGAACAAAAACTTCACTGCGCTCGTTTGTGTGACGCTTTCGTCTATCGTTTTTGCGCAGGCCCCGGCCAACCCGGCTGACAAGTCCGCACCCAAGGCCAGCTATATCCTGGCGGGGCGCCTGTTTGATGCCACCGGCGACAACGTTCGTGAAAACGTGGTCATTGCGGTTGAGGATGAGCGCATCAAGAGCGTTGCCTCGGCTGCCGATATAAAGATTCCGCCAGGCGCAAAAGTGATCGACCTGTCGCAAGCGACGGTGCTTCCTGGGATGATCGATTGCCACACTCATCTTGGTTCTCGCGCCGACCGCTACAACGAGATTTACAACTTCAAGAGCACTCCTTTCGACCATGCCTTCTCGGCGGTGGTCAACGCGCGCAAGACCCTGGAAGCCGGCTTCACCTCGGTGCGCGATGTGGGTTCAGATCCGTTTCTCGCGGTAGATCTGCGCAACTCGATCAACGAAGGTTATCTGGCGGGCCCGCGCGTAGTGGCCAGCGGTCCCGGCATCTCCATCACCGGCGGTCACGGCGACCTGAATAATTTCTCACCCCAGACCCGGGTCATGATGTTTCCAGAGGAACGCGATTTCCAGATCGCCGACAGTGCGGACGAGGTTCGCCACGTAATTCGCGCCCAGGAAAAATACGGAGTCGATGTGATCAAGATCCTGGCTACCGGTGGCGTGCTCTCGCGGGGGGACAGTCCGGGAGCGGCCCAATTCACCTTCGAAGAGCTTAAGGCCGCCGCTGACACGGCGCACATGGGCGGCCGGAAAATCGCTGCCCATGCCCACGGAACCGAAGGCATCAAGAATGCGATCCGGGCGGGCATCGACTCCATCGAACACGCCAGCCTGATCGATGACGAGGGCATCCGTCTGGCTAAGGAACACGGAACCTACCTGGTGATGGATATCTACAACGACGACTACATCCTCAACGAAGCACCCAAGTACGGATTGCCCACCGAAAATCTCGATAAAGAAAGAATGGTGGGGCGCCTGCAGCGGGAAAATTTCCGCAAGGCGTTTCAGGCGGGCGTAAAGATGGCATTCGGCACGGACGCGGGTGTCTATCCTCACGGCGACAATGCAAAGCAGTTCTTCTACATGGTGAAGTATGGGATGACGCCGGCACAGGCCATCCGCGCCGCCACTTCAAGCGCCGCCGATCTGATTGGGCGGGCCAAGGACGTGGGCACAATTGAGGCGGGGAAGTATG
>Ga0326726_10001563_pt1 | contig 21266 bp, 22 predicted proteins | sample MHFenrmetagenome_2_FD_207603 | JGI IMG/M metagenome (GOLD analysis project Ga0326726, IMG submission 207603) | Lab enriched peat soil microbial communities from Michigan Hollow, Ithaca, NY, United States - MHF15MN | ecosystem: Environmental > Terrestrial > Soil > Wetlands > Peat | place: USA... | reverse complement strand
ATGGCGACAATGCGATCGCGCTCGCCGGGGTGATGGGCGGCTTGCACTCCGAGGTCACCGACACGACCACGCGCGTGCTGCTCGAGAGCGCGAGCTTCCAGCCGCTCGCGGTGCGTCGCACGGCGAAGCGCCTGAGTTTGATGTCGGAGGCGTCGCTGCGCTTCGGGCGCGGCGTCGATCCCGAGCTCGCCGAGCTGGCCTCGGCGCGCGCGGCCCGCCTCATGTGTCAGCTCGGTGGAGGCACGGTCACCGAGCCGCTGTTCGACGCCTATCCCGGCAAGCGCGCGGCGTCTCCGATCACGGTGCGGCTCGCGCGCGTGCACCTCGTGACCGGCGTCGCGCTGACCGAGACCGCGTGCAGCGACGCGCTCGAGCGCCTCGGTTTCGGCGTCGAGATCGCGAGCGGGAGCCTGCTCGCCGTCACGCCGCCGTCGGTGCGCAGCGATGTCACGCGCGAGGTCGACGTGATCGAGGAGATCCTGCGCGTCACCGGCTACGAGCAGGTGCCGTCGACATTGCCCGTGCTGCGCCAGGCTCCCGGCGTGCGCCCGGCCGATCGCGCGGATCTGGCGCGCCGCGCGCTCGCCGCTGCCGGGGCCTCCGAGGCGATCACGTACGCGTTCCAATCGGTCGAGCGCAACGGCGCGCTCGGCATCCCCGCGACCGATCGGCGCGCGCAGCCGATCACGATCCGCAATCCGATGAGTGCCGAGCAGGCGGTGATGCGCACGTCGCTGCTGCCGAACCTGATCGCCGCGATCGCGCGTAACCACAGCTACGGCCGCCCCGACGTCAACCTGTTCGAGGTCGGCAGCGTGTTTCTGCGGCGCGGCGAAGGCTTCAGCGAGCAGCCGCTGCACGATCTCGCCGACGAGCCGACGTGGGCCACGGGTGTGCTCGCCGGTCGCCGGCCCGCGCAGCTCGGCACCGGTGCGCCGTACGACGCGTTCGATGCCAAGGCGCTCGCGCTCGAGGCGATCCGCGCGGTCGCCGGCGACGTCGCCGTGCGCACGAACACCGCCGCCGTGCCGTACCTGCACCCGGGCGTCTCCGGCGAGCTCGTGATCGGTCGCGACGTGGTCGGCTGGTTCGGCGAGCTCCACCCCGAGGTCCGCAAGCGCCTCGGCGTCACCACGCCTGCGTTCGCGTTCGAGGTCGACCTCGGCAAGCTCGCGCTCGCGACCCCCGCGCAGATGCGCGCGATCCCGAAGTTCCCGGGCTCCGAGCGCGACGTGTCACTCCTGCTGGCCGACTCGATCGCCGCGTCGCGGATCTCCGACGTGATCGCCGCGGTCGCCGAGCCGCTCGTGGTCGGCGTGCGCCTCGTCGAGGACTACCGCGACCCCAAGCTCGGCGCGGGCATGAAGAGCATGCTGTGGTCGATCGCGTATCGCTCGCCGGAGCGCACGCTCACGGACGGCGAGGTCGACAAGGCACACGAGGCCATCGTCGGCCGGCTCGTCGAGAATCTGCCCGCACAGCGCCGCTAGACCGGTGGTGGTACGCTGGACGGGGCGCATGAGCTACCCGTTCGGAAGCTGGGTGATGATCGATCGGCTCCCCGACGAGCCGATCATCGCGTTCGTCTATCAAGATCCACACGCCGGTCCGTCGGCGAAGGGCGGGCTCGCGAGCCAGCACGATCTGGCGACGATGCCGTCGCGCACGATCCGGTTGTCGCCGCAGGTCGTGCTGCGCGAGATGACGGAGACCGAGATCAGCGCGCGCAAGCTGCCGGCCCGCCCGCACTGGCTGGCGACGTACGGACCGCAGCCGGATCCGCAGGCGCCGTGGCATCGCGACCCGCTGCTGACCGGGAAGTTTCACGCGCAGCATCCCGACGACGTCCAGACGTTCGTGCACGACGGCGATCCGCGGCGGATGCGGCGCGGGCCCGAGCTATGCTGGGTGCGGATCCTGCGCGTCGACCGCGCGCCGACGCGCCAGGTCTCGGCCGAGTACGAGCCGAGCCGGCACGTCTACATCGGCGAGCTGCTCAACCAACCGCACACGCTCGAGTCGGTGAAGAAGGGCGATCGCCTGAAGCTGATCTCGGTGCACGGCCTGCCACACCCGCTGCACGTCACCGACGACTACCTGCGCGAGCGCGAGGCCTGGCGGATCACGCCGTGCGATCGCTGCGGCGCGAGCGAGGTCTTCGATCCGCCGAGCGTGATGGCGCGGCTGCGGTTCCCCGATGCGCCGAAAGACAGCGCGATCCAGGCGTTCACGTCGTTCTGCTCGCACTGCGGCGGGATCCAGCAGCTGACGCGCGTCGGTCAGTAGCCATCGCAGCCCGCCGGGCCGCAGATCGACAGCCTGCTGCTGTGGCTGGCCTCGTAGCTCACGGCCGCCGAGATGATCGCGGCGTCGACGATCAGGCCGATGACCGCCCCGGCCGCGGTCGCCTCGGTCGTCGACGCATGTGACTTGTCGGTCGCGGTCGTGCGCGCACCGGCGATCGAGTAGCCGGTGGCGGCGCCGACGATCGTGCAGCTCGGGACGACGGCAAGAACGGCCACGATGGTCAGGATCTTCATCATGATGATCCCACCTAGAGCAATGGTCGGACCACAATGATCGGCGTGTGATTGTCTATGGTTACGACGCGTACCTGGCAGAAGGTGGTGAACGATCTGTCGGGCTCGCGTCAGCGTTTCATCAGGGATCGCAAGGATTCCAGGCTGTTGAATTTGGCAGCTGGCTAAGGTCTCGTGTTATTTATGTCTTATGGCGCGAATGACCAAGGCGGACATCATCGAGTCCGTCTACGAGAAGGTCGGTGGGTTCTCGAAGAAGGAGGCCGCCGAGATCGTCGAGACGGTCTTCAACGTGGTGAAGGAGACCCTCGAGCGAGGCGAGAAGATCAAGATCTCTGGTTTCGGTAACTTCGTGGTCCGCGACAAGAAGGACCGCATGGGCCGTGACCCGCAACGTGCGGTGCCGATCCTCATCCCGGCGCGTCGCGTGCTGACGTTCAAACCGAGCCAGGTCCTCAAGAACATTCTCAACGGGTTGCCTCCCGTCTGACGATCGACTAAACCGTCGTTCCACCCGAGGCGTAGCGCAGCCTGGTAGCGCACCAGACTGGGGGTCTGGGGGTCGCAGGTTCAAATCCTGTCGCCTCGACTGGGACGGACGGCTACCCCAGCCGTCCACCTTTTTTTTGATGCGGCCGCTGGTTCTCTGCTCGAACGACGATGGCATCGAGGCGCCTCACCTCGAGGCGCTCGCGGCGCGGATCGAGGACTTCGCGGACGTGATCGTGGTCGCGCCGGAGCGCCAGCGCTCGGCGGCGTCCCACGCGATCACGCTCCACAAGCCGTTGCGCCTCACCGAGATCCGGCCGCGGCGATACTCGCTGTCAGGAACGCCGGTCGACTGCGTTTATCTGGGCGTGTTGAAGCTGTGCGATCGCCTGCCTGCCGTCGTCGTGTCGGGGGTCAACGATGGCTACAACCTCGGCAGTGACGTCTTCTACTCGGGCACGGTCGCGGCGGCCGTCGAGGGTGCGTTGCGCGGCGCGGCCGGGATCGCGTGCTCGCTCGCACCGCGCGCGACGCAGACCACGCGCGCGCTGGACTTCGCGGCGCGCGTCGTTCACGCCGCGATCGCCGAGCCGATTCCTGCCGGCACCGTGCTGAACGTCAACATGCCGGGCACCGACTCGGACGTCTACCAGTGGACCACGCTCGGGCGGCGACTCTACGACGACGATGTCGCCGAGCGTCGCGATCCGCGTGGCCGCCCGTACTACTGGGTCGGCGGCGGACCGACCGGCCACGACGAGGTCGATGGCAGCGACTGTGTCGCGATCGCGCACGGCTGGAACAGCATCACGCCGATGCATCTCGATCTCACGGATCGCGCGCGCGTCGCGGCACCGCCGTGGGCGCTGGAGGGGTTCCGCGTGATGGTGGGGCCGTCGCAGGCGGGTTAAGGTACGGCGATGCAGAGGTGGCTCGGATTCCTGGCGATGGTCGCGTGCGCGTGCCCGAGCAAGCCGGCGACGACGACCGGCGGCAGCGCGGGCAGCGGCTCGTCCGGTTCCGCCGCGGTCGTGGCGCCGACGAACGCCACGTCGTGCGCCGAGATCAAGTCGAAGATCGAGGCGATGTATCGCGCCGAGGCGCAACAGAAGGAACCGAACCGTGTCGACGAGGCAGTCTCCGACAACACGACCATGGTGATGAACGACTGCAACAAGGATCCCGCGAAGCTGATGCCGTGCCTGAACAAGGCCACGACCGTCGCGGTGATCGAGAAGCAATGCCTGCTGCCGCTCGATGACGAGGGCACCGAAGGCGAGGCGAAGAAGTGAGCCGGTCCGGAGGAGCTCGGCGCGAGCCGTGGAGCGGCCAACGAAGAGGAGAGATCGCGCGGCTCGTGCTGTGCGTGATGGTCGTCGCGGCCTGCGGCGGCAAGCAGCAGACCGGCGGCGGCGGCGGCTCGGACGTCAGCAACGCCGGCTCCGATACCGTCAAGCCGCCGCTCGCGGACACGCGGACCGCGCTCGAGAAGCGTCGCGACACCGCGTGCAAGGCGATCGCGCCGAAGCTGACCGACTGCGCGCTCGAGGACGCGAAGTCCGATCTCGCGCACGGCGTGGTGAAGAAGGCCGACTTCGACCGCGACACCGCGCCCGAGGTGCTGCGCAAGAACACCGAGATGTTCGTCGACAAGTGCACCGGGTGGCGGGACATCTCGTCGCGCCAGGTGCGCGTGCTCGAGGTGTGCTTCAAGGAAGAGCAACAGTGCGGACCGCTCCGCGATTGCCTCGGCTACTTGACCGGCAAGTAGCTCAGCGTTCGTCGGCGCGCTTCACGATCTCTTCGACGCGCACGAGCAGATGGATCTCGTGTCCCGGCACCGGAAGTGGCGACAGCCAGATCGTGAGCTCGAGCGGCGTCTTGTCGGCGCCGCGATAGACCTTCGCGCGTCGCTCGGTCGGCTTGCCTTCCTGGTGGCAGAGCCGCACCGCGCGCATGAGGCCGGGCACGAACGTCGACAGCGCCGTATCGGTGATCGGCAACCCGTCGACGCCCTTGTCGTCCATGCCGACGAGCTTCGCGAACGCGCGGTTCGCGATCGCGAGCACGCCCTCGACCGAGACCAGCGCCTGCGGTAACCGCGAGCGCTCGAACGCCTGACCCAGCATCGAGTCGCGCGGGTTGTCGGTGTGGAGGAGCCCACTGCCACGCGCGCGGCGACGGCCCATGTCGAGCATGTCCATCACGGTGTTGAGCTCGTAGCGGAACGCGGCCGCGCTGCCGTGGCGCTGCGCGGGATCCTTCGCCATCGCGCGGCTGACGAGCTTCTCGAGCGCGTCGTCGACGTCTTCCTTGCGGCGCTTGGCGATGGGCTCGGGCGTGTCGTGGATGTGCGCCATCAGCACCTCGACCACGCTGCCGTCGTACGGCAACGTGCCGGTGAGGAGGAGATAGCCGAGCACGCCGAGCGCGTAGATGTCGCTCGACACGCTCGCCGGGCCACCGGCCGCGCGCTCCGGGGCCAGGTAGTGCGGGCTGCCGCTGACGCCTTCTTCTTCGGCGTGATCCGGGCGGCGGGCGAGGCCGAAATCGAGCAGCCGCACGACACGCCGCCGGCGCGCGCCGCTGGCGCCTGCTTGCTCGGCGGTGAGCATGATGTTGTCGGCCTTGACGTCGCCGTGGATGATGCCGCGCTTGTGGATGTGATCGAGCGCGTCGGCGACCTGGGCGAGCACGTCGATCGCGCGCCGTGGCGACATCGGGAGCGAGCCCTCGGAGATCAGCGGCTCGCCCTCGACGAGCTCCATCACCATGTACGCCCCGAACTGCTCGTCCTCGCCGAAGTCGACGACCGAGACGATGTTCGGGTGCGAGATCTCGCTCGCGAGCTTCGCCTCCAGGTTGAAGCGCTGGCGGGCGATGTGATCGCTCGCGAACGTCGGCGAGATGATCTTCAGCGCGAACGCCTTGCCGAGCTGGAGATGCCGGGCCTTGTAGACCTGGCCCATACCGCCTTCGCCGAGCCGCCCGTCCAGCGCGTACCGGCCCCCCACGGTCTCCATACCTCCAAATTGTAGAGGCATTTCTGAAGCGGATTCCAGTCCCGAAGCACCGTGACCGATTCTATTCGTCGATGTTGCGCATGAAGTCTGCCACCTCGGCAAATCTTGCGTCGAGGAACGTGCGGACCGGACCCGTGATCGCGTGCTCGTCCATCGCCGCGGCCATGCAGCGCAGCCACGCGTCGCGCATCGCGATCGTGACGGCCACGCGAGCGTGCCGCATGCGCAGCCGCGGATGGCCGTGCTGCGCGATGTAATCCTCCGGGCCGCCGAGCCAGCCGATCAGGAACAGCGCGAAGCGGTCGCGCGATTCGCGAACGACCTTGCCGTCGGGGGTGCACCGGTGGAGCTGCGCGAGCGCGGGCTCGCGTTCGTGCATGAGATCGTAGAACCGCTCGACGAGCGCTTTGACGCGGTCGGCGCCGCCGAGTGCGACGAACGGGTTGTCGGTCACCACGCCACCGTACCGCTAGTCCGCGCAACAGCGAAAGCCCGTCGAGTAATCCGAGTAGCTCGAGTCGTGGGCGGTCGTCACGTACAGGCAGCCGTCGCCGTTGAGCACCGTGTCGACGTAGTAGCCGCCGCGGAACGTGCCGGCCGGATCCGCGGTCCACTCGTGGAGGTTGCCCATCATGTCGAACACGCCCTCGGCGGTGACGCAGCCGGGGTTCGTGCCCGCGCGATCGAGCGAGCTCGGCAGTTGATCGAGGCACGGGTGACCGAGCATCGTGTAGATGACCGGATCGGTCGTGCCGAAGTACTCGACCGCGGGATGGACCGCGCGCGCGTCGTTGCAGACGCCCGGCATGCGCGTGTTGCCGTACGGATAGGTGGTGTTCGCCGGCCCGCGGCACGCGCGCAGCCACTCGGCATCGGTGCACAGCCGCTTGCCGGCCGCGACGCAGCTCGCCGCCGCTTGCGTGCCGCTGATGTACGCCTGGGGCACGGCGTCGCGGCGCGAGTGCGCCGGTGGTGGCGTGCCGCCCGGATTCCAGAACGGCGACACGCCATCGATCGTGGCCTCGAAGCGATCGATGCAGAACGCGTCGACGCGCACCATGCCGGCGGGACACCCGCCGGTGCCGGCCTCCTCGTCGAGACAGCTCGGGTTCGGCAGCGGCATCGCGGCCGGATCGCAGGTCGCCGGCGTCGCGGGCAGCGTGCAGCTCGCGTCGGGTATCGCGTCGAGCGCATCGGGGAGCGCGGCATCTCCCGCGGCAGGGTGAGCTCCGCAGCCGACACAGGCGACGAGCAGCACCGCGCGCATCGGAAGAGGATACGTCACAACGCGATCAGTGACGCGCCCAGGCTGATCACAGCGAGTTGAAGCGCCGCAGGAGCAGCAAGGGCAGGGCGATCGCGATCACCGGCTCGAGGGTACCGCGTGCGCGAGCTGGCCGCCGAAGCTCTCGAACGTGTGCAGTGCCTCCGGCCGGAGCGGGTAGTTCGGGGCCAGGGAGCGGTGGCACTTCAAGCACGAGTAGACCTCGTGGTCCTTCGCGAACTTCGTCATCGCCAGCTGCGCGGCCAGCTGGCCGCCCTTCGCGCACGCGTCGTGGATCAGCCCGGTCTCGAACACCACGCGGTGGCACGGGACACCCTCACGTGGGTACTGCGCCTCGCCGGCAACGTTGTTGCAGCCGCTCGCGAGCGCGATACAGACCAGCGAGCGAATCGTCCAGCCGAGCATGTCCAACCGTCGCATCGCTCGGGCTCGTCGCGATCCAGGTTCACGCGAGGCTCACGCGCGTTGCCGACGATTTCCAGGGGTTGCTCCAGAAAGCGGGGATCGTGCTAAGTAGTGGGCGTTATTTCGATCCCATAGCTCAGGTGGATCAGAGCGGCGGTTTCCTAAACCGCAGGCCGCAGGTTCGAGCCCTGCTGGGATCACGATAGCGATTTCAAGCTCCTTGGCGACGCCAGCGCGAGCGGCCCTTCAGCGCAGTTTGACGCGAGGGTCCATAGATAGCTGTCGTTTAAGCATTCATCCATGCTATCTAAGAACAGTCAAGAACTCATGGATGAGGTCTTATATGCGTTCCGCTGTCGTAGACATCCTGCCCACGAAACTGCGCCGTGGGTTGAAAAAGTTCGGCGAAGACATCGGCATCGCCCGACGCAAGAGGCGCTTGACCGTTGCGATGATGGCGGAACGTGTCGGGGTTGCTGAGAGCACGTATCTACGAGCCGAGAAAGGCGACCCGAAAGTGTCGCTGGGTGTGTACGCGATGGTGCTGTTCGTCCTCGGCTTCGGCGACGCGCTTACGGACTTGATCGATGCTCGTAAGGACGACCAAGGACTCTTGCTCGATGTCGAACGCGTGCCGAAACGCATCCGCGCGAAGAAGAGTCCAGTGCCATCATGAGGCGCACCATTCAAGTCTTCTTGGGCGAGAAGCCCGCGCATGTCGGCGTCATTCATCACGACTCCCACGGCGCGCGGGAGAGCGTTGCGTTCGAGTACGCCCGCGAGTGGCTGGCCTCGCCGAACGCCTTTGCACTCGCGCCGGACCTGCGACTCGTCACCGGACCACAGTTTCACAAGAAGACGCGTGATGGTTCCGCGTTTCACGACCCGATCGCAGATACGGAGCCAGACGGTTGGGGGAAGAACATCATTCTTCGAGACCACGCGAAACGTCGCCAAGAAGCGAAGCGAACAGGCGGATCGACGCTTCCCCACGTTCTCGATAGTCTCGACTTCCTCTTGGCTGTCGACGACGTCAGCCGCGTGGGCGCGTTGCGGTTTCAGGACGAAACCGGAAGGTTCTGCCGTGCATGCGATGAAGGGGAGCGAACCATCCCGCCCCTCATCGAGCTCGGTGCGATGCTCTCGGCGTCCCGCGCCGTCGAGATGAACACCGAGACGATCGCGGATCTTGCCTATCTGCAAGGACGTGGCACCTCCCTTGGCGGCCTGCGTCCGAAGTGCAGTGTGCTCGACGATGATGGACGACTCTCCATCGGCAAATTTCCGAGCGTTCAAGATCAACGCGCGGTTACCAAAGGAGAGGTGCTCGCACTTCGACTTGCAAAGCGTGCCGGGATCAACGCTGCCGCCGCCCGTCTGATCGACTCCGATGGCATACCGGTCGCGCTCATTCATCGCTTCGACAGGATCGAGGGGCGTCGGGTCATGTACATCAGCGCTGCGACGATGCTGGGTGTCGATACGACCAGTTCGGGCGAACACTCCTACACCGAGATCGTCGACGCGATCCGATCGCACGGTTCGGAGGCGCAGGCGGATATCGACGAGCTGTTTCGGCGCATCGCCTTCTCGATCCTGATCACGAACGTCGATGATCACCTGCTAAACCACGGCTTCCTGCACGTCCAACACGGACAGTGGCGACTCGCGCCGGCATTCGACGTCAATCCGTTCCCGGATCGGGTGCGCGAGCTCAAGACGTGGATCTCGGAAGAGACGGGTCCCGAAGCCTCGATCGAGGCACTGATGTCGGTCGCGTCATATTTTCGCCTGGATGACATCCGAGCCCGGTCAATCGTTCGTGTTGTCGAGGCTGCGGTGGCACGCTGGCGAGAGGAAGGCCGCGATCTCGGGATGACCGACAGCGAGCTCGATCAGTTCGCCGACGCATTCGAGCACGACGAGCGCGAGGTGGCGCGCCACCTTGCAGGCTGATCGGCAGGTTCGAGCTGCCGGGAACACCGTGTCAGGCGCCGCGATAGAGCGCGGCAGGTAGCGCGATGACGAGAACCGGCGCGCAGCGGCTCCGACTACTTCTTGCGTTGCTTCAGGCGCTCGAAGATCTGCTTGCGCGCTTCGTCGAGCGAGATGTTCTTGGCGGCCATCAGCACGCGCGCGGCGTTGTCGGGATCGCCGGTGCGGAGAGCGGCTTCGATGTCTTGTTCCAGCTTCGCGTCGTCGGCCATGGGTGCTCCGTCGATCATGCTACCTGCCGCAAATCGCAAGAGACAAGGGGGCCCGGACACGCGATCGCGTGCGCCGTGCGCTAGGATTCTCGGCGATGCGCCGGATCCTCCTGTTGGTCGTGCTGCTCGCCTGCAAGAAGGCGCCGAAGAAAGACGTGCCGGCCGACGCGCCAGCGGGTCCGCCCAAGGTCGGCCACTCGGTGACGAAGGTGCACGACGACGGCGAGGGCAGTGGCAGCGCCAAGGCGCACCCCGCGGTGGGATCCGGCTCCGACGAGGCGGCCGAGATCCCGGATGCGAAGCCGGGCCAGGTCGTCGGCGGCAATGGCTCGCCGGCGTTTCGCGATCCGCAGGGACATGTCCACGGACCGGGCGGCCCGATCTTCATGGGCCACGGCGTCGACTGCGATGCCGCCCACGATCATTGCATGCGGCCCGAGGTGTGGTTCTCGGTCGGCAACATCGTCCCGGGCAAGCTCTATCGCGCGCTGCCGGTGTTCACGTTCGAGGACAAGTGGTGGACCTGGCGCGGCCAGGAGGACTCTCCGATCAAGCTCTACCGGACCAAGCTCGCCGGCAAGGATCCGGTCCCGGCGAACACGCCGATCGTCTTCTTCTCGGCGGAGACCTCGTCGACGAAGTGGCTCGACTCCGAGTACGAGGCCCTGACCTCGAGTCGCTGGGAGGCTGGCGTCACGGAGTCGGCCTCGGTGGGTGGCCCGACGGGCGCGGTGAAGGTGAAGGGCTGGGGCGACGTCCAGACCGATACCGTGCGCGTGATCGTCGAAGCGCGCGATCCGTAGCTCGCGGCTACTTGTCGATCATCTCGAGCACGCGCTCGGGATCGTCGGTCTCGATCCAGTCGACGCCGAGGCCGACCAGGCGATCGACCTCGGCGCGCGTCGACGCGCTCGCCGCGATCCGCTTGTTGATCGCCGCGCCGATCGGGAACAGCGTGTGGGTACCGATCGCGATGCCGCGCTGGTGGAGATGCGCGACGGTGTCGGCGCCGACGAGCGTGTGCTCCGCGCCGACCACGCGCATGCCGAGAAAGCGGCTGACGATGTTCGAGTCGAGGATGCGATTGAGAACGCGGCGCGCATTCTGGTGCGGGTGCCGATCGTGAGCTCCGAGTCGCGCCGGCACGGGCGGCAAGCGATCGAGCAGAGCGCTCGCGAAGTTCAGCATCGTGTCGTCGAAGCAGAAGCCGCATGCGAGCCGCGGGTTCTGACGCCCCGTGGCGCGCAGCTTGCGCGGATCGAACGACGTGACGATCACGCGGTCCTCGGCTCCGGCATCCGCGATCACCTTCGCCGCGACGGCCCCGACCTCGATCGGCCACCACCGCGGCAGGTCGAGCTTGAGCTCGACGTTGACGACGACCTTGCTCGCGACCTCGGCGAGCACCTCGGCGAGCAGCGGAATCGGCTCGGACCTCTCGTAGTGCATGACGACCGCGGTGCCGGTCGCATCGATGCCCATGCGGACGTCGCGGCGCAGGCGCAGGCGGCTGAGCTGGTCCCACGTCAGATCGCTGACGTTCCGGGGCGTGCCGGTCAGCCGATGCAGGTCGCTGTCGTGGAAGACGACCGCCACGTTGTCGGCCGTGAGCCGCACGTCGAGCTCGATCGCGGGCACGCCGAGCGCGACGGCGCGACGAAATCCCGCCAGCGTGTTCTCCTGATGGAGCCGGGGCACGCCGCGGTGACCGACCACGAGGGGTCGTTTCTTCTCTTGTAGGAAGGGGTTCTTGTGGACCCCGAACATCGATCACACTGTCGCACATACGAGCGGCGATGCCACGCCGGTCGCCTTGTCGCAGATGTCACTACTTGACGTTGACGTCGATCGGCGGTGACGCGATTCCATTCGCGATGACGACCAGCTGCGACGGCCCGCGTTCCAGGGTATCCGGGATGTCGAACTGGGTCGTCCCGCGCTCGTCCGGGGCGACCGACCGGTTCGAATGGTCGTGCGTCCGGCAATACGTCGCGTGTCCGGTATCCGTGTTGGTCACCCGGACGATCGGGAAGTTGGTCGAGGTCTGGAGGTCATCGCCGTAATAGGCGCCCTGCGAGATTCCGTTCATGCGCCGGACCGCGACCGAGTAGACGCGGCCGCGATAGAGGCTGGTGACCGGAGACGTGTCCGCGACCGGGGTGGTGCCCCCCACGAGGTCTGGAGCCGCCAGGATCACCGGCACCGCGTTCTCGGTCACGCCGGGGGCCGGCGTGTAGAGCTCGATGTCGGTCTGTTGATCGGTCATGAAGATCTCGCCGGTCGGCAGCACGAGCAGCGAGTACATGTACGATGTCGTCGACGTCGCCTCCGCCGTCGTCGACGTCAGCTCGGTGAACGTCGAGCCGTGGACCTCGTAGAAGTGCACCGGGGTATTGAACACCCCCGGGCTCGCGATCACGAGCACGTCGCCGTTCGGAAGCAGCGCCGCCGGTCCGTCCGCGACGTCGAGACCCATCACGAAGTCGGGGAGGGCACTCCACGTCATCGTGGCCGTGTCGAACACCGCGTTGTGTTGCGTGCCGCCGAACGCGAGCACGGTGCCATCCGTACGCAGGACCTCGGGGCCGACCTCGTGCGAGCCGGAGTTGTCCGGATTGGTGTCCGCCAGCTTGTCCGGCACGTCGCCGATCGGCGACCAGCGGCCGGTCGTCGGATCGTAGACCTCGGACAGCTTGAGGTTCGAGAGGTTGTTCGCGTCGACGGTGAGCACGCGGCCGTCCGGCAGCAGAGCCCAGCTCTCCTCGTCGTGGATGTCGGCCTTGCCGTCGCCGGTGGGCAACCAGGTCAGGTTGACCGGATCGAGCAGCGCCGACGACTTCGAGCAGCAGTCCGACAGCATGAACGTGCCATTGGCGAGCACGATGCCCGAGGCGTCGCCGATCGACGTCCACCCCGCCGGCGGCGTTATCTTCTTCCACGCGTCGGTGCGTGGATCGTAGATCGCGCCGAGCGTCGTCCAGACCGGGGGGCCGCCGTTGTACTCGCCGCCCTCGACGATGAATCGACCATCGGGCAGCGTGGCCGACGCGTAGTAGAGCGGCTGATAGCCCGGGACGCCGGGCGCGATCTGCGACCACGTGCCGTGTTCGTAGCCACCGTTCACGTCGGGCGTGAGCTTCCACCACTGGGTGGTCTCGAGCTCCTGCACGAGGACGGTGCCGTCGTTCATCAACGCGGGCGCAGCGGCTCCCGCGAACGGCGCGCTGTTCGCGAGCGGACGCCAGGTCTGCGGCGCGGGAGGTGGCGCGGCGGGAAGCTGCAACTGCGACGACTGTGATTCGGAGGCCGGAACAGCACATCCAGCCACAGCGATCGCCACGAGCCCGTACGCTTGTCTCATGCGCGGACGCGACTGTAGCGCGTTTCGAGGTACCGTACGCGCATTCGTACCTCGTTGATCCTCGGGCTCACCTGGTTGATCGCATGCGGCGACAACGCGTCGCCGTGCGATTACACCGAGCTCGACGACGTCGGCAACAGCACGACCTCGGAGCTCTCGAACATCACCGTCGGCGATCACGCGGTGCGCCTCTGTGGTGCGATCGACAATGGCAGCGGCGATCCGCTGCTCGGAACGGTCGACGACGATGGCTATCGCGTGACCGTCGCCACCCCGGGGCCGATGCTCGTGAACATCTACGGCGCCGATGGCGTCGAGGTGTTCGACGAGGTGATCGTGCGGTTCTTCGACACCGCCGCGAACCCTCGGCTCGTCGGTCAGGGGCGCTTCGATCCCGCGCTCGCGGGGCACGGCGCGTTCATCATCTCGCTCGATGCGGGTGACTACGATCTCGTGGTCTCGGCTCGCACCGCGGTCGCTCTCACGTACCCGCTCGACTATCGGATCCGGCTCGCGCCGATGCCGGCGTGCGACGCGGTGACTTCGCCGGTGGACTACACGGAGGCCAAGGACGCCGACACCAACGGCAACACCGGCAACGATGTCGTCGATGTCGATTTCTCGGCGAGCCCGTCGTTCACGATGTCGACGACGGTGTCGGTTCCGGAGCCCACCGGCCTCGCGATCGCGGCCGGCGAGCACTACCTGATCGCAGGCGGCGCGAGCGCCGACGCGGGCGCGGACGAGTATCTCGATCGGGACACCTACGAGATCACGACCGACGACACGACGAACGAGCTCGCGATCCGGCTCGACTGGGACAGCGACGGCACCGACCTCGACTACATCCTGTTCGAAAAGGACGTGATGACCCCGGTGGCGACCGCGAACACCACGAGCACCACGCGGCGCGAGCTCGCGATGTTCGCCGTGAAGCCGAGCACGACCTACTGGCTGTGGATCGGTGACTTCAAGGGCAGCCTGCCGTCGGTCTATCACGCGACGGTCTGCGGCAATCACTACTTCTTCTGAGCGGCCTCCCACAGGCGCTGATAGGTGCGGTAGTAGCTCGCGGGCTGGCGGAGCGGGTGGCTGACGCGATGGAGCTCGGGGAAGATCTCGAACGAGAACCGCTGCGGCAGCGCGTTCCACAGCCGCGCGCGCCCGAACGTGAGAGCGATCGGACCGAACTGACCCTCGAACACCGCGAGCAAGTCCGTCGCCCAGCACTCGATGCCGGCGAGGTACGAGTCGAGGCGGTTCGCCGTCGGCACGAACGTGCACTCGGGCGACACGTACTCGAACACGTGGCGCGTGGCGCCGTCGCGCACCGAGATCACGAACGTCGGCGCGAGGTCGCCGCACTCGGTGACGAGGAGCGACGACAGGCTGCGGAACGTGGGCCCCCCGACGAGCGAGCCCGCGAACGCGTCGAGCGCGGTGCGGAGCTGGTCGAGCTCTCCGGCGGCGAGCTCGGTGCGACCGGTCGCCGGGACGTAGTCCACCACGTCGACCTGGGCCTTGGCGCGCGACGGCCAGGTGTCGCGCGGCGGCGTCGCGAGCCACGGTGTCGACGGGTCGATCGACGCGAGCTTGCCGGCCTTCATGTGGAAGGTCTGGCCGGGCACGCCGGAGACGAACTTCTCCTTGCGATACATCTTCGTCATGTTCTCGCAGACCTGATCGGTGTCGACGCAGAACACGCGGTGGTTGAGCCACTCGTTGTCGCCGTGGAAGCTGAACCCGCCGGCGCACATCACCATCGCCGCGGGCGTGCCCCAGATCGTGGTGATCAGCTTGTGGCCGACGCCCATGTTCATGAAGCACTGCTGCGTGCCCTCGACGCGTTCGCTCAGGTAGTTCGCCATGTGACTCCAGTCCATGGCGTTGTTCGTCCAGCTGATCACGCCGGGCCGCATCGCGCGCGCGGCCGCCCACTCGACATGGCCCTGGGTGATCGAGATGTCGACCATCGAGAAGAACGAGCCGTGACCTTCGGTCGAGCGGACGAGGTACGGCAGCGTGTCCCACTCGTCGCCGCAGTCGACGGAGACGTGATCGCCGCAGAACGGCATCAGCTCGAGATCGGCGAACTGGATCGGGATGCCGGGGATCAGCGGATGGACCTTGAAACCCATGTCGCCGAGGATGCGGCGCGACGCGCTCGACGACCGCGACGACAGGTAGATCGGCGTCGCGCGGTCGACCTTCACGAGCGACGGGATGTCGAAGTGATCGTCATGCTCGTGGCTCAGCACGACCGCGTCGAGTTTCGGCATCGCGGCCGGCGTCCACACGCGCGGCGGGAACACGCGATAGCCGAGGTGGTGCGCGGCGCCGAAGTCTTCGCACAGGAGCGGATCGACGAGGATGGCCGCCTTCGGTGTCTGAAACGCCCAGCCCTGGTGGCCGAGGAACGTGGTGGAGAACACGGGTGAATGATACGTTCGATCGATGCCGTCGCTGACTCGGCGCGAGCTGATTCGCGTGCTCGGTGGGGCCGTCGTGCTCGCGAAGCTGCCGGCTTGCGGTGGCACCGCCGCGGGCGTGTTCGGCGAGGACGACACGGCGATGCTCCTGGGATTCGCGGACGTCGTCATCCCGCGCGACGATCAGCCCGGCGGCGCCGAGCTCGGGGCGATCGAGTACATCGCGCGGCTCGTGCGGGCGTTCGATCCGCCGACGCCGACACCGCCTGTCTACGCTGGTGGTCCCTACTCGGGACGCCAGCCGTTTCCCGACGCGGCGGGGCAGGCGAGCACGAGCTTCCCGGCCAACGACTTCGCGACGTTCGTCGAGCTCGATCGCGTGAGCCTGGCGGCCTGGAAGCAGCTCCTCGATCCCGAGACCGGCATCGAGGCGCAGCTGCGCGCCGGCCTCGCGTCGGCGCGTGCGATGACCGAGACGCCGCCGCACGAGCTGTCGGCGGCGGACTTCCAGCGCCTGTTCGACGCCCAGTCCGACGAGTTTCGCGCGTTGATGATCGAGCTCGTCACCGAGGCCGCGTTCGCGGCGCCGGAGTACGGCGGCAACCCGGCGCTCGCCGGCTGGCGGATGATCCATTTCGAGGGCGATAGCCTGCCGCTCGGCTACAGCCAGTGGAACGGCACCGCGCATGTCGAACGCGCGGACGCGCCGCTGTCGACGGCGAACCCGAGTGATCCGGAACCGATGACGAAGGATCTCCACGACGTGCTCGCGCTCGTGGTGGCCGTGCTCGGCGGGCGGGTGTCGTGAGGAAGACCGTCTACGGCAACGCGTCGCTCGCGCAGTTCGACGCGTGCGTGATCGGGTCCGGCGCCGGCGGCGGTCCGGTCGCGTACGTGCTGGCGGCGAACGGCCTGAAGGTGCTCGTCCTCGAGGCCGGCCCGTGTCACTTCGATTTCCTCGACGATCCCGCGCAACCGCCGGTGCCGCGGTTCTCGAACGACGAGCTCAAGATCGAGCGCCGCAACTTCATCCAGGTCCACGAGGCGATCGAGCCGCGGACGTGGCGCACGAGCGAGGCCGACGGCGAGCGCATCGACGCCCTCACCGGCAACGTGCAGGGATTGCCGAAGACCGTCGGCGGCGGTGGGATCCACGCCGATCTGAAGATGCCGCGGTTCGAGCCGACCGACTTCCAGCTCGGATCGCTGCTATCGATCCCGAACACGAGCTTCGCCGACTGGCCGGTGCAGTACGCCGAGCTCGAGCCGTTCTACGCGTGGGGCGAGCGGCTGCTCGGCGTGCAGGGGCTCGCCGGCTCGAATCCGTTCGAGGGTCCGCGCAGCTCGGGCTACCCGATCCCACCGGGCCCGGTGATGTATGGCAGCACCGTCGTCGGCAGGGGCCTCGAGCAGCTCGGCTACACGATGTTTCCGTACCCGACCGCGGTGAACTCGATCCCGTACGGCGATCGCCCGGCGTGCGTGAACTGCGGGTTCTGCTCCGGCTATCCGTGCCCGACGAACGCGAAGGGCTCGACCGCGGTGACGATGCTCCGCCAGGCGCTCGTGTCGGGAAACTGCCAGCTCCACGCCGAGACGCGGGTCGTGCGGCTCATCCCGACCAGCACCGGGACGGCGATCGATCACGTCGAGGCGATGGGGCCCGACGGGTCTCCGCTGACGTTCACGGCCGATCGCTACATCCTCGCGGCGAGCCCGATCGAGGACGTGCGGCTCCTGTTCCTGTCGGGTGGGCTCGGCAACTCGAGCGGCATGGTCGGCCGGAACCTCATGTTCCACTACCAGACGATCGCGCTCGGCATCTTCGACGAGCGCGTCCACGGCTATCGCGGCCGCACGGTCGCGCACGGGTTCGCGGATCTTCGCGGCGTGCCCAACGACCCCACGCGCCCGCTCGGAGGCATCACCGAGATCAGCGGCGGCGGCTTCCCGCTCGGCGAGGCCGCGTTCTACAAGCGCATCATCGATCAGCTCCGCGGCGGCAAGTGGGACGGCGCGCTGTTCAAGTCGCTCATGCGCCAGAGCCCCGGCCGCGATCGCGTGATGGTGCTCGTGATCCAGGCCGAGGACGCACCGCAGGTGACGAACTACGTCGATCTCGATCCGTCGGTGGTCGATCTCGACGGCCTTCCGGTCGCGCGCTGCACGTACAAGAATCACCCGTTCGAGGTCGATGCCGGCACGTTCTACGAGCCCAAGCTCCTCGACATCCTGCAGGCCGCCGGCGCGCGCTACGCCGCCCCCGCGCCGCGCGACGCGGTGCCGTCGTCGCAGCACATCATGGGCACGCTGCGCTCCGGCACGAGCGCCGCGACGAGTGTCACCGACCCCAACGGCAGGTTCTGGGATCTCGGCAACCTGTACGCGAGCGATGGCTCGCTGTTTCCGACCTCGAGCGGCTACAACCCGACGATGACGATCGTCGCGCTCGCGTTGCGCGTCGCCGCCGCGATCGTGAACCCGGCATCGCCGGCCTCGGTCATCACGTAGTCGATATAGATTCGGGCCTCGCTTGTTCTTGTGGCGTGGACCCGATGCACGTGCCCGAACCCGACCTCTGGGGCGACGCGATTCGCCAGCACGACCGCAAGGTGTTCCTGTCGGTACTGGCGCTCGGCGTGGCCCCGGATGCTGCCCGCGAGATCGCCCAGGCGGCGTGGACCCGACTCATGGAGCGCCATGCCGCGGGTGCGCTCCCCGAGGTCGAGCTCCCCGGGCTCGTGATCCGGCAGGCGCGATTCCTCGCGCTCAACGAGCACCAGCGCAGCAAGACCGAGAAGCGCGTGCTGGCCGCGGTGCCCGATCCGCCGGAAGCGCCCGAGCTCGATCGCGTGGTCGACGGCAAGCGTGAGATCGAGCGCGTGCTCGCGGCGCTCGCGACCGCATCGCCCACCGCGAAGAAGATCTTTCGCCTCGTCTACGCGACGCCGAACGGCTCGCCCGAGGCCGCGGCCCGCGAGGTCGGACTGTCGCTCCAGCGCGTGCGGCAGATCCTGTGCGAGACCCGCAAACATATCCGTGCCGCGATCGAGGAGGGCCCGCGATGAAGCCGTTTACCCGCGAAGATCTGGAGCTGTACGTGATCGGTGACTACGACGGTGACCTCGCCGCGCTCGAGCAGTACCTCGCGACCGACGAGACCGCGCGCGCGATCGTGGCCGAGGAGGCCAAGCTCGAGCTGGCGCTCCGTAGCGCCGGTGCGGCCGGGACGTTCTGTCCGGCGTGTGACGACGTCGTGGTCGGCGATCAGTGCGAGACGTGCGGGGCGTCGGTGCGTGCCGGCGGCTACACGATCGATCGCGTGATCGTGCAGCACGCGCACGGCCGCATGTACGTCGCGCGGGACGCCGATGGCACGAGGGTCGCGCTCAAGGAGCTCGCGTTCGTGCAGAAGCCGGATGCCGACGCCCACGCGGCGTTCGAGCGCGAGGCGCGCATGCTGCGAGCGCTCGAGCATCCGGCCATCCCGCACTTCGTCGCGAGCTTCGAAGAAGGCAGCGGCGTGCACACGCGCTACTACCTCGCGCAGGAGCTCGTGGAAGGCCAGTCGCTCGCGGCGCGGCTCGGCGATCACTTCTTCGCCGAGCCCGAGATCATCGAGATCGCGCGGTCGGTGTTGCGCGTGCTCGTGTATCTCCAGGGCCTGTCGCCGATGGTCGTTCATCGCGACATCAAGCCCGGCAACCTCGTCCAGCGCGGCGACGGCTCGATCGCGGTCGTCGACTTCGGCGCCGCACACGTCCAGGGCGCGACAGTGGGCTCGACGTCGATCGGCACGTTCGGCTACATGCCGGTCGAGCAGATGGTCGGCATCGTCGACGCGACGACCGATACCTACGCGCTCGGCGCCTCGCTCCTGCACCTGGTCACGCGGCGCGAGCCGTGGAAGCTGTTGCAGCAGCCGGCGTGGGATGCCGTGAACGTGTCGCCCAACCTGCACGCGTACTTGAAGAGGCTGGTCGCCGCGGAGCCGCGCGCTCGGTTCGCCTCGGCGGCCGTCGCGCTCGATGCCCTCGACCACCTGGAGACCAAGAACCCGATGACGCCACCACCTGCCGTTCGATGGGTACCCCGACTCATGATCGCGGTCGCCGCTTGCCTCGCGTTCGCTGGAGTCGGCCTCTTCGGCTATCTGATGCGACCTGCCACGCCGATGACCGTGTCGCCGCCAAACGTGGCAACTCCGCCGGGGTGGCCGATCGTGCCGTGGCCTCGAGCCACTCCGGTCGTGCCACCAGCACCGACGATCGCGCCTCGGGCGCGGCTCCTCGCCGGACCGTCGATCGATCTCGACTTCAAGGACATGGCCGGTCACGACGTGATCCGGCTGCTCGGCAAGAAGTGCAAGCTCGGCGTGGTCGTCCCGGATTCGATCGACTTCCGGCTGTCCTTTCACAGCACGCAGATCCCGTGCGGTGCGGCGTTCGAGGACATCCTCGAGGCGCACGGGCTCTGGTACGTCTACGAGCCCGACATCAAGCTCGTCCGGGTCGCGCCGCGCAAGGAGCTCGACGCGGAGGCCGAGGCCGAGGTCGAGCGTACGAAGCTGCACGCCGCGCTACACCTCGTCGACGATGCCATCCCGGCCGGCTCGAACGCCGACCTGGACATGAAGCATGCACCGTTGCGCGACCTCCTCATGTCGCTCGCCTCGCTGAACAGCTTCGACGTCCTGCTACCGGAAGAGATCCGTGGCAGCGTGACCGTCACGGCGTCGGCGCCATGGAACCGAGTGCTGCCGACGATTCTCGCGGCGCACGGGCTGTGGTTCCGCCTCCACGGCAAGCTGATCCGCGTCGCACCGCGTCGCCAGCTCGACGCCGAAGACGAGGCCGAGCTCGCGCGCCGGGGCCATTAGCCTCGTTGTATACGCACCGAGCTCGTGCTCGAGCCGGTCGCGTTCTTGCGCCGGCTGCCATGGGCCGACCTGCTTGCCGATTCGGTGCGACCGGAGCGGCGGTGGTGCGTTGTCACGCTGGAGCACGGAGACCCGGATGAACGCGACGCTTCTCTCGAGTGCGGTGCTTGGGTCGGTGATGTGATGCCCGATCCGACCGGGGCGTCGTTCTGATCGCATGAGTGCGGGGCTCGGGTATCCTGGCGCGAGCATGGAATGTCTGAGCGACGTCGACATCGTCGAGATCCTCGGCGGCGCCGTCGATCCAGCGTGGTGGGCGCGCGCCGACGACCACCTCGATGGGTGTCCCCGATGCCGCCGGTTGCTCGCGGCGGTCGCGCGCACGGACCAGGAGTTGCCCGACTGCCCACACCTGATTCCCGGACAGGAGCTAGGCCGGGGTGGGATGGGGATCGTGGCCGTGGCCGACGACCGGCGTCTGGGTCGGCGGGTGGCCGTGAAACGACTACGAAGCGTCGATGAGGACAGCCAGCGGAGGTTCGAGCGGGAGATGCTGCTCACCGCGAGGCTCGAGCACCCGGCGATCGTGCCGATCTACGAAGCCGGGCGTCTGCCCACGGGCGAGACCGTGTACAGCATGCGGCTGTT
>Ga0326726_10001562_pt1 | contig 21278 bp, 19 predicted proteins | sample MHFenrmetagenome_2_FD_207603 | JGI IMG/M metagenome (GOLD analysis project Ga0326726, IMG submission 207603) | Lab enriched peat soil microbial communities from Michigan Hollow, Ithaca, NY, United States - MHF15MN | ecosystem: Environmental > Terrestrial > Soil > Wetlands > Peat | place: USA... | reverse complement strand
CAGCGCCGGCAGGCTCGCTCATGCGCTCATCGAGAAGCGCCTCGCCGCCTGCGTGAACGTTCTGTCGCCGTGCCGCTCTGTTTATCGCTGGCAGGGCAAGACGGAGGATGCCGAGGAATTCCCCATCCTGATCAAGACCACGCGCGAGCGCTACCCGGCGCTCGAGGCTGCGATCCGCGCCGGGCACCCCTATGAACTTCCCGAGATCATCGCAGTCGCATTGGCGGGGGGCCTGCCCGCCTATCTCGAATGGGTCGATTCGGAGACGAAAACGGATTAGCGCCATGCGCCGATTGCTCATCGCTCTCCTGCTCGTTTCCGCGCCTGCCGTTCGCGCCGCTTCGGATGAGCTGCTCGAGCCCGACAAGGCGTTCCGCTTCTCCGCGCAGGCTCTGGACTCGGGAACCGCCGAGATCCGCTTTCGGATCGCCGACGGTTATTACCTCTACCGCGATCGCTTCCGCTTCGCCGCCGAGCCCGCCTCGGTGACGCTCGGCTCGCCGCGCTTCCCCGAAGGCGAAATCCACGAGGACAAGTTCTTCGGCAAGCAGGTGACCTATCGCAGGGAGGTTCGCATTCTCCTGCCGCTCGCCTCCCCCGGCGCGGGCCGCGTCAAGCTTTCCGTGACCTCGCAGGGCTGCGCCGACATCGGCGTGTGCTACGTCCCGCAGGTACAGAGCGCCGAGCTTCGCCTCGCCTCCCTGGGCGGCCCGAGAACCTCGATCTTCCAGAAAGACGGTCCCCTCGCCTCCACGCCCTCGGCGCCGACGGGCGCGGCGAAGGACGATCTGCACTTCGCCGGCGTTCTCGAATCGGGGCGCCTGTGGGTGGTGGTGCTCGTGTTCTTCGCGGCCGGATTGGTGCTCACCTTCACTCCCTGCGTCCTGCCGATGATCCCGATCCTGTCGGGAATCATCATCGGCGAGGGCCGAAAGGTGACCCGCCGGCGCGCAGGCTTGATCTCGCTCGCCTATGTTCTCGGCATGGCGGTGACGTATACCGCGATCGGGGTCGCGGCGGCATACTCGGGGAGCCTGCTCTCGTCGGCGCTGCAGAACGCATGGGTCCTGGGGGTTTTTGCCGCGATATTCGTCCTGCTCGCGCTCTCGATGTTCGGCCTGTACGAGCTGCAGCTGCCTTCGGGCTGGCATTCGCGTCTCGCGGAAACGAGCAACCGGCTGGGAGGCGGGCACTGGGGCGCCATCGTGCTGATGGGAGCGCTCTCCGCTGCGATCGTTTCGCCCTGCGTGGTTGCGCCGCTCGCGGGTGCGGTGCTGTACATCGGGCAGACTCGCGACACCGTACTCGGTGGAACGGCGCTGTTCTCGATGGCGGTGGGAATGGGGGTGCCACTCGTGCTCGTGGGCGTCTCCGAAGGCGTGCTTCTTCCCAAGTCGGGCCATTGGATGCGCGCCGTCAAGCACTTCTTCGGAGTGCTGCTTCTCGGCGTTGCGATCTGGATCATCTCGCCGGTGATCGCGACCTGGGTGCAGATGTTCCTCTGGGCGGCGCTCTTGGTCGGGTCGGGCGTGTTCCTGCGCGCGCTCGAGCCGCTGGCCAGGGAGGCGTCGGTCTGGGACCGGCTAGGGAAAGCCGTGGGCCTGCTGGCACTGCTCGCCGGCGCCGCGCAGGCCGTCGGCGCGCTTTCGGGGGCGCGCGATCCCCTGCAGCCACTCGCGGGCTTCTTTTCGGACGCACCCGAGTCATCGCTGCCTTTCGAGACCGTCAAGACCGTTGCCGACCTGGATGCACGCCTGCACTCGGCGGCGGGCAAGGTCGTGATGCTCGATTTCTATGCCGACTGGTGCGTGTCGTGCAAGGAAATGGAGCGCTTCACGTTCGGCGATCCGCAGGTGAAGGCCCGGTTGGGCCGCATGCTGCTGTTGCGCGCCGACGTCACTGCGACCACGCCCGACGACAAGGCGCTGCTCAAGCGCTTCCGCCTGATCGGACCGCCCGGCATCGTCTTCTTCGACGCGGGCGGGCGCGAGATCGGGGGGCTGCGCGTAATCGGCTATCAGCCGCCCGACAAGTTCATGCGCTCGCTCGATCTCGCCGCGAGCGCCGGGCTGTAGGGAGGCAGTTCACCGCTCGCCCTTGATCCAGCTTGCCGCGTCGAGCGCGAAGTACGTGAGAATTCCGTCTGCCCCGGCGCGCTTGAACGCGAGCAAGGCCTCCATCGCGCATTGCTTCTCGGTCAGCCAGCCGTTCTTGAACGCCGCCTTCAGCATGGCGTATTCGCCGCTCACCTGATAGACGTAGGTCGGCGCCCTGAACTCGTCCTTCACGCGCCTGACGATGTCGAGGTAGGGCATGCCGGGCTTGACCATCACCATGTCGGCGCCTTCCTGGAGGTCGAGCCCGACCTCCCAAAGCGCTTCGTCGCTGTTGGCCGGATCCATCTGATAGGTGAACTTGTTTCCCTTGCCCAGGCTTGCGGCCGAGCCGACCGCGTCACGGAATGGGCCGTAGAAGCCCGATGCGTACTTCGCCGAGTACGCCATGATGCGCGTGGCGATGAACTGGTTTTCGTCGAGTGCGGCACGAATGCGCCCGATGCGTCCGTCCATCATGTCCGAAGGAGCGACGATATCGACGCCGGCCTGCGCCTGGACCAGTGCTTGCCTCTCGAGCACGGCGAGGGTCTCGTCGTTGAGGATATAGCCGTCGTCGTCGATCAGGCCGTCCTGGCCGTGACTGGTGTAGGGATCGAGCGCGACATCGGTCATGACGCCCAGCTCCGGGAATTTTTTCTTGAGCAGGGAGATCACCCGGGGTATGAGTCCATCAGGATTGGTGGCCTCTTTGCCGTCCGGTGTTTTCAGGCCCGGCTCGATCGACGGGAAGAGCGCCATGGCCGGCACGCCGAGCTTGAGGCACCGCTCGGCTACGGGGAGCAGCTTGTCTGCCGTGTACCGGGATACGCCGGGCATGGAGGGAACGGCTTGGGTCCGCTGTCTCCCCTCGATCAGGAAGACCGGGTAGATGAGATCGTCGGCGGTGAGCACATGCTCGCGCATCAGCCGGCGCGAGAACTCGTCGCGCCGCATGCGGCGCATGCGGACCGCGGGAAAGCTGCCGTACACCTGCATGATCTCTCCTTCTTTCTAAATGGATCAACCGGTTATCAAATTGCTTGGTGCGCTAGGGAACCTTTCCCGGGCAGGCCTACTCCTAATCATCAGACGGCTTCGGTCGTCTCCCGCTTCTCCTCCCTGAGCGGGGTGCCTTAAACCTTAAGGCATTTTGCCCCGGGCTGATTTCCCCTTTTAGCCCGGGGGCTTTTATTTCCAGACCCCCGGTCCTGCCGGGGGTTTTCATTTCGGCCGGGTCCTCTATGAGGTTACCCGGTCGCAACGGGCTCTCGTCCAGCCATCTTCGAAATACGGCCGCGGCCTGCTCCAGGCCTGTTTTCCTGAGGCTCGAGAACAGCTGGACCGAAGCGTCGGGCAAAAGCGCAGCGACATCGCTTTCGACATGTCGCAGTATCTTCCGCGCCGCCTCGCGCGACAGTTTATCCGCTTTGGTCAGGAGAACATGCACGGGCTTGCCGGCGGGTCGGAACCACTCCAGCAGGCGCCGGTCGAGATCGGTCACCGAATGGCGCACATCCATCACTACCGCGAGTCCGCGAAGCGGGGCTCGCGTCAGCAGGTACTTGCCGAGCAATTCCTCCCAGGGCGCGCTCACCGCGTCCGGGACTCGAGCATAACCGTAGCCGGGAAGATCCACTATGAAGCGCTCCGCGCCGAGTGCGTAGTAGTTGATGAGCCTCGTCCGCCCGGGAGTCTTGCTCACATGCGCCAATCGGCGCCCGATGAGAGTGTTGATGGCGCTCGACTTGCCGGTATTCGAGCGGCCCGCAAAAGCGATTTCACCGGCGCTCGCGGGGGCCTGCTCGAGGGAGGCGACGCTCTTCAGAAAAGTTGCATTGCCGAGAAACGACATGGTGGCTGAGCCAATTTTGCTAGAATATCAGCCTTTTGAGCGACGATTCGCGCGGGAGAAATGGAATGAGGCGAGCATGGGCGCTGGTGGGTTTTCTGATGTGCGCCGCTCCGCTTGCCGGCGCAGAACCCGAGCCCAAGGCCGATCCCGCCAAGGGGCAAAGCATCGTCAACAAGGTCTGCGCGGCGTGTCACGGGCCGGACGGCAACAGCCCGACTTCCGCCAATCCGAAGCTGGCCGGACAAATTCCGGAATATATTCAGAAGCAGCTCGGCAACTTCAAGTCAGTCCCGGGAAAGAAACCTGAGCGCGAAAATCCCGTGATGGGGGGAATGGCCGCGACCCTCTCAAGCGAGGACGCCCGCAATGTCGCCGCCTACTTTGCCGCGCAGCCGCCCAAGCCCGGCGCGGCCAAGCGCCCCGAGACGCTGGCGGTCGGACGAAAGATCTGGCGCGGGGGTGATCTGGCCAAGGGTCTCCCGGCCTGCGCCGGGTGCCACGGGGCCGCCGGTGCAGGGTTGCCGGCGCAGTATCCGCGCCTAGCGGGCCAGTATCCTGAATACATCGAGACGCAGCTGAAGGCGTTCCGGGCGGGCGAGCGCCGGAACGACGCAAACAAGGTCATGCAGTCGATTGCCGCGAAGATGAGCGATCCCGAAATTCGCGCCGTGGCCGACTATATCTCCGGCCTGCGCTGACGTTCTGCGGGCGACCGCCGCCGGAATAGCCGGCATCCAAGCCGTGCTTGCGCCCGCCACGCCGCGTCGAACGTTCACCCCGGAAAGCGCGCTGGAATAAATCTTCCGGGCGGTGCGTTTATATCTCGGAATCACTTTTTCTCGAGAGGGGAGCCGTGAAAAGTGCCGGGTCGCAGTCCCTGCGGACTCTGGACGGGAGGGCCGTCCCCGTGGGAATTTGCCGCGCGCTAGAATGCGCGCTGCATGGATCGTGACCTCATCGTCGAGCACATACCCAGGCTGCGGCGCTATGCCCGCGCTCTCGTCGGCGACCGTTATATCGCCGACGACCTGGTTCAGGATACCCTTGAGCGCGCCTGGAACAAGTTCTACCTGTGGCGGCCCGGTAGCGATCTGAGAGCGTGGCTCTTCACGATCATGCACAACGTATTCGTCAATCAGGCAAGACGGCGCCGCTATGAGATCGAGCAGGCCATGGACGAGATCCCGGCGATCGCCGTTCGTGCAACCCAGGGCGAGCAACTCGAGCTGGAGGACGTCGACCGGGTGCTGCGTACGCTTTCTGCAGAGCAGCGCGAAGTCGTCCTGCTCGTCGCCGTGGAGCAGCTCACCTACGAGCAGGTCAGCCGCGCGCTGGATATCCCGATCGGCACGGTCATGTCGCGCTTGTCGCGGGCGCGAGAACGCATGCGCCACCTGCTGGGCGGCCAGACCGTGACCCCTTTGAAAGTCGTGAAGTGAAGCCGGTCAGCGAGGTCGAATTGCATACCTACGTCGACGGCGAACTTTCCGAAGACGCGAGGATGGAGATAGAGGCGTGGCTTCGCGCCCACCCGGAAGATGCCGAGCGGGTTCGGGCGTACGCCGAGCAGAACGCGCTGCTGCGCTCGCTCTACAACCCGGTGCTCGACGAGCCGGTGCCGCCAGCCCTCCTCGTCGTGAGTCCCCGAGCGTGGCGCCGCTACGCCGCGGCTGCGGCGATATTCGCGCTGGGAATCGGGCTCGGGTGGCTCGTGCGGGGTCAATTCGTCCCTGCGCAGGGCGGTCCAGCGTCTTTTGCCAGGCAAGCGGCGATGGCGCACGCGGTCTACGCCCCCGAGGTGCGCCATCCGGTCGAGGTGAGCGCAAACGAAGAACAACACCTCGTGGGGTGGTTGTCGAAAAGGCTCGGCACTACCTTGAAGGCTCCCCACCTTGCTCCGTTGGGCTACGAGCTGGTCGGGGGCCGGCTCCTTTCCGGACCGCAGGGCCCGGTGGCTCACTTCATGTATCAGGATTCACGCGGACAGCGGCTGACGCTCTATGTTTCGAGGCAAAGAGGCGAGCCGCGCGACACCGCCTTCCGCTTCAGCCAGGAGGACCGCGTCTCCGTGTTCTACTGGGTGGACGGAGACTTCGGGTACGCGCTTTCGGGCGAGGTGAAGAAGGACCAGCTGCTCCAGGTCGCCGAAGTGGTCTACAAGCAGCTCAATCCGTAGCCGCCGCAAGGCAGCCGCTTGGGCGCGCTAGTCGGCGGTGCGGAGGTGGGCCGCGGAATGCGCCGCGCGGCGCCGCGCCAGCCATTGCTGCAGGCGCTCGAAGTACAGAAATACGACCGGCGTGATGTAGAGGGTCAGGAACTGAGAGAGCACCAGCCCGCCCACTACTGCGAGCCCTAGGGGCATCCGCGCGCCGCCGCCCGCGCCGAACCCTATCGCGATCGGCAGGCTCCCCATGAGGGCAGCCATCGTCGTCATCATGATCGGACGGAAGCGAACCACACCCGCCTGAAAGATGGCGTCCTCGGGGGACTTGCCCTCTTTGCGCTGCGCCTCGATAGCGAAGTCGATCATCATGATGGCGTTCTTCTTCACGATCCCGACCAGCATGATGATGCCGACGAAGGCGTACATGTTGAGCTCGATGCCGAAAGCCATCAGGGTGAGCAGAGCCCCCAGTCCCGCGGTCGGCAGGCCCGAGAGGATCGTGAGGGGGTGGATGAAGCTCTCGTAGAGAATGCCCAGAACGAGGTAGATCACGAAGATCGAAAGCACCAGCAGGATTCCCATGCCCTGCAGGGAGCTCTGGAGAGCCTGCAGCGTCCCCGAAAATGTCCCGGTTAACGTCACCGGGACCTGCAATTCCCTCATGGCGCGAGTGACCGCCACGATCGCCTCCCCTTCCTTGAGACCCTGGAGGCCGAACGAAAACGTGACTGAGGTAAGTTGCCCGAGGTGTGTGACCTGCATCGGGCCCACGCCGAAGGTGAACTTCGCGACCGCAGTCAGCGGAACGAGCGCTCCGGTCGACGAGCGCACGTACAGCATCGGCATCACCGACGGGTCTCTCTGATAGCGCTCGGCGAGCTGGAGTATCACCCAGAACTGGTTGGTCGCCGTGTAGATTGTGGATACCTGGCGCTCGCCGTAGGCGTTGTTGAGCGCCTGCTCGACCGACTGGGCCGATACGCCAAGCGCTGCAGATTTTTCCCGGTCGATTTCTACCGTGACCTGAGGCCGGGTAATCTGCAGGTCGCTCGTGACGTCGATCAGGCCGGGAAGCGAGCGCAGCTTCTGCTCGATCAGGGGAGCCCAATGATAGAGTTCGTCGATCGACGCGCTGCGCATCACGTATTGATAGGGGCTCTTGGTGAGGTTGCCGCCGATGCGGATCGCGGGGACGTTCTGTATGAATACCTTCGCGCCGAGTACGTTCGCGAGCTTCGGCCGCAACCCTCTCACGACCTCGTCGGCGGGCTTCCGCTCCTTGAAGGGCTTGAGCGTGATTGTGATGCGCCCGATGTTGATCGACGGGGAGAAGCCGGTCGCGCCGACGAAGGACATCGCGGCCTCGACGTTCGGATCCTCGGCGATGATGTTGGCCACCTGACGCTGCAAGTCCCTCATGCCCGCGAAAGAGATGTCCTGCGGGCCTTCGACGAAGCAGAACAACTGTCCGGAATCCTCGCTTGGCAGGAAGCCTGTGGGCGCCCTCGAGAAAAGAACGCCGGTCAGCACGCAGATTAGGATGAAGGCGGCCATGACCGCGCGCTGATGTGCGAGGACCCAACGCAGGCTGATCTCGTAGCCGCGCTTCCATGCGTCGAACCCCCGCTCGAACGCCATGTAGAGCCGGCCATGCCTCCGGGTTTCCGCGTGCGGCTTCAGGATGCGGCTGCACATCATGGGTGTAAGCGTCAGAGAAACGAACCCGGATATGAGCACCGCTGCCATGATGGTCACCGCGAATTCATGGAGCAAGCGGCCGAGAATGCCGCCCATGAAGAGCACTGGAATGAATACCGCCGCGAGGGATATCGTCATGGAGATGATGGTGAAAACAATCTCCTTCGAACCGTCGAGAGTCGCCTGGAGAACGTTCTTGCCCTGCTCGATGTGCCGGGTGATGTTCTCGAGCATCACGATGGCGTCGTCCACGACGAAGCCCACGCATAGCGTGAGCGCCATGAGCGAGATGTTGTCGAGGCTGTAGCTGAACAGGTACATCACCGCAAAGGTCCCGATGATCGACATCGGCAGCGCGATCGTCGGGATGACCGTTGCGGAGATATTCCGCAGGAAGATGAAAATGACGAGCACCACCAGCATCAGCGCAAGGTACAGCGTGAACTGGACCTCCTGCACCGAAGCGCGGATCGTCACCGATCGATCGTAAAGCGTCTCGATGTCGATGGCGGGGGGCACCTCGGCGCGGAAGGTCGGCAGCAGCTTCTTGATGGAGTCGACGACTTCGATGGTGTTGGTGCCGGGCTGGCGCTGGATCGCTAGAACGATGCCGCGCTTACCCTTGAACCAGGCGCCCATCTTGTCGTTCTGCACGCTGTCGGACACGCTGCCGAGCTCGCTCAGCCGTATAGGCGAACCGTTCCGGTAGGTGACGATGATCGGGCGGAATGCCGCCGCGTTCTGGAGCTGCCCGGTCGCCTGCACCGCGAACATCCGGTCCTTGCCGTAAAGCGTCCCCGTGGGCAGGTTGACGTTTGCCTGCGCTACCGCTTGCTCGACCTCGTTGATGCCGACACCGCGCGCGGCGAGCGCGTTGGGATCGACTTGGACCCGCACTGCGTATTTCTGCTGTCCGAACACCTGAACCTGGGCTACGCCGGTGATCGTCGAGATACGTTGTGCCAGGTACGTTTCCGCGTACTCGTTCACCGTGGAGAGCGGCATGGTCTCCGACGTGAGGGCGAGGTAGTAGACCGGAAAATCGGCCGGGTTGACTTTCCTGAAAGACGGCGGCGCGGGCATCGTCGCGGGAAGCTGCCGCGCCGCCGAAGCTATGGCGGAATTCACGTCTTGCGCCGCGGCGTCAATGTCGCGGTCCAGCGCGAACTGAAGGGTGACGCGCGTGATCCCCTGGCCGCTCACCGAGCTCATTTCGTCGATCCCGGCGATGGTCGAGAACTGGCGTTCGAGCACGGTTGCGACGGCGGACGCCATCGTCTCCGGGCTCGCGCCCGGCAGCTCCCCCGTGACCTGAATCGTAGGAAAGTCGACGTTGGGAAGCGTGGAGACCGGAAGCAACCGATAGGCCGCGAGTCCGAAAATCAGGATGCCGGTCATGACGAGCACCGTCATGATCGGTCGCCGGATGAACAGCTCGCAGAAATTCACGAGACCTCGGCGGGGGACTTGCTGATTTGGACGCGCGTCTTCGGCCCAAGGCGCAGCTGCCCGCGCGTCACGACTCGCTCGCCTTTCGTCAATCCCTTCGCGACGATCGTGTAATCGCCCTCGTTGCGCTGCACCTCGATCTTGCGGACGTCAGCCACCATGTCCTGGCCGACGACGTACACGTACTGTCCCTCCGGGCCGGTCTGCACTGCGGTCGAAGGAATCACGATCGCGTCCAGTTGCTCGAACAGCCGCACGCTCACGCCGACGAACTGTCCGGGCCACAAGTTGTTTTCTTTGTTGGGGAAGCGCGCGCGCAGCCTGATGGTGCCGGTGCTGGGGTCCACCGCGTTGTCGACGAAGATGAGCACTCCGGTCGCGGCGGCCTGATCCGATCCGGGCGCCAGCGCTTCCACGGCCAGGGAGCTGGCCGCCATGTATTGGCGCACTTGCATGAGCCGCTGTTCCGTGACTGCGAAGTTGACGTAGATCGGATGGACCTGGTTGATCACCACCAGTGAATTCACGTCGTTCGCCTTGATAAGGTTTCCCATCTGGATCTGGATCTTCCCGACGTAGCCTTCGATCGGCGCCCTGATCGTGCAATACTCGAGATTGAGCTTCGCGTTGTCGAGCCCCGCCTGGCTTGCCTTGGCGGTGGCCTCGGCTGTCGTAGCGTTGGTGCGGATCTGAGCGTAGGCCTCCTTAGAGACGAAATTCTTGTCGAGCAGTTCCTGGTAGCGCCGCTCCTGGGAGCGCGCCTGTTCGCTGGCGGCGGCGTCGCGCAGCGCGTTCGCCTCGGCCTGGCGCAGCGCCGCCTCGTAGGGGCGGGGATCGATCTTGAAAAGGATCTGCCCCTTCTTGACTTCCTCGCCTTCCTTGAAGCCCACCTCCACGATCTGGCCGTCCACGCGGGCCTTCAGCGCCACAGTCGAATAGGCCTCGACGTTGCCGATCGCCTGAATCCGGAAAGGAACGAGTTGTTGCACGACCGGCTCGACGGTGACGGGAACCGCCGGAGGTCCTTTGGGCGCCTTGCGCTCGTTCGCGCGTATCTCGGGCCCGAAATACGCGAACAGCGCGACCGCAACGACCAGCGTGCCGACGCCGCCGAACACGATCCAGCGTTTTGAGGCGCCTTGCTTCGCAAAGCGCGAGCGCACCGGAAAATCCATGGCTTCGCTAACGACGGGAACGCGCCGCGTATTCCGTCAGGAATGCGGCTGCGAGTGTGAATTCGACCGGCTGCTGGTATTTCCGCTCATGGACCTTTCCCCAGGAAAACGCTCAAATTTACGGCAAAAGACGCTCGGAAGCAAAAAGGCTCTCGATGCGCTCCCGCTCCCGAACCAGCCAGGGCTTCGCACCGTCCACCATGACTTCCGGAGCTCTGGGCCTGGAATTGTAATTCGAGCTCATCGCCATCCCGTAGGCGCCGGCGGACATTATCGCGAGAAGGTCTCCGACGGCGACCGCGAGAGTGCGCTCCGTAGCGAGAAAGTCCGCCGATTCGCATACCGGACCGACGATGTCGTAGCGCCGTGCGGGCCCCTCGCGTCGCGTGACCGGCAGCACGTCGTGCCAGGCACCGTAGAGGGACGGGCGGATGAGGTCGTTCATTCCCGCATCGACGACGATGAAATTCTTGGCGGCGCTGTGCTTAAGGTATTCGACGCGCGTGAGAAGCACGCCCGTATTGCCCACCAGCGAGCGTCCCGGTTCGAACAGGAGCCGGATCTTGCGGCCGCCGAGACGCTGGAACAATCGCCCGAGGTAGTCCTTCAGCTCCGGCGGTTCTTCGTCGTGGTAGCGAATGCCGAGACCCCCGCCCAGGTCCAAGTGATCGAGGTGCACTCCGGATGCATCGAGAAGATCCACGAATTCGAGGAGCTTTTCGAGCGCCGCCACGAAGGGCTCGACGTCCGTGATCTGCGAGCCGATATGAACGTCGATGCCCATGACCTGGATGTTCGGAAGCTTCGCCGCCCTGCGGTAGAGCGGGACGGCCGCGTCGTAGGCGATACCGAACTTGCTCTCCCGCAACCCAGTGGCGATGTACGGGTGCGTCTTGGGATCGACGTCGGGATTGACGCGCAATGACACGGGCGCAGTCTTGCCCATGCTCGCCGCGATCGAGGCAAGCCGATCGAGCTCCCCTTCGGACTCAATGTTGAAACACAGGACGCCGGCCGCAAGTCCCGCGCGCAACTCCGCTTCGCTCTTGCCGACGCCGGAGAAAACGGTCTTGGCTGGGCTGCCTCCGGCGGCGAGCACTCGCGCCAGCTCGCCGCCGGAGACGATGTCGAATCCCGAGCCGAGCCGCGCGAGTATATTCAGTACCGCAAGATTGGAATTGGCCTTCACCGAGTAGCAGATGAGCACATCACGCTCGGAGCAGGCGTCGCTGAACTCGCGATAGCCGTTCTCGATCGCCGCGCGCGAATAGACGAAAGCGGGAGTGCCGTACTGCTGGGCTATTTCTGCGAGAGGCACGTTCTCCGCGCACAGCGTGCCGTTCCGATAGGAAAAAAAATTCACTGGCGCGGGACGGGTTTGCTATTCTGCTGCGTATCTCGCTCCGGCGACGGGAGAGGCGACGGGAGATAGAGGGCGCTCTTGTTGCCGCAGCCCGAAAGCGTGATCAAGACGAGCAGGAGACCGACGGCGCGGCGCATGGGGATAGCGGGACTTTTTTTCAGTTTATCACGGCGATGACCCCGAGCGAGTTCGAGAGCCTGGCCGACGCGATGCTGGAGAAGATTGCCCGGGCCGTGGAGGAGAGCGGAGCGGACTGCGACTGCGAGCCTAAGGCCTCGGGCGTGCTGGAGCTTGAATTCGCCGACGGGACTCGCATCGTCGTGAATCGACACTCGGTGGCCCAGGAGATATGGGTGGCAGCGAGGTCGGGCGGCTACCATTTTCGCTTCGACGGTTCGAAATGGGTGGACACGCGCGACAAGCGCGAATTGCTGGCGGTTATGTCGGAGCTGATCGCGGGACAGTCAGGCGGCGCGGTCGTGCTGCGCTAGACCGGGTAGCCGACGTCTAGAACAGCTGGTTCCTGACGTCCTCTGCGGTGCGTACCCCCGCGTCGGCCGGACCCTGGTCCGCCGGTACGTTCTCGCGAAAGAACAGCTCGGGCCTTCCATCGGGCGATTGCAGCCCGTTCTCGTTGACCTTGGCGATGACGATTCCCTCGGGGCTGCGCTGAAACATCTCCGGAACGCCTTTTAGGGCCTTGCTCATGTAACTCATCCAGATGGGGAGCGCCGTGACCGAACCGGTCTCGCCGGGGCCGAGTTTTTTCGGCTGATCGAAGCCTACCCAGGCAATGGTGACCAAGGTCGGCTGATAGCCGTTGAACCAGGCATCGATATAGTCGTTGGTGGTGCCGCTCTTGCCGGCGAGATCCTGGCGGCCGAGGACCATGGCGCGCGCCCCGGTTCCATAGCGCATGACATCGTGCATCATGCTGTCCATGATGAAAGCGTTGCGGGCGTCAATGACCCGCAGCGACTCGTCCCCGGCGCGGGCGGGCTCGGCTTGCGCGATCACGGTGCCTCTGTCGTCGACGATTTTCTGAATTACGTAAGGCTCAGTGCGATACCCGCCCGTGGCGAACACTGAAAAGGCGCGCGCCATCTGAAGCGGTGTGGCTGCCCCCGAGTGATGTAGTCCTGAGCGTACTGCGGCCCAATCGCCTGAAGCACGCGAATGGACACCATGTTCTTGGATTTTGCCATGGCCATTCGCAGGCTCATGGGGCCCTCATACCTGCCGTCGTAGTTCTTCGGTTCCCATACTTGCCCGCCGGTCAGCGCGGCGTCCACTACGACGGGAGCGTCGTTGATGACGGTGGCCGGGGTAAAGCCCTTCTCGAGGGCCGAGGAATAGATGAAGGGCTTGATGCTCGAGCCCGGCTGCCGCCAAGCCTGCGTGACGTGGTTGAACTGGTTTCGATTGAAGTCGAATCCCCCAACGAGCGAGCGCACCGCCCCGTCCTGCGGATTGGCCGATATGAATGCCCCCTCGGCGTCCGGGATCTGGACGATCTGCCAGTTGTCTTTCCCGTCCTTCTGAATGCGTATCACGGCGCCCGGTCGGATTCTCCGGGCAATCGGGGTCCGCGGATCGAGCATGCGCTCGGCGAACTGGAGACCTTCCCCTGAAATCGTGACAGTCTCGCCCCCGCGCCGGTACGCGGTCACGCGCTTCGGGGTCGCCTCGAGGACGAGCGCGGCAAGCAGGCCGTCGCTGTCGGGATGGTCCTGCAGCGCCTCCTCGTAGTCCTCCTCTCCCGCGTCCTTGATGTCCACGAATCCTTCCGGGCCGCGGTATCCGTGCCGGCGATCGTATTCGAGCAGACCCTGGCGAAGGGCCGCGTATGCGGCCTCCTGGTCGGCTCGCGTAATCGTCGTATACACGCGAAAACCGCGCGAATACACGTCCTCGGGATAGCGCTCGTAGAGGACCTGACGCACCATTTCGGCAACATACTCGGCATGAATCTCGTATTCGGTTGCCGACTCGCGCTTCACCGTGAGTGGCGCACTCTGCGCCTCCTCGTATTGCGCCTCGCCGACGAACGCGAGGTCGCGCATGCGCCGCAGCACGTAGAGCTGGCGCTGTTTCGCCCGCTTCGGGTTGATCACCGGGTTGAAGGAAGACGGTGCCTTGGGCAGTCCGGCCAGCATCGCGATCTCGGCCGGGTTGAGCTGGGACAGGGTCTTCCCGAAGTACACCTGCGCCGCCGCTCCGAATCCGTAAGCCCTCTGGCCAAGGTAGATCTGGTTGATGTAGATCTCGAGGATCTGGTCCTTGCTGAGGCTATTCTCAATCTTGAATGCCAGCAGTGCCTCGTACAATTTTCTGGTGAGGGTCTTTTCGCGGGAAAGGAAGAAGTTCCGCGCGACCTGCATAGTGATCGTGGAAGCCCCCTGCGTCTTGCCGCCGGTCAGGAGATTAGAGTACGCTGCCCGCAGCACGCCGTGGTAGTCGACACCGGTATGCTGGTAGAAGCGCTCGTCCTCGGCTGCGAGTATCGCCTGCTTCATCAGCTCGGGGACCTCCTCGATGCTGACGACCGAACGGCGCTCCTCGCCGAACTCGCCGATCAGCACCCCGTCAGCGGTATAGACCCGCAGCGGGATCTTCGGCTGGTACTCGGTGAGCGCCTCGATTGACGGCAGGTTCGGGTAAGCAACCAGAACCACAAAACCGGCGAGCGCCAGACCTGCTACTCCCAACCCGGCGAGCGCCAACACCGGGAAGGCAAACCATCGAAGCCGCATTCAGGGGGTATCCGGGGAAAAGTGGCCCATTATAGGCAGTAGATGGATGAAGCCGCAGTAGGTTCACCCTAAGCCGTTAATATCTTGCACGAAATATTTACTTTACAGGGTGGGGGGTTGTTGCTAGCATTTAACGTAAATTATACTAATCGGTCCTAACCGGCCATACCTGAAGGGAAATCCAGGTTGGAGCTGAACCTTAACTGGGATATTTTCAAGCCGAAAGCGCCGCCGCTTTTCGGGATGGATATCTCATCGTCCTCCGTGAAGCTTGTGGAGCTCGCCGACGCCGGGAAAGGAAGTCCGCGGGTCGAGCGCTATGCCATCGAAGCGCTGCCCAAGGACGCCGTGCTGGACGGGAACATCACCAACCTCGACGCGGTAGTCGACGCCGTCCAGCGCGGCTGGAAGCGAATGGGGACTCGGACGAAAAACGTCGCCATGGCCCTGCCCACCGCTGCGGTGATCACGAAGAAGATCATCGTGCCAGCCGGGCTGCGGGACGAGGAAATGGAGGTCCAGGTCGAGACAGAAGCCAACCAGTACATTCCGTTCGCGCTCGAGGAAGTCAATCTCGATTTCCAGGTGCTGGGCCCTTCTCCTTCGGGGCCGGAGGAGGTTGAGGTCCTGCTTGCCGCCTCGCGCAAGGAAAAGGTCGAGGATCGAGTCGCGGTGGCCGAGGCCTCGGGCCTCAAGGCGATCGTCATGGACGTCGAGTCCTACGCCATCCAATCCTCGTTCGAGCTGATTCAGCAGCAGTTTCCCGACCAGGGCAAGGACCAGAACATCTTCCTGGTCGACCTGGGCGCCAACGTCATGAACATCACGGTACTGCGCAACGACCAGACCGTGTACACGCGCGAGCAGGCTTTCGGCGGCAGCCAGCTCACCCAGGACATCATGCGCGTCTACGGCATGAGCCTTGAGGAAGCCGAGGCGGCCAAGCGCTCCGGGGGCCTGCCGGAGAACTATGAGTCCGAGGTACTGCGGCCGTTCATGGAAAATGCTGCGCTCGAGATGCAGCGAGCGATGCAGTTCTTCTTCACGTCGACGCAGTACACATCGGTCGAGCACGTACTCCTCACCGGAGGCTCGGCCGTTATACCCAGCCTCGATGAGATGGTCCAGAGTCGCACGCAGATCAATACTCTGGTCGCCAATCCATTCGCGAGCATGGCGATTTCGCCACGCGTTCCCCTGAAGAAACTGGTTGCGGACGCGCCATCCCTGATGGTGGCTTGCGGCCTCGCCCTGCGGAGATTCGACCCGTGATGCGGATCAACCTCCTGCCCTGGCGCGAGGCGCGCCGCAAGGCCCAGCGCCAGCATCTCGGCGTGCTCGGGGGCATGGTGGCGGTGCTCGGGCTCCTGATCGTGGGGGCGGTTCACCTGTCGATCGCGGGGTACATCGCGGCGCAAAGCGAACGGAACGAGTTCCTGAAAAGAGAAAACACCCGGCTCGACAAGGAAATCGAGGAGATCAAGAAGCTCAAAACCGAGATCGCCGCTTTGCTCGCCCGCAAGCAGATCATCGAGCGCCTCCAGACCGACCGCGCTCAGGCTGTCTACCTGCTTCAAGAGCTGGTGCAGCAGGTGCCGGACGGGGTGTACCTCAAGTCGATCAAACAGACGGGCTTGAAGATCAACATGACGGGCTATTCGCAATCCAATGCGCGCGTCTCGACGCTCATGCGCAACTTCGCTGGTTCACCCTACCTCGAGAACCCCGAGCTCGTGGAGATCAAAGCAGCGAACGTGAGCAACAAACGCGTCTCCGAATTCAACATGAACGTCAGCCTGAAGCGGCAGCAAGCCGAGGAAGCCGGCAAGGCGGGCAAGGCTGCACCCAAGGCGCCGGCCGCCAAGGGCTGACCTGCGATGAAGAAATTTCTTGATCAGTTCAGGAACCTCAACACGCGCGACCCGGGTGCGTGGCCGCCGCTGCCCAAGGCGATGCTGCTCGTGGGCCTGCTGGTCGGCATCGTGGTCTTGGGCTATTTCCTGGACTGGCAGGAGGAGATGGAGTCCCTGGAGGCCGGGCGCCAGCAGGAAGTGAAGCTCAAGGACGAGTACGTTGGAAAGCAGCAGCAGGCGATCAATCTCGATCTCTATCGCCAGCAGCTTCGCGAGATCGACAGCTCCTTCGGCGCTCTGCTGCGGCAGCTTCCCAATCGATCGCAAATGGACGCGCTGCTTGTGGACATCAACCAGGCAGGGCTCGGTCGCGGGCTGCAATTCGAGCTGTTCAGGCCGGCACCGGCGGAGACCAAACGCGAGTTCTATGCCGAGCTTCCGGTGACGCTGAAGCTCAATGGCAGCTATCACGACATGGGCCAGTTCGCGAGCGACATCGGGCAACTCTCGCGCATCGTCACCCTCAATGACATCGCTCTTACGGGGGGAAAAGACGGCAGCCTCGTCATGGACGTCACGGCTAAGACTTTCCGCTATCTCGACGACGAAGAGGTCGCGGCCCAGAACAGGGCCGCGAAGGGCGCCAAGGCGGGCAAGAAATGAAAGCCGTCGTGCCCCTGGCGCTTGCCGCGCTCCTCGCCGCCTGCAGCGGGGAAGAGTTTGGCGACCTGAAGGCCGAATTGAAGGAAAAGACCAAGGATATGCGCGGCAGGATCGACCCCCTGCCGGTGGTGAAGCCCTACGAGCCCGTGCCCTACAAGGCTTTTGATCAACCCGACCCCTTTAGCACGGCGAAGATCGAGCTGGTCACTAGGTCGGCGGGCGCTGGCGGCGGGGGCGGGCTCAAGCCCGATCTCAACAGGCCGAAGGAGCCGCTCGAGGCCTACCCGTTGGAGTCGCTAAAGATGGTTGGCGTGTTGCAGCAGAAGAAGGCGAACTTTGCGCTGGTCAAGGCGGATACAGGCCTTTACCGCGTCAGCGTGGGCAACTACATGGGGCAGAATTTCGGACTGATCACGGCGATCACCGACAGCCAGATCCAATTGCGAGAGCTGATCCAGGACGCAGTGGGCGATTGGACCGAACGCCAAAGCACTCTGCAACTGCTGGAAGTCGGAGGGAGGTAAATGATGAAAAACGTACTCGTGCGCAGATTCGTTCAGGCGGCGATCTGTCCGCTCGGCCTGCTCCTGCTTGTGTCGTTCGCCAAGGCCCAGCAGAACAGCATCGAAAATTTCGACGTCACTCAGGCGGGAGGCCAGGTCCTCGTTCGCGTCAACATGAGAAACCCGATCGCGTCGGCCCCGGGCAGCTTCACGATCGCCAATCCGGCCCGGATCGCGTTCGACTTCGCCGACACGACGAACGGGCTCGGGCGGAACAGCCAGGACATCGGGGAAGCGTCACTGCGCTCGATGAACGTCGTTCAAGTCGGTGACCGCACCCGCCTGGTTCTGAACTTGCGAAACATGGTTCCCTACGAATCCAAGATAGAAGGCAATAACTTTCTGATCACCTTGACCGCAGCGGGTCCGGCCCGGGCGGCGGCCCCGGGAGCGGCAAGTTTCGCCGAGGGCAGGTCGGACCTTCAGCACTCGGTGCAGGACGTCAATTTCCGTCGGGGACGGGGCGGCGAAGGACGCATCGTCGTTGAGCTATCGGACACCGCGACGGGCGTCGACATCCGCCAGCAGGGCCAGACCGTTATCGTGGACTTTCTCAAGACCAGCGTCCCCGAAGTCCTGCGCAAGCGCTACGATGTGGTGGACTTTGCCACGCCCGTGCAGTCTTTCAGCGTTTTCCCGCAGGGCGACAACGTGCGCATGGTGATCGAGCCGCGCGGACTGTGGGAGCACAACGCCTACCAGACCGACACTCAATTCGTGCTCGAAGTGAAGCCGATCCAGTACGATCCCAACAAGCTGGTCCAGGGAACGCGCACTGGCTATACCGGCGAGAAGCTGTCGCTGAACTTCCAGAACGTCGAAGTAAGGAGCGTGCTGAACGTCATTGCCGATTTTACCGACCTGAACATCATTACCAGCGACACCGTGGCCGGTAACCTCACTCTGCGCCTGAAGGACGTGCCCTGGGATCAGGCGCTCGACATCATTCTCCAGACCCGCGGCCTGGACATGCGAAAGAACGGCAATGTGATCTGGATCGCGCCGCGCGACGAGCTCGCGACAAAGGAGAAGCTGGCCCTCGAATCGACTGCCCAGATCACCGAGCTCGAGCCATTGCGCACGGAGACCTTCCAGCTCAACTACGCCAAGGCCGACGCGTTTGCGAAACTGCTTGCCGATCCCCAGCAGCGCATCCTGTCCAAGCGGGGCGCCGCGTCGGTCGACCTTCGCACCAACCAGGTGTTCGTGCAGGACGTCTCCGTTCGCCTGGAGGAGGTGCGCAAGCTCCTCGGCCAAGTCGACGTTCCGGTACAGCAGGTGCTGATAGAGGCCCGGATCGTCGAAGCCAACGACACCTTCTCGAAGAACCTGGGGGTGCGCCTGGGCAACGTGGCTCTGCCGCTCGCGCAGAGCGCCAGCAGTTCCGGCCCCAGTCCGGTCGGCACGAACAACACGACGGGAGTGGCGGTAACCCAGACTGGAACGATCGAGGACTTTACCAATTTGTTCCCCGCTCAGGGCGGACAGATCAGTACCAAGACCCCGCAGAACCTGAGCGTTAACCTGCCGGCCGCTCCGGTGGGCAATGCCGCCGCGGCGGGATCCATCGCTTTGCTGATCACAAACCGTCTGACGGGGGCGCTCGCTCTGGAGCTTTCCGCGCTGGAGGCAGACGGCAAGGGCAAGATCATCTCGAGCCCGCGGGTGATGACCGCAAACAACGTCGAGGCGCTCATCGAGCAGGGCACCGAGCTGCCTTATCAGCAGGCGACTTCGAGCGGCGCGACCTCCGTGGCGTTTCGCAAGGCGAACCTCGCGTTGAAGGTCAAGCCGCAGATCACTCCCGACGGCAATATCATCATGAACCTGGACATCAACAAGGACTCGGTCGGCCAGAGCACCAACGCGGGCTTCGCCATCGATACCAAGCACGTCCAGACGCAGGTCCTGGTGGAGAACGGCGGCACGGTGGTGATCGGGGGAATCTACACGCAGACTCTCCAGACAACCATAACCAAGGTGCCGTTCTTCGGTGACCTGCCGTTCCTGGGGGTGCTTTTCCGGAACAACTCTCGCTCGGACAATAAGACCGAGCTCCTGGTGTTCATCACGCCGCGCATCGTCGAGCAGCGCATCGTTCAGCGCTGACCGTTCGATTCGTCACCCTAAAGGGGCCGGCATTGCCGGCCCCTTTGCCTTCGTCGCCGGCGCGCGGCGGATTGCTACAATAGCCTCGTGAAGACCAACCGAAGAGTTTTCCTGGTGGGCATGATGGGCGCGGGCAAAACCACCGTCGGCCGTCAGCTCGCCAAGCGCCTCGGGAAGACCTTCTACGACGCCGATCGCGAAATCGAGGCGCGAACCGGTGTTTCCGTTGCTGTGATCTTCGACATCGAGGGCGAAACCGGCTTCCGCAAGCGGGAAGCCGAGGCCATCGAGCAGCTGACAGCGCTGGACGACATCGTGCTCGCCACCGGAGGCGGTGCAGTGCTCGATCCCCGCAACCGCGAGCACCTGAAGAGCCGCGGCTTCGTCATCTACCTGCACGCGCTCCCCGGGGTTCTCTGGCAGCGCACGCGGAGCGACAAGTCGCGGCCTCTGCTGCAGGGCGGAGATCCGCGCGAGAGGCTGGAATCCCTGTATGCCGAGCGCGACCCGCTGTACCGCGACGTCGCCGACCTAGTGGTCGAGACTGGGCGCCAGGGCATCGGCCCACTCCTCTCGCAGGTGCTCGCGCGGTTCGACGAGGCATGCAGACTCTCAGCGTAGCGCTCGGCGAGCGCTCCTACCCGATTCACATCGGAACCGGGCTGCTCGACCGGGGGGAGCTCATCGTGCCGTACCTTGCGCGAAAGAGCGTGGCCATCGTGACCAACACCACGGTTGCGCCGCTATTCCTGGGCCGGCTGGCGGGGGCTCTCGCCAGCGAGGGCGTGGAGGTCGTGCGGATCGTCGTGCCTGACGGAGAGGATCACAAGGATTGGCAAACGCTCAACGCGGTTTTCGACACGCTCCTGGAAAAGCGCTGCGGGCGGGACACCACCCTCGTCGCCCTGGGGGGCGGAGTCATCGGCGATCTCGCCGGCTTTGCCGCGGCGACCTATCAGCGCGGCGTGCACTACGTCCAGGTTCCCACGACGCTGCTCGCGCAGGTGGATTCATCGGTAGGCGGCAAGACGGCGATCAACCACCCGCTCGGAAAGAACATGATCGGCGCCTTTCACCAGCCGAGGCTGGTGCTCGCCGACATGGACACGCTCAAGAGCTTGCCCGAGCGCGAGCTGCGCTCAGGTCTCGCGGAAGTGATCAAGCACGGCCTCATCCGCGACGCGGCGTTCTTTGCCTGGCTCGAAGCAAATATCGAGCGCCTGCTCGCGCGTGACGCGGAGGCCCTGGCGCACGCAGTGCTGCGCTCGGTCGAGATTAAGTCGGAAATCGTCGCCCAGGATGAACGCGAAAGCGGCCTGCGCAGAGTGCTCAACTTCGGTCATACCTTCGGCCACGCCATCGAAACGGGGCTTGGCTACGGCGTCTGGCTCCACGGCGAGGCCGTCGCAGCGGGCATGGCTATGGCTGCCGACCTGTCGCGTCAGCTTGGTTACCTGTCCGATGCGGACACGGTGCGCATCCGCTCTCTCCTCCAGCGCACCGGGCTGCCGACTATCGCGAAGGGAATCGCCCCGGCGCG
>Ga0326726_10001561_pt1 | contig 21286 bp, 32 predicted proteins | sample MHFenrmetagenome_2_FD_207603 | JGI IMG/M metagenome (GOLD analysis project Ga0326726, IMG submission 207603) | Lab enriched peat soil microbial communities from Michigan Hollow, Ithaca, NY, United States - MHF15MN | ecosystem: Environmental > Terrestrial > Soil > Wetlands > Peat | place: USA... | reverse complement strand
TGCGCGGGTACCACTGCGCCACCTGGTAGAGCCAGCCGAGGGTGCCCTGCTGGGTGCGGCCGCTGCGGCCCTGGCGCGGCACCTGGAAGTGCCAGGCGATGTCGAGCTTGACCACCCCCTTGCTGGGGAGGGGCCGGTCGAGGTTGACGCGCATCATCGTGCTGTTGACGCGGGAGGTGAGGGGCGTCCGGGTGGTCTTTTCTCCCGGCCGGCCGCCGCCGCGCACCGCCTCCAGGCGCTCGATCGTGGCCCCGGCGCGGAAGCCGGGCTCCTGGCGTGCGGACGGGCTGGCCAGCGGGGCCATGCGCCCGTCGGGCGCGCCGATGTTCATGTCGAGCTGCATCCAGATGTAGCGCAGGGTGTCGGGAGAATTGTTGGTGTAGGTCAGCGTCTCCTCGCCGCGGATGGTGTGGGTCGCGGTGTCGAGCGAGGCGCGGATGTCGTAGTCGGCGCGCTGCTGCCAGTACATCGGTCCCGGCATTCCGGAGGCGGAGCGGAAGACGTTGGGCGTGGGGAGCTCGAGCGGGCGGAACGGGGAGCTGTCGGCCACCCCGGGCCGAATCGCGGGCGGGGCGGCCGGGGGCGTGGTCTGCTGCGCGGCGCCGACGCTTGTCGAGAGCAGGGTGGCGCCGGCGGCCAGCCAGAGCGCCGTGCGAATGCCCTTGGGGAGCGTGATGGCGGGATTGCGCATGCCGAGCCTCATGGGGTGCGGTCGTGAGCCTGCGGGAGGAGAACCCGAAACCTATTCGCGGGCTCCGCGAATGACAGGCCCGGGAAGGAAAAGTTGCCGGGCCCCCATGGGAGGGTCAAGGTGATCTGTCCGGTCAGGCGCCGTCGGGCGATCGCCGCCGGTTGAGCCAGTAGTAGAGCGGCAGGCCGAAGCAGAGGCCCCCGGCAAGGGAGAGCAAAAGGAACCACCGCCATCGCACGGCCCCGATCGGGCGCCTGGCGAAGTACACGCAGAGCAGGATCAGGGCGCCGAACGCGTCCAGGATGAACGCGAGGGCCAGATGGTCGTGCAGCACCGGCCCCAGCCCCCGGTATTCGTAGCGCAGCCAGTAAAGGAAGAGCCCGTTGGGAACCACGAATCCGGCAATCGCCGCCAGCAGCAGCCACATGGGAGCCTCGGTCAGCGGGCCGGCGGCCGCTCGTTCGTGGTCACCAGTTTGTAGTCGATGAACTCGACCGGCGCCAGGCACTCCGGGTACAGGATGGCCGCGAACTTCTTCACCTCGGCGGACACAGAGTGGGCCTCATCCGCCGCGACGTCGCGGAAGACGAAGCTGTGGACGAAGCGGGTGGGGTGTTCGATGTCCTGCAGCACTTCGTACCGGAGCGTGCCCGGTTCGTGGGCGCGGACGTACGCCACGAACTCGTGGATTGCGGCCAGGCAGCGCTGGAGCGCCTCGGGCCGCACCTCGTACCTGGCCAGTTGACGGATCTCGGTGGTCGGACTGCCGGGCGTCGGCATGGGAATCCCTCCTTATCCTGGTCTTGTGACGGCCTCGCTGGCACGCAGGTAGGCCACGATGTCCGCGTCCTGCTTGCCGACCCTCGGGCCCTCGTTGCCCGCCAGGTAGTACTCCGCCCAGCCGAGCGGCGTCCCGTTCCAGGCACTGTCCCTCGTGTCGAGCCCGGCCCCCGCCTCGACGAGTACCCGGACCGACTCGAGGGAACCCGAGCAGACGGCGTGATGCAGCGGCGTGCCGTGAGAGTAGAGCTCGGCGCTCGGCGCGTTGACGTCGACGCCGAGCTCGAGCATCCGGCGGAGCGCGTCGGCCCGGCCGTTGAGGGCGGCGAGCACAAAGCCAAAGCTCTTCTGGCCGGGATGGGCGGTGCGCGCGAGTCGCGTGACGTCCTCCCAGCGGCCGAGGCAGAGGGCCGTCGCCAGGGTCGGCGGCGCTCCGCGCGCCAGGAGGTGCTCCGCGGCGGCCACGTTGCGGTTCACGAGGGCGTTGTTCGTTTCGCCGGGGGTGGCTCCGGCATCGAGCAGCACGTCGATCAGCGCGATCTGCACGCCGCACTCCCTCGCGATCCACGACCAGGCCACGAGGCGCAGCGTGGAGTCGAGCTGTTCCTGCAGACTCGCGACGGCGTCGCGCTGGGCGGCGCGTATGATGGCGCCCGCTACCGCGGCGATATTGGCGGGAAGGCGGCCGTTCCTGACCGGGTCCTCCGCCACGAACCACAGCAGATAGGGCCGCTGGAAAAACCCGTCGAGGGCGTTGCCGACCTGGTCGCGCAGCCAGGGGGCGGGATCGTCGAGGCGCTCCCGGACGAGTTCAGGATGGGCCGCGAGCAGGCGCTCCAGCCGCGGGACGTCTCCGGCGTCGATGGCGGATACCGCATCGCGAAAGAGCGGATCGAGGAGGGGAGGCGCGTTCATTGGGTGGGGGAGATCAGTCCCTGACGTCAGGTGCCGAGTTCGTAGCTGAGGAGAACGTTGCCGTTGCCAAAGATCCGCGAGGAGGTGAGCCGGAGCGGCACCTTCCCCGTCACGGTCTCGAACATCGTTCGCCCCTTTCCGAGCACGACGGGATCCACCACGAACTGGTAGGCGTCGATCAGCCGGAGCTCGGTGAGCTGCGAGACGATGCTGCCGGAGCCCAGGATGACCATGTCCTCCCCCGACTCCCGCTTGAGCGCGCGGACCGCGCTCCCGAGGTCGCCCGTCACCAGCGTCGTGTTGTTCCACGACGCCCGCTTCATGGTTCTCGAAAAGACGACCTTCGGCAGGTTGTTCATCCGCTCGGCGACCAGCGGCATCATCTGCTCGGCGGCCGGCGTCGGCCAGAAGCCGGCCATCATGTCGTACGTCTTCCGACCGAACACCAGGGTGCCCCCGCCGCCGGCGTTCCCCTCGACGAAGGCGTCCCACTCCGGATCGGGGCCGGTGCGGTGCGCAAAGCTCATGTCGCCGCTGGCGTCAGTGAAGAAGCCGTCCAGCGTCACGTGGTTGAACACGGTCAGCTTCGCCATCATCGCTCCCCTCGGTGTCCCATCATCGCCGTCCTCACGCCCCGCCTGGCGAAATATTGCGGTTGGTCCGGAAGAAGTTGGTCGGGTCCCACTGGGCCTTGATCCTGGCCAGCCGCTCGAGCGACTTGCCGAGCGCCGCCTCGGTGCGCTCGGGCCCGTCGTCCGCCGTGAGAAAGTTGAGGTAGGTGCCGCCGGTCGAGAACGAGCGCATGTCGTTCCAGGCGTCGCGGGCCCAGGCGACGCTGGCGTCGTCATCGGCCGCCTGCTCCCACGACCCGCCGATGTTGAGCACGAAGCGCGCATCGCGGTTGCCCACGGCCGCGTCGGCGTCCTTGCGGCGGTTGAGCGCGCCCTCGATCTGGAAGAGGATCACCGCCGAATGGGGCGAACGGATCTTCGCGGCATGGTCCATCACCTTGGCGCAGAGCTCGGGCGCAATGCCGGGGAGGTACTCGCTCTTCCAGTAGTAGCGCCGCCCCTTGGGCTGGGTGCCGTCAAGGAGGGACTGCAGCTGCGCGTACGGCCGGCGCACCAGCACGTCGCCGACTGGCGTGCCGAACGCCTTGATGGGAGCGACCGCCTTCTCGCCCTCCTCGAGCGTGCCGGTGTGGCAGGCGAGGATGGCGATGATCGGCTTGCCGTGGATTTCCTTGGGGAGCCAGGGCGCCGGGGGGGCGGGCCGCATGAATGTCACGAGCGTCAGCTCGGGCGGCGCCTTCGCGACAAGCGCTCGGTAGAGCTCGAGCACCCGGGGCGCCTCGCTGGCCGGCCACGCCACGACGCCGCCGACCACCTCGGGCCCGACGGGATGCAGGGCGTAGTCGATGCCGGTCACCACGCCGAAGTTGCCACCGCCGCCCGAGAGCGCCCAGAAGAGGTCGGGGTGCTCGTCCGCGCTTGCCCGCACCAGCCGCCCCTCGGCCGTGACGAGGTCGATGCCGAGCACGGTGTCGGTGGTCCAGCCCCAGCGACGGGTGAGGTAGCCGAAGCCGCCGCCCAGGGTGAGGCCCGTGACGCCGGTCGCCGAGACGAACCCGAGGACCGCGGCGAGCCCGTGGAGCTGAGTCTCGCGGTCCACGTCGCCGAGGAGGCAGCCGGCCTGCGCGTGCGCCACCCGCGCGCGCGGATCGACCCAGACCCCGCGCATGAGGGACATGTCGAGCATGAGGGCGCCGTCGGCGGTGGCGAGGCCGGCGATGTTGTGCCCTCCGCCCTTGATGCAGAGCAGGAGGTCGTGGGTGCGCGCAAACTGGACGGAGGCAATGACATCGGCGACACCCAGGCACCGGACCACGAGCGCCGGGCGCCGGTCGATCATGGCGTTCCAGACGGTGCGGGCGTCCTCGTAGCCGGCGTCCTCGGGGCCGACGATCGGGCCCTTGAGCCGGCTCTTGAGGCCGGCGAGGATCTCGGGGGTGAGCTCGATGGTACGGCCGTCGAGTGTACGGGCTTGCATCGATGTAGTCTCCTCGAAGATGGTGCGGATTTCGAGCCACCAAACTGCGGCTCGGTCGGCGAGGCCGCAAGCGAGGCTACGACGTGGCGGTTCGGGTGAGCAGGCAGGCGCCCGACCAGGGCCGGCGGGGATGGAAGGTGCCGCTCCCGGGAAGCTTCGAGAGCACGCGGAGGAGGAGCGGCAGCCGATTCAACTTGCCCGCCGTCGTGAGTGCCCCTCGAACCTCCGCCGCCTGCCAGCCGAACGGCGCGAAGAAGGCCGGCCCCTCCGCCGGTCCGAACTGGAGCGGGGCTCCGGCCTCCCGAAGCGTCCTGCCCCAGTCATTCTGGACGATCCGCAGCAGGGCGGGAGACATCAGGTCGGTCACCCAGAACCGGAAGTTCGGGCAGGCCGCCAGGTCGCCGGCGAGGCCGCCCACCTGCGCCTCGGTGAGATAGACCAGGAGCCCCTCCGTCACCACGAGGGTGTTGCGGCCCTCGGCATCCAGTCGGCGGAAGAGCGCGCGTCGGCTGGCCTCGTCCGCCAAATCGAGCGGAATTCGCTCGAGGGCGCACACCGGCTCGACGCCGGCCATCGCGGCCGTCTTCTCCGCGAGCAGCTCCGGCTGATCGACCTCCACCCATCGGAGGGTGCGCGGGAGCGGCAGCCGGTATGGCCTGGTGTCGAGCCCGGCGGCGAGATTGACCACGAGCGTCACGCCGCTCCGGACCTGTTCCTGGATGAAATCGTCGAAGTTGAAGGTCCGCGCCACGAAGGCCCACGCCGCCTTCCGTGCGGAGGCGGGGACGGCGGCCATGATCGCCTCGCCCTGCTGCCCGGCGAGGCGGCGGGCGTAGGGATCGCGGAAGACGGCGTCGGGGCGCTCCGTCTCCAGCGCGCGGTAGATCGCCACCCAGCGTGCCGTGTCGGCCACGCCGCGGATCGGGGAGCCGGTGCCGTCCATCAGGGGCCTCGTCGGGTCATGGGAGGGGCTGGGAAAGTTCCTTGCCGAGACAGATGCTCGTGTCGGGCGAGAGACAATACTCTCCGTAGAGCGGAATCGGGCGGAAGCCGGTGGCCCGATAGAGGGCGAGCGCCGCCAGTTGCCGGACGCCGGTCTCGAGGACGAGGCGCCGCGCGCCGAGCGCGCGCGCCTCCACCTCGAGCGCCTCGACGAGGCGGCGCCCCAGGCCGGTGCCGCGGACCGACGGCGCCATGTACATGCGCTTCAACTCGCCGGTCTGGTCGTCGATGAGCCGCACCGCGCCGCAACCGACGGGGATCCCTGCCCGGACCACGACGAGGAAGGCGCCGCGGCCGTCGCTGACCTCGGCGGGATCCACGTGAAAGTGGTTCGCACCGGGCTCCGGGTAGAGCGCCTGCAGCTCGGCATTGAGCGCCTCGATGAGGGCGCGGCTGGCGCTGTCGGTCAGCGCGGCGCGCGCGATGGTGATCGTGTCCCCGTCCATGATGGCCCTTGACCCGACGCGTCGAAGAGAGAAATTGATTCGCGCGACGATGCGCCCACCCAGGAACAGCGGAGGATCCAATGTATCTCGTTCGCGAAGTCTTTCATTGCCAGCCGGGCAAGGTGCGCCCGCTGGTGCAGAAGTTCCAGGCCATGGCCAAGCTGGGCGAGAAGGCCGGGATGCCCCCGATGCGGATCATGACCGACTTCTGCGGGGATGCCTATTGGACGCTGGTCGCGGAGATGGAAGTGCCGAGCCTCCAGGCCTACGAGGAGATGATGTCGCAGGCGCCGGCTTCCGAGGCGGACAAGAAGGCGTGGGAGGAGATCATGAAGGACTACCACGAGCTGGTCAGCCATGGGCGCCGCGAGATCTACAAGATCGAGGGCTGACCTCGCCGGCCTCAGGGCGCGGCCGGCGCCGGGATGCTCGTGTTGAAGATGTCGGCCACGTACTTCCACGAGCCGGCCTTCTGCCTGCGCCGAACATCCAGGAACTTGCCGCTGTCCACTGGGGAGCCGGCCACGGCCACCGTCAGGTGATACCGGCCGTGGGCGTACGCCAGGTCCCCGGTGCCCTCGATGCCGTCGACGGTCAAGGTGAGTTCCGACAGGGGAGGAAAGGCCGCCAGGAAGCCGTGGATGGCTGCCGATCCCACCATCGCCGGGGCATTCGGGGGGAGCAGCAGGGCGGAGTCGGCATACAGCGCCGTGGCCGCGTCCCAATCCTTGGCGAGCATCGCGGTGGCGAACTGCTGCGAGACTGCCTTGTTCGCGTCGACGTCGGCGGCGCTGAGCGGGGCAGCCTTCGGTGCGCAGCCAAGGAGGGCGAGTAACGCGACGGTCGGAAGGGCGATTGGCCTCTGCATCGTGGCTCTCGGTGAAGGGTCAGGGAAGATGCCCCGCGGCCGGGGGGAACGCGAGGGGTGGAATGAAGATGACGATCCGGGCATTCATCCGGGCGCCCGCGCCACCACCGCCAGTGCGCACATCGGCAGCCGGAGCGGCGCCGCCCCGCCGGCCCGGGCAAGCGCCTCGGCCAGGGCGGTGATGATCGCCTCGGGCGTTGCGGTTCCCCGCGCCTCGATGGCGGGGACGACGGGGTTGCCGAGGACAAAGCCGCGGGCGGCCTCGAGCGCGGAGGGCGAGCGGGCCTCCAGCCGAACCCGCTCGATTTCTGGCTCCTCAAATCCGGCGTCGGCGAGGAGGCGGCGCAGGCCGGGCTCGTCGTCCATGGAGAACGGCACCATGTAAAAGGTCGGGGGGTCGGTCGGGAAGAAGGCGCTGATCACCTCGTGGGCGATTCGCCCCAACGGATTCTCCTCGAAGGCAGCCCAGACGTTGAACGCCAAGGTGCCGCCCGGCACCAACACCCGACGCGCCTCCCGCAGCGCCTGTGCCTTGTCCGGCACGAACATCAGCCCGAACTGACACACGACGGCATCGAACGACGCATCCGGAAACGGGAGCGCCTGCGCGTCGGCCACCCTCCACTCCACCCCGGCAGCGAGTCTCCGCGCCGCGCGAGCGTGCTCGATCATCGGCTCGTTGAGGTCGGTGGCCACGAGAGTGGCGCCCGGCGGCAACGCCGCGCGGAGCCTTGCGGTTAGGACACCGGTGCCGCAGGCCACCTCCAAGGCGCGGCCGGCCGGCGGCACCCGGAGACGGCGAACGAGATCGGCTGCGTAGGGCTCGAACAGCATCGGCCCGAGGAACCGGTCGTACTGCTCGGGAATCGACCCGACGAACCGCGCGTTCGCTTCGGTCTCCACTGACGCTCCCCTACTTGAGCGCGCCCGCCAGCGCTTCCGGGCCCACGGCGCGGAAAATCGTCGCGTGGGTGAGCTCGGGCCTTGCCATGTACACCCAGACGAGGCCCGGCGGCGGCCGGTTGAGCAGCAGCGTCGCCAGCCTCGCCGTCGCGGCGGCGATCTCGGTGACGTTCGAGGTGGCCAGGAAGAGGGTCCGGGGCGCGTCGTCGAAGGCGGCGAGGTGTACCTGGGCGGAGTCCACGAGGGCTCCGCCGTTCCACCAGAGGCTCGGGTCGAGTGCCACGTAGTGGTCGAAGAGCGCCGGTTCGAGGAGGAAGGTCTCCACGATGAAGAGGCCGGCAAGGGACTCTCCAACGATCGCGCGCTCATCGGTAGTGCGGTACCGGGCCTCGATCAACGGGATGAGTTCGCCGCTGAAGAACGTCCGGAACGCCGCGGAGCCCCCCACCTGCGGTGCGATCGCGCTGTCGCTGGCGACGCGGGTGGGGCCGGTCAGGTCGCGGCGTCGCTGGGTGTTCGGCACGCCGACGATGATCACGGGCCGGATGGCCCCGAGCGCGATCAGCGAGTCCACCGTCGCCACGATGTGCGGAAAGTCCTCGTCGAGGCCGCCGTCGGGCATAAAAAGGACAGGAAAGCGGGTCGCGAGCAGGGTGTCGTAGCCCGGCGGCGTGTGCACGTTGACCAGCCGGGGCTCCCCGAGCGCCTGGGACACGATGGTGAGGGTGTCGTGCGCGGGCACCGGATCGGCGGGAGGCGTCCCCTGCGCGGCGAGGGAGCGCGTGAGCAGGAGGACGGAGGCGAGCCCACCGAACAGGGGACGAGCGCGGCGGAGGTGCGTCGACACCTTCACGGCGCGGGCGGCCTCGCGTCGAAGTGCAGCCCGGCGGTGGCCTTCCGGATCTCGAGGAGAAACGACAGGAGCCCCCCAATGAACGCCGCGAGCGCGGTGGTGAAGAGCAGGATGATCACCGGGGAGAGGTCCTGGCCGAGGGCAACGCCGGCGAAGAGCGCGACGATGACGAGCGAGATGAGGAGTGCGCACGAGGTGGCGAGGGTGATGGCGCGATGGATCAGCCGGGCGCGCTCGGAGAGCACCTGGAGCTCGACCCGGGCGTCGGCAACCGCTTCCTCCGACATGACCGGCACGGTGCTCTCCAGCCGCCGGGCACGGTCGATGATCCGGCCGAGCCGATTGGTCAGCACGCCGAGCAAGGTGCCGACGCCGGTGAGCAGGAACACCGGCGCGACGGAGAGCTGGATGCTGTGGGCAATATCAGTGATGCCGGACGTGGTCTGCATGCGCCGCCTCCCGAGCCCCAAGCTACGGCGCGTCGGCGCCGGGAGCCAGTCCGCGCCGGCGGGGGTCAGTCGGCTGCCTTCTGCAGGAGCCGGGTGGCGCGCTGGACCAGCACCACAAGGCCTTCCTCGACGGACGCCGAGGAGGTGTCGAGCCGCGGCAGCCCAAGCGCGTCGGCCTGTCCGCGCAGGTACGTCGTCCACGCGGTCATCTCGGCGGTGGCGAGCTCAGGCTGCCCGCGTTCGGCGCGCAGCCGGGCCTCCCGTACCCCGTGGTCACAATCGATCAGCAGGATCTCGGCGACCGGCTCCGGGGCGGCCGCGAGGGCATCCAGCACAAACGACGGACGCACCTGTCCGTCGAGTACGGCCAGCGACCCCGGTGGAGTTTCGGCGGCCAGCCGGCGCACCCATCGTTCCGTCATGGCGCGCTGCCACTCTTCCCCGCCGCCGTAATCGCGAATCATCGTCTCGAGGGTCGGGACCCCGATCGAGTCGAAGTAGTGGCACCGCACGCCGGGAAGGGCGCGCCGCTCGAGGGCCCGCACCAGCGTGGTCTTGCCGACGCCCGAGGCGCCGGTCACGACGAGCAGGGCGGGGCTGGGCATCCGTCAGCTGACCGACGACTCGCGCGGCGCTCCCGGCGCCCCGAGATCGACGAAGACCAGGAAGTCCGTCGTCGGCGGCACCTCACCCAGCTGGCGCAGCATCGTCACCAGCTGGCCGCGGTGATGGGTCCCGTGGTTCATCACGTGGCGCAGGATCTGGCCGACGGGATAGGTCCACTCTTCGCCCTTCCGGTTCGTATAGGTGACCGGGCGCGCCAGGTCGACATCCGGCGGGTCGAGCACGGCGGCATAGCCGTCTTCGACCGGGCTCCAGCGGGCCCGGATGTCGGCCACCGTCGGAAAGCCGGCGGGGTCGAAGACCTCCCGGGGTGAACGCCCGCAGAGGCGCTCGAGCCAGATCCACTCCGACCAGAGGGTGTGAACCAGGGTGTCGCGAATGGATGGGAAGCTGCTTCGCAGGTCCCTGGTGAAGGCTTCGGGGGAGAGCCGCGCGGCGGCCGTCAGGATGAGGGCGTTGGCCCAGCGGGCATAGGCCACGAGGGACCTGGCATCGGCACGATCAATCATCGCTGGAGACCAATTCGGGTGTCGGAGTGTCAGGGATCGCGGCCGTTCGCCCAGGCGATGACAGGGGCGAGCCATGCCGAACGGGGCTGGAAAAAGGTGCCGTGGCCGAGGCCGAGGCTGAGGGCGATTTCCTCGACGTAGGAGCCGGGGCTCCGGCGTGCGAACATCGGGCCGCACGAAACGCCCAGCGAGTCGCTGGTCTCGAAGATCGAGAGCATCCGGCCGGCCACGTGCAGGTCGGGCCGCTCGAACGCCCAGGGTCCGCACGCCGCCATGAAGACGAAGGAGATCTCCGGATTCTGCAGCCGGTTCGAGGCGAGGATGGCGATCCACCCGCCCTTGGAAAAACCGACGACGCTGATCGCGTGCGGGGAGACGCCGAGCCGGAGCAGGCTGTCCACCTGCTGCGCGACACGGGCGGCGGCGGAGTCCGAGCTGGCGTTGGGCGGGCGCTGGTCGCTCAGGACCACGAAGCCCGCGCCCCGCAGGGTGTCGAGGATCGCATCATACCGGTAGACGCCGTAGACCGAGTCGGTCGGGAGGCGGCCCTGGGTCTCGACGATCTTGGCGTGCAGGTAGATCAGGTACCGGGGCGTGGCCTGCGCGTGCGCCGATGGAGCGACCAGCGCCAGGAGGAGGAGCGCGAGCGACACCGCGCGTGGCATCGGCGGTCGCCTAGCGCGGCGGATCCATCCGGCGGGCTTCCGGATGCTGGGCCAGCAGTCGTTCGGCAAAGTCGAGACGCTCCTGCGTTTCGTCCAGCGCCTGCTGCAGCCCACCCATTTCGCCTTCCAGCATGGCCAGCCGGCCCGAATCGGCCTCGAGCGCGTCGAGCCGGGCGTGGGAATCGGTGCCGGCCGGCCCCCGGCGCAGCTTCTGGGCCCACAAGCCGAATCCCAGCGCGAGCACGGCATGCACCGTGGCGTGCAACGGCTGGGCGGGCACCGCCGCGAACCACACCGCCCCGAGATTGATGGCGCTGAGGACCACCGCAATCGGGAACCAGATCTTGGGTTTGAAGGTCATGGCGAGATCCCGTCGGGGTTGCGGGTCAGCGGCGCAGGTAGGACAAGGTGTCGACCCCGCCGCCGAGCGTGGCGTCGAAGGTCAGCACGCCGACGAGGTGGTCGGGCCGGTCCATCGTCGCCGCCAGATGCGCAAAGGGTCCGGTCCCGATGCGGATGTCGAGCGTGGCGGAGGGGGAGGTGAAGGACCCGGTGACCGAGACGACCGGCTCGTTCGGCCCGATCGGGTCCAGCCCGGGGATGATCGCCTCCCCGAAAACCCTGGCACCGAATTCGTCGAGCGTCAGGATAGACGGGACGAGCGCCTGGGTTCCCGACTCCACGGTCCACTCGCCGGCGAGTCCCTGCGTGGGCTCCTCCGGTTGACTGCAGGCGGCAGCCGCGAGCAGGGCGAGCAGGAGCGGGGCGGGGCGCATGGGTCCTCCGGGTCGGCGGTCGCCTGTATGGTGCTTCATGGGACGGAGGTTCACAAGCGGGTCGTCGCGATCTGCTCGGCGATGTGCCGGGCGTCCCGACCCACGCCAAAGATCAGGCCGGAAATGCGGGTGTGCATCCAGGGAAGGCCCATGAAATAGAGCCCGGGTGCCGCGGTGACGCCCTGGCGCTGGCGGGGGTATCCGGTGTCGTCGAACAGCGGCAGCTCGATCCAACGGAAATCGAGCTCGTAGCCCGTGGCCCAGAGCACCGTCGAAATCCCGAGCCGGTCGAGGTCGAGGTCCCCTGTGATGGTCTTGGGCCGCTCGGGGTGGATCTGCAGCACTTCGGGCGGCGCGACGATGCCGCGTTCCCGGATAAAGGCATCGATATCGGCCACCAGCTTCCGCGCCACGTCGTCCGAGCGGGCGAGGTGGGCGTCGACGTCGTCGGCGGTGTGCACCCGCCGCCCGTCGGCGCCGATGAACCGGCCGGCAAGGGTGACACCCATGGCCGCGAGCGTCCGGAGGTTGAGATCGTGCCCGCCGCCTCGGCCGGTCTGGACCGGGACGGCGCTCATGCGGTCGGCCGGCGACGCCAGCCGCTCCACCGGCTGCTCGAAGTACCCCATTTGGGCCCGCCACCAGAGGTTGTCGCGGCCGCGGTAGCGCCTCGGGAACCAGCCGGCGCCACCGGTCGAGAGGAAGACGTCCCGCCCTTCCTCTCGAAGATCTTCCGCGATCTGGCACCCCGACTGGCCCGAGCCGACCACCAGCACCGCGCCATCGGGGAGTTCGGCGGCGTTGCGGTAGGCATCGGCATGGAGCTGGGTCACGCCACGGAGGTTCGCCGCCCCCGGCGGTGTCTTGGGCCGCTCGTAGGCGCCGGTCGCCACCACGACGTTGCGCGCCTCGATGGATTCGTCGTCGGTGTCGACGAGGTAGCAGCCGGCGGCGGCGTCGCGCCGGAGCCGGCGGGCCGTCACCCCCTCGCGCACCGGCGCGCTGTTGGTGCGCGCGTACTCCTCGAAGAACTCAACGAGGGCGGCCTTCCCCATGAATCCGTCGGGATCGGCGCCCTCATAAGGCGCGCCCGGCAGCGTGCAGGTCCAGTTGGGCCCGACGAGAGTGAAGGAGTCCCAGCGGCGCGCGCGCCAGCTGTGGGCCACCTGCTCCCGCTCGAGCACGAGATGCTCGCGCCCGAGCTGGGAGAGGTGGTAGCTGGTGGCGAGGCCGGCCTGCCCGGCGCCGATGACGAGGGTGTCGATTTTCATCCGGTCCTGCCTTCACTGCACGCCGGTGGCTCCGTCCTTCAACCGGGAACCGCTTCTGGCCATGTCCTAGGAGCGCGGCGTCGGATGGTCGGTCACCACTGGCAGGTACGGCGCCCAGGGACCGATTTCCTCCCGGTACTGCTTGGCCATCACCCGGGCGGTCTGCGCGAGGTGCCCGAGATCGTGCACCACCCAGGTTGCCAGGAGCTGCCCCAGGGTAACGCGGCCCAGCTCCGGGTGCTCTCCCGGCAGCTCCAGCTGTTCGGCGGTGAGTCTCCAGGAGCGAACCAGCTCGAGATTCGCGGCCCTGAGGCGCGCGAATTCATCGAGGAGCGACTCGAGCGAGCGCCGTGCGTTGCGCGCCCGGTGCCGGAACCGGTCATAGGGTTCGAACGCCGGGTTTGGGCCCCGGGCCAGGATGATGCGCGCGCGGGGTACCCAGTCGGTTTCCTCGCCGTCGATCAGGTGCCCGACGACGTCGAAGGGGCTGAAGGTGTCCGGGCCCTCCGTGGCCCGACTCCAGCGCTCGTCGATGTCGCCCAATAGCTCGCGCAGCGTGCCGGGGGTGCGCCCGAGCAGGTTGATCGCGGACTCCACGTCAAATCGCACGTGCACCCCTTCCCTGGCTCAGACGTGCTGGTCGAACAGGATCGGGTTCCCGTCGGGATCGGTCACCAGGAAGAATGCCGGGCCCGTCGTTCCCTCGGCCACCTCCGTCACGAAGGTCGCGCCCGCCGCCTTGAGCTGCTTCTGCAGATCGCGCACGTCGGTGAAGCGCTCCAGTGCCCTGGCGTTCCCGTCCCAGCCGGGATTGAAGGTCAGGGTGTTCCGCTCGAACAGCCCCTTGAAGAGGCCGATCGTGAGCCCGCCGTTCCTGAGAATCAGCCAGCCCTTGGCGGCGTCCCCCATGACGGGTGCGAAGCCGAGCTTTTCGTAGAAGGCCTTCGAGGCCATGATGTCCTTGACGGCCAGGCTAACGGAAAAGGCGCCCAGTTCCATGGGGTGCTCCGATCGACAGGTTGGGGTGAGCAGGTCATTTGCCGCGCGGCGAACAGCCTTCAGGCCGCCACACCATCGTCCCGCCGCTTCCGGCTCAGCACGCCGGCCGTCACGAGGGTAAAGACGAGCCCCACCGGCAGCGGCTCGAGGAAGGTGAACGCGATGTTCACCAGCGGATTCCGGTACATCTCCTTGAATTGTGCCATCTTCGCCGCCTCGGCGGCGAGCTCGGCGTCGGAGGCGCCGGACGCCTTGGCCTTCTCCATTTCATACGCCGCGTACTTGTCGGTGAAGTCCGGCATGAACTTGTAGTAGACCAACTGCCAGGTGGCCACGTAGCAGACGCTGGCCAGGGCCATGATCAGGAACCCCACCTTGAAGGCCCGGCCGAAGCTGACGTGCCCGTCCGCCACGTTGTCGCGGTAGGACCGGACGCCGAAGTAGATCATCAGGAAGGCGAGCACCATCGACGTGTAGCCGACGACCAGGCCCGTGGTGCCGAAGCCGATCTGGTCGTGGAACGGCAAGGTGAGGAGCATCATCGCCGACAGGATGGCGCCGGCAATGAGCCCGAAGGTGAGGACGATTTTCCGCATGACAGCTCCTGGAGGGTGAGGAGGGCCGATTCTAGCCGTTGCGCCCGGCGGGCGCATCACCCGAAGGGATGATTTTGCCCGATTTGGCCGGAAATCACCCGAAAGTCGGAGCTCAGGGGATGAGCCGGAGCTCCTTGCCGAGCTGGACGGCCTGGGTCCTCCGCCGGGCGCCGAGCTTGTCGAAGACCCGGCTCGAATGGGTCTTGACCGTATTCTCGCTCACGTGCACCCGATCGGCGATTTCCCGGTTGCTGAGCCCCGCGGCGATCAGCTCGAGGATTTCGAGCTCGCGGGGGGTGATGCCGAGCGAATCCAGCCGGGCGACATCCCGCACGAAGGAGGTCGGGGCCTCCACCACGACCTCGCGGACGACCACCCGCTCGGTGCGCCGCGTGAGCCGCTGCCCGAGCCAGATCCCGACGGCGGCAAACACCGCCGCCACCAGCCCGGCGTAGATCTCGATCGAATGCTCCACCACGAGCCACCGGTACTCGATGAGCTTGAGGCCGGCGATGACCAGCCCGCCGAGGAGGCCGTAGAGGAGCACGTGCTTCCGCATGCCCCATTCTAAGGATTCCGCGCGCCGGGGGAAGCGGTGACCGCGCGAAACCGGGACCGGGGCCGGCCCGTAGGCCACCCATTGACCACCCAACGAGGCATCAAGATGAATCGCCGAATGCTCTTCGCAAGCCTGATCGGGTCGCTCGCCCTGGGTGGGGTCGCGTGCAGCAACCCGGACGAGCCCGGCACCCCTGGCGTGTCGGTCGAGGGTGTGAAGGTGGCGCCGCAGTCAATCGTGCTGATCGCGATCGGTGAGACCAGGCAACTGGTCGCGACCGTGGCCCCGGACAGTGCGACCGACAAGGCCATCTCCTGGAATTCGTCGGACACCTCCGTGGCCAGCGTGGATGCTGCCGGGCTGGTCACCGCTCGCGCGATCGGGGCTGGCGTCTTCGTCACCGTCGTCACCCACGACGGAGCCCATCAGGCGTCCGTCAACGTGACGGTGGATCCGTCGGCGACCGTGGTGCCGGTCGAAGGCGTCAAGGTGACGCCTCAGTCCGTCGTGATGACGGCGATCGGCGAGACGAGGCAGCTCACGGCAACCGTCGCCCCGGCCACCGCGACCGACAAGGCGGTGACCTGGGAAACCACGGACCCCTCGGTGGCCACCGTCGACGCGACCGGCTTGGTGACCGCACGAGGGATCGGGGCGGGCGTCTTCGTCACTGTCGTGACCCACGACGGGCATCTCCAGGCGTCGGTCAACGTGACGGTCAACCCGTAGGGCTCACTACCGGAGGCGCCACGATTTCCCGGTCAGGATGAACGCGACGAGGATGGCGGCCTGGAGCGCCACCACCAGCCAGTAGGCCAGGGGGCGATCCCGCCGCACGATGCGTGGATACCACCACGCCCCCATGGCCACTCCCGACGCGAGTTGCCAGGCGAGGACGCCCGCCAGGAACAGGGCGACGAGGTCGAAGGCGGGCCCGCTCACCGTGCGCTCGGCTTCGACTGACCGCCACTGAAGCTCCGCGGATGGCCAACTATGTGCAGGTCACCAAGTAGGCGATCGCCATTGGCGGGCGAGACTCGACAAGTTCGAAATACTGGTCGTTCGGATTGAGTCCGCCCAGCGAACCGCTCGGCCCGCCGCCGACGGCACAGCTTTGCTGGCCTCCCGTACCCACCCGGATCAAGTGCCGGCCGCCGGTCAGTCCCTCCAGCGCGATCATTCCATTCTGCGGTGCCTGGACAGCCGTGTCTCCATCAAAAATCAAATAGATGGAGGGCAACGGCTGCCCGTTCATGCTGGTCGTGGCGACCGAGACGTGCATCGCTCCTTCGGGGGTTCGCCGGCGCGCGACCCACTGACCGGTGACGCTGACAGCGTACGTTTGATCGGTATAGCTGATCTCGCCTGACGCCGAGGCGCCGTTGACGGTGCCCGTGAAGTAGCCAGCCGCCCCCTCGAAATCGAGGTCAACTCGATTGCCATCCACCGTACCGGACATTCGTCCTTGGGCGAAGGTCACGTCGATTGTGTCGTTGAACGCAATGGGGCAGGCGAGAAGGCCCTGGCTGAAGGGCGCGACAAGATGGTTTCCGTCCTGCTCAACTTGGACCACCGTTCCGCTTGAGCTCGCGCAATCGACCCCGTACGCGGCGACTTTCATCGTAGGAAAGGTCAGCACCCATGTGCCGGTCATGTCGGCGGGCGGGCCCGGGTCCGTACTGCTGCAGGCCGAAATCAAGAAGGTGCTGAGGAGGACGGCCGAGCGCGGTCGCATGGGGTGCTCCAGCGGAGTTTGGACAAATACCTCAGTGGGGGTCTCGCCCTGCCTCGGCACCAACCTATGGATTGTCTGCGGGGGCGCCAGCATCGTCCCGCGCGGCCTGACGAGCCCGCATATCGAACTTGCGATCAGCCCGCCGTTACTTCGCGTCGGCGTTCCACATGTCGTTGATGGCCTTCCAGCTCCCGTCCGCCTGCAGGGCCCAGACACACAAATACTTTCCGTTCGTGAGGACCGTGGCGCCGTCGGGGCCCCGGTACGCTTCCTGGTAGGTGCCAGCGGTGTAGCCGAGGTCGCCGCTCTTCGCGACGCCGGCGCGGGCGGTGGTCCAGGAGACGGCGTAGGTCGAATCGGCGAAGCCGGCGGCCCAGACATCCCGGGCGGCCGCCTGCCCGACGGCGGCGGGCATGTTCGGCGGATAGGCGACGGCGTCGCTGGCGTAGAACGACGCGATCGAGTCGGCGTTCTTGGTCGCCGCGGCCTTCGACCAGGCGGCATCGAGTTCTGTCAGGTGGGCCGCCAGTGCGGCGGTGTCGGCGGCGCGCGGTGCACAGGCAGCCGAGAACAGCAAGCCAAGCACCAGCGTGATCCTGGCAGACCGGTTCATGTGGGTTCGCTCCAAGTGACGGTGATCGATCGAGAATCCGGCGAGACCTGCGTGCCGCCCAACGTTAACGACTTCGATGGTGTCTTGCGCCGGTCACCCGACGCCGAAGAGGAGCCAGAGGCCAAGCACCCCGACCGCCGCGCCCACGATCTGGCCGAAGCGCCGGACCGGGAGGCCGAGCAGGAGGTGCTCCCCCATCAGCGTCCCGATCAGGACGCCGGCGACGGCGACGAGGAGCATCGGCCAGAGCGGGAGGAGGCCGCGGGCGCCGTTCCAGAGGTAGACCGGCGTCCGGGCAGCATCGACGAGGAGTCCCGTGGCGGTGGCGGTGGCCACGAAGGCGGCCGGGGCGAGCCCGAATGCGCTCAACGCCGCCGCGCGGAGCCCGCCCTGATTGCCGGCCACTCCGCCGAAGAATCCCGAGGCCAGCCCGAGGAGCGCGACGATGGGCCCGCGCGGATGCCAGCGCGAGCTCCAGCCGGTCAGCTGGGCGGTGGCGGTGAGGAGGAGGAGCCCGCCGAGGATGCGCGTCAGGAGGCCCGATCCGAGTCGGGTGTACAGCAGGGCCCCCGCCAATCCCCCCACGGCACTGAGGATGCCGAACCGGCGGAGCACCGCGCGGTCGATGTGGGGGCGCAGCCGCCAGCAACGCACCGCGGTGGCGATCGCGTGGGGGATCGTGACCGCGGCCACGGCGGTACTCGTGCCGTAGCGGAGGGCGAGCAGCGGGGTGAGCAGGCTCCCGATGCCGAAGCCGACCACCGAGGCGGTGGCCCCCGAGAGGATCGCGACGAGCAGGACAGCGGCGGCAAACCAGGGCACCTCAGCCGGCCACACGGTGGAGGGAAGGGGTCACGCGCGCTTGCGGAGGAACAGATGGGTCGCCCGCTCGCCGGCGACCTGCTTGGCGCATTCATATCCCAGGGCATGCAGGTCGAGGTCGCGGAACAATGACTCGCCGGTGCCGAGGAGGATCGGCCGGAGCGCGAAATGCGCCTCATCGACCAGGCCAGCCGCGAGGTATTGCCGCACGGTGGAGACGCCGCCCCCGAGGCGCACGTCCAGCCCACCGGCGGCGGCCCGCGCCAGCTCGAGCGCGGCGTGGATCCCCTCGGTGACGAAGCGGAACTCGGTGCCGCCCTTCATGCGGAGGGGCGCTCTCGGATAGTGCGTCAGCACGAAGACAGGCACGTGATAGGGCGGCTCGTCGCCCCACCAGCCCTTCCAGCTGTCGTCGGGCCACGGACCCCGGACCGGGCCGAACATGTTGCGCCCGAGGATCCACGCGCCGATTCCGTCGAAGCTGTGCTCGGCGATTTCGTTGTCGATGCCGGTTTCCCCGCCGTCCTGGCCCTGCATCCGGCGCCAGAAGCGGCTATGAGAGAACCACTCCATCAATTCAGGGCCCCGGACGCCGAGGGGATGCTCGAGGTCCTGGTCCGGCCCGGCGCCGTAGCCGTCGAGGGAGAGTCCAAAGGCCTGGATGCGGAGTTTCGACACGAGGGTTCCCGCGTTGATCGTTGGGTCAGCCGCCCGTGCGGACGGTCAGTACCACGCGGGGCTCAGGATCTCGCGCACGATCCGGGCGCCCCGCGAGGCCAGCGCCGCGAGCCGGTCCTGGAAGAGGGGCACCGGCCGGGCTGCTCCGATTTCCTCGGCCAGCCGGAGAAGGGCGGCGCGCCGGCGGATCCCTACCTGGTACGACGCCTCGTCGACCAGGCCGGGCGCAGGTGTCCGTCGAACCTCGCGGCCCGCCAGGAGCGCAAACGCCAGTTCCCAGGGCGTGGGATTCGGCTCCGGGTCGGGCGTGGCGGTGGCCAGCGCCGTCGGCGGGGGCCGGCGCGGCGGCTGGAGTGAACCGCCAGGATCCGGGATGGGAAGGAAGCGTGCCACCGGGCTGTCCCGTCAACTCACTTGGGTCGCCGTGGCGGGCCGCCGGCGCCGTCGGCCTGGCGGGCCCGCCACGCCCGGTAGCTGAGCGTCACGGCGGCCCCGAGGAAGACGAGCCCCACGGTGGCCAGGAGCTTCTGGCCCACCGCAAATGCGCCCGCGATGGCAATCACGGCAAAGATGGCAACGAACCAGCGGAAGACGCCGGAGAGACCGATCGCGCGCCGGAGTGGAGCGTCGGGTTTGGGCATGTCACCCTCCTCCGGGTAAAAGCTACGCCGCGGGCGCCGCAGCGGCCAGCGTGGGGCACCCGCGCCTAGGCCGCTGGGTGCTTCTTCGGCATCGGGCCGAAGAACATGCGGCGCGCCTTTTCTTCCCCGATGGCGCGGACGACCTCACGAATCGTGCAGTACCCGAAGATCAGGACCGCAATCAGGATCTGGGCCGCCCAGAAGCGTGACCAGACCATCTCCGTGAGGAGCTTCTCGTTCCCCTTGGCAAAGCTGCCGGCCTGGCGCCAGGCGTCGATCAGGCGCTCGAGGTAGTGGATCAGCGTCGCCACCACGAAGTAGAGCATCGTCTTCCAGGCGATGTTCCAGGCGAGGGGGCGATCCGGGAAGCGGTTGACGAACGGCAGCAGGTCGGCGAGCAACACCGCCTTGCCGAGGATGAGCGAGCCGATCGCCACCGAGACCGAGGCGCCGATGGAGATGCCGGTGCCCTCCAGCATCAGGTTGTGGACGAGCAGCACGATGTGGAGCGAGATGAAGAAGAAGAGGGTGGGCGGGATCAGCGCCTCGATCTCCTCCTTGACGGTTTCCGATGCCTTGCTCATGGGGGACCCACTTCCTTGGAGAAGGAGCGCGCGGCGCGGTAGACCAGATCGGCGGCCACCACGTCCTCGACGGCCATGCCGAGCGACTTGAAGAGCGTCACCTGCCGGGAGTCGGTCCGGCCCAGCGAGGGGTCGGCAATCACCGCCCCCAGCTCGGCGGCAATGCCCGGCGCGGCCATGACGTCTCCCGACTCCACGAGCGCGGCGGCGCGGGAGTCGACCACCAGGCGGGCCCGGTTGAGGGTCGCGTCGTCCAGTTCCCGCCAGTCGGGGCGGCAGGCGCCGATCGCGTTGACGTGGGCGCCGGCGGCCAGCCACCCGCCGTCGAGGACCGGTACCGGGGAGCTGGTCGCCACGACGACGACGTCGGCGCCCCGGACAGCGGCCTCCGCCGAGGCGGCTGCGGTGACCCCATACCGCGCCGCGAACTCCGCGGCGTGGCGCGGGCTCCAGACCCGAACCTCGGTGAACGGGCGCACCAGGCGCAAGGCCTCGAGGTGGCTGGCGGCCTGGACGCCGGCTCCGAGGAGGCAGAGAGTTGCCGCGTCCCGCCGGGCCAGGAGGTCGGTGGCGATCGCGGAGACGGCGGCGGTCCGGAACTCCGTGATGAGCCGGCCGTCCATCACCGCCACCGGCTCGCCGGTCTCGGGCCGGAAGAGGGCGATGAGGGCGTGGTGCGTCGGGACGTCCCGGTTTTCCGGATAGAAGGTCACCAGCTTGGCACCGAGGGCCCCGGTGTAGGCCGGCATCGCGCCGAAGTAGCCGCGGTGGTCGGCCACCGGCATGACAAGACGGACCGGCTGCACCGCCGCGCCCGCGGAAAAGGCGGCAAGCGCGGGCGCGAGCGCCGTGATCAGCTCTGGAAAATTCAGATGCCGTCGGACGGCGGCTTCATCGAGGACGAGAATGAAGGCTCCTGCGGTGTGGACCGGCGCGAGGTTCAGGCGACCGTGCCGGCGATTTCGGGCGCGCCGGTGCACCGGGCCGGGCAGCCCGGCCAGTCGGTGCCGCGATAGCGGCCGAGCAGGGTGCCGAGCGCCACCACGATGCGGAACAGCACCGCCTGGATGGCCGGGGGCATCAGGAGGACAGTCTGCGTGCGCCGGTGCCGCAGGGACGCATGTGCCATGTAGAAGAGCGACGGCCGGTTCGGTGGGCTGGCGTTCATGATCTCGAAGACGGCCTGCAGGTAGCGGTCGAGATCCACGCCTGGCCGCGTAAGGCCCTCGAAGGCCAGCGGCTGGTCTCCCTCGTTCCA
>Ga0326726_10001560_pt1 | contig 21290 bp, 26 predicted proteins | sample MHFenrmetagenome_2_FD_207603 | JGI IMG/M metagenome (GOLD analysis project Ga0326726, IMG submission 207603) | Lab enriched peat soil microbial communities from Michigan Hollow, Ithaca, NY, United States - MHF15MN | ecosystem: Environmental > Terrestrial > Soil > Wetlands > Peat | place: USA... | reverse complement strand
GTGCCCGAGTCTTGTCTGGAGTCGCCCCCTGCCCGGAGTAACGCCGATGTCTGAGCAGGCCGTCGCCTATCTCGAACTCAAGGCCGCGCAGAATCTGTTCGGCAAGCCGCCGACCGCGCTCGAAGCCAACGAGCGCGAGCACGTGCGCAAGACGGCGGCCAGGCAATTCAGCCTGGAAGCGCGGGTGCTGGCTGCGCCGGAAGCGCGCGATGCCATGGTGCCGCCGGCCAGCCTGACGGCGGCGATGGAGGAAATCCGCAAGCGCTACGCCGACGCGGCCGACTTCCATGCCGATCTGCAGCACAACGGGCTGGACGAAGCCGGCTTCATGGACGCGCTGGAGCGCGAGCTTCTGGTCGAGGCCATCCTGGAAAAAGTCGGGACGCGCGCGGCGCAAGTGTCCGACATCGATGTGGAGGTCTACTACCACTACCATCCCGACCAGTTCAGGCGGCCGGAGACGCGGCGTGTCCGCCACATCCTGGTGACCCTCAACGACGCGCTGCCGGACAATACGCGCCAGGCCGCGCAAAGACGCATCGAGGCCATCGCCGCGCGGCTGGCGCACGAGTCCAAACGCTTCGAGGAACAGGCGATGAAACACTCGGAGTGCCCCACCGCCCTGCAGGGCGGGGTGCTGGGCGACGTGCCGTGTGGCCAGCTCTATCCCGAACTGGATGCCGCGCTATTTGAAATGGGTGAGGGCGAAATCAGCGATATCCTCGAATCGCCCATGGGCCTGCACCTGCTGCGCTGCGACGCCATCACCCCGGCCGCCGCGCTGACGCTGAAAGAGGCGCGCGGCCCCATCCGCACCCTGCTGGAACAACGCCGCAAGCGGGTGTGCCAGGGGGCCTGGGTGAAGCAGCTGCTGAATAACGCCTGAGCCCCGCCGTTCCCAATAAAATCAGCGCTCCGGGAACAGCGCGAAAGAAATTTAAGATGGATCACAAACCAACATAATTCAGGAGTATCGTATCCGCTTATCCCCGGAGTGACGGGCACGGAGCATTCCGCGCCGGCAAAACCACACCTCAGGATCCAGCATGATCATCAACCGAAGCGCCCAGTACACCCTGCAAGCCATGATGCATCTTGTCGCCCACCCGACAAACAAGCCCGTGATGGCGCGCGAACTGGCGGAACAGCTGCACATCCCGCCGCCCTACCTGGCCAAGTTGTTGCAACAACCCTGCCGCGCCGGCTGGCTATCGTCGACGCGCGGACGCGGCGGCGGTTTCACCCTCGCCCCCGGTGCCGAGAAGGTCACGCTGCTGGAAATCCTCATGCTCACCAAGGGTGAGCGTATCAGCCGCGAATGCCTGCTGGGATTCAAGGAGTGCGACGACAAGACTGCCTGCGTGATGCACAAACACTGGAAGCCGATCAAGCAGGAACTGCTGGGACAGTTCGGCGGCTACACACTGGCCCAGCTGGCCTCGTCGCGCAAACGCCTGCCCGGCTGGCTGAAGGAGAAGAAGCCGGCGCGCAGCAATAAACCGGCGCAGTAATTCTGGGATTCACCCCCTAATCGTCATCGTCGTCATCGCCCATCTGGCGGCGCGGCACGGTGGCCGGATCGGCGATGATGCCACGGTAGATTTCCACGCGGTCGCCTGCCTTGAGTCCGGCGTCGAGTTTGGCAAGCTTGCCGAACACACCCACTTTGTGGACCTCCAGATCGATCTCGGGAAACTGGCGCAGGATGCCGGAACGCTCGATGGCGTCCTGTACCGTGCAGTCTTCCGGCACTTCGATGCGCAGCCAGATTTGCTGGGCGGGTTCAGAGTAGGCGACAGCGATCTGCATGGCAACGGTCAGGGGTTGGTGGCGAGGGAAAGATTGATGGCCGTGCGGCGTTCGGCCAGACGCCGGTCGAGTATCCGCTTGCCGACCAGCAGGAAGCCGAGGACCAGGAATCCGCCGGGGGGCAGGATGAACAACAGGTAGCCCCGGTATCCGGGGATGACGGTGGTTTCCAGGAAGGCGAAGGACGAACCCAGCAACAGGTGGGCGTTGGCGAACAGGGTGCCGGCGCCGATCACTTCGCGGATGCCGCCGATCAGGGTCAGGGCGAAGGTGAAGCCCAGCCCCATCATCAGGCCGTCCATCGCCGCCGGCAGGATGCTGGCCTTCTGCGCGTAGGCTTCGGCGCGGCCCAGCACCGCGCAGTTGGCGACGATCAGGGCGATATACAGGCCCAACACCTTGTACAGATCGTGGGCCCAGGCGTTGATACTGACGTCGACCAGGGTCACCAGAGTGGCGATGAGCACGATGTAAACCGGGATGCGCACATCCGGGGTGACCACGTTGCGCACCATCGAGACCAGGGCGTTGGCCGCTACCAGCACCGCGGTGGTGGCCAGTCCCATGCCGAGGCCGTTGGTGGCGCTACCGGTGACCGCCATGGTCGGGCACATGCCCAGGATCTGGGCGAACACGATGTTGTTGTCCCACAGGCCGTCCCTGGCGATGCGGGCGTATTCATTGCTCATCTCATTCCCCTTTATGCATCTTGGCGGCGGCGTGGTCGGACAGGACGGTAGCCGAAACGGCAGGTGCCGCACCCGCATCCTCCAGCAGGTGGGATTTCTCGCGGGCGAAGAATTCCAGCCCGCCTTTCACCGATTTCACCACGGCGCGCGGCGTGATGGTGGCGCCGGCGAATTGGTCGAAGACGCCGCCGTCCTTCTTCACGGCAAATTTGCCGGCCGGCGGGTCGCCCAGCGATTTGCCTTCGAACGAGTAGATCCAGTTGCTCTTGGCAGGGTCGACCTTGTCGCCCAGGCCCGGGGTTTCGCTGTGCTTGATGACCCGCACGCCGAGCATGGTCCCGTCGCGGTCCACGCCCATCATGCTCACCACCGGGCCGGCGTAGCCGCGCGCCTGGACCTTGAACACCACGGCCACCACCTTGCCGGCGCGACGGGCGCGATAGACAGTGACATCACCGTCCGGGCCGGGCAGGGTCACCGTGTCCTTCAGCAGATCGTTGTCGTACTTGCCCGGCAGCACCTGAGACAGGGACTGTTTCATGTCCAGTTCCTGGGCGGCCTGGATATCCGCCAGGGTGGCACGGTCGGCCAGGGCCAGCGCGCCGCTGGTCAAGAGGCCGATGCCGCCGAGGACCACACCAGGATAGGCCAGCATGCCGCGCAGTTGCTCCAGGTTCATTTCGCTCCCTCCTTCGCTTCGAGCTGCAGCGACTGGCCCTTGCGATCGCGGCCGTAGATGCGCGGTTTGACGTAGCGGTCGATGATCGGCGCCAGCGAATTCATGATCATGACCGCGAATGCCACGCCTTCCGGATAGCCGCCCCAGGTGCGGATGATCCAGGTGAGCAGGCCGCACAGCAGGCCGAACAGGAAGATGCCGGCCGGGGTGTTGGGCGAGGTCACCGGGTCGGTGACGATGAAGAAGGCGGCCAGCATCAGCCCGCCGGAGAGCAGATGCGGCATGACACCCAGGTAATGCGCCGGATTGATGGCATGGGCGAGCAGGGCGGGCGCGGCCACGCCCAGCAGCATGGCGACCGGCGCATGCCAGGTGATGACCTTGCGCACGATCAGGAAGATGCCGCCGGCCAGCAACAGCAGCCCGGCGGTTTCGCCCAGACTGCCGGCCCGGTTGCCCCAGGCCGCATCGGTCAGGCCACCGCGCACGGCGGCGAAGTGGGCGGGCAGGCTGGACGCGAGATCGACGCCGCGGGAGAACTCGGTCTTGACGTGACCCAGCAGGGAAGCACTGCTCATGGCGTCCCAGTGGGCGCCGCCGAAGGTGATGGCCAGCCCCTGCAGAAAGCCGGGCGCCTGGCTGGCGGTGATCGGCATGGGCGCCGCCCACATCGTCATTTCGACGGGAAAGGAAATCAGCAGCATCACCCGTGCCGCCATCGCCGGGTTGAACACGTTCTGGCCGAGGCCGCCGAACACCTGCTTGGCGATGATGATGGCGAAGGCCGAACCGATGGCGGCGATCCACCAGGGCGCGAACGGCGGCAGGGAAACCGCCAGCAGCCAGGCGGTGAGTGCAGCCGAGCCGTCCAGCAGCACCGGTTTGGCGGTGCGGCCTTGCAGCCACACGGCCACCGCCTCGGCCAGCAGGGCGGTGCCCATCGCCACCGTCCACAGGAAGACTGCCGGCCAGCCATACAGCCAGAATCCGTAGAGCGTGGCGGGCACCAGCGCCAGCATCACCGTGGCCATGACCTGGCCGACCGTCATGGGCGCATGGGCGTGGGGAGCGTGGGCGAGCGAGGTCATGCCAGTTCCTTCTCTTTGGCGGCGGCGGCCTTTTTGGCGGCGCGCTGGCGCGCGGCTTCCTCCCGTTCGAGGACGATACGTTGCATGCGCTCGTTGCGGGTGTCGGCCAGCTTTTTGGTGGCTTCCTGGCGCAGCTTGGCCTTATCCAGGGACGCCAGTTCGCCCTTGGCGTAGTTGAAGAAATGCACCAGGGGAATATGGGCCGGGCAGACGTAGGAGCAGGAGCCGCAGCCGATGCAGTCCTTGAGGCCCAGCCCGACAGCAGCGGAAAGATCGGCCGCGCGAATGTGGGCGGCCATTTCCAGCGGCAGCAGGCCCACCGGGCAGGCGCGCACGCAACTGGAGCAGCGGATGCACGGGGCCGGACTGGGCAGGCCGATTTCCTTGCCGGTCAGGGCCAGCAGACCGCTGGCGCCCTTCACCATGGGCACGTTCAGGTGCGGCAACTGGGTGCCCATCATGGGGCCGCCCAGCACGATCCGCCGCGGGTCCGAAGCCAGGCCGCCGCTGGCCTTGATCAGGTCGTAAGCCAGGGCGCCGATGGGGACTTCCAGGTTACCCGGCGCTACCACCGCCGCGCCGCTGACCGTGACCACGCGCGATACCAGCGGCCGGCCGAAGCGGATGGCCTCGCGCACCGCCCAGGCGGTGGCGACGTTGTGCACCAGCACGCCGATCTCGGCGCTGCGGCCTTCCGCCGGCACTTCCTTGCCGGTCAGCACCTGGATCATCTGCTTGTCCCAGCCCATGGGATACATGGCGGGGACGACCCGGATCTGCACCCCGGTGCCTGCCGCCGCCTGCCGCATGGCGGCGATGGCTTCCGGCTTGTTGTCCTCGATGCCCACCAGCATTTCCGCAGCACCCGCAGCATAGGCGATCAGACGGATGCCCTCGACGATGCCGGCGGCGCGCTCGCGCATGAGCCGGTCGTCGCAGGTGAGATAGGGCTCGCATTCGCCGCCGTTGATGATGAGGGTGGAGATGCCGCTCTTGCGCGACAGGTTGAGCTTCACCGCCGACGGGAAGGTAGCGCCACCGAGGCCGACGATGCCCGCCGCGCCAACTCGCGTGGCGATTTCCTCGGGCGACAGGCTGAACGGATCGTCCGGCACATCGGGCTCGATCCAGCGCTCGTCGCCGTCCGGTTCGACCGTGATGGTGGCGGTGGGCAGGCCCGAAGGATGCGGCGAGGGGAAGTCGCCGATCGCCGCCACGCGCCCGGAACTGGGCGCATGCACCGGCGCCGAGATGTTGCCGCCGCTGGCGCCGATGAGTTGGCCCTTGAGCACCCGGTCGCCGACCACCACCGAGAGCCGGGCCGGTGCGCCCACGTGCTGCTGCAAGGGCACGAACAGGCGTTCCGGCATGGGCAGGGCGCGGATGGGCGGTTCGACGGAGAGGTCCTTGCGACCGTCAGGGTGGACGCCGCCTCGCGCGCGGAAGGGGGAAAACAGGCTGGAGAACAGGTTCATGCCGCGGCCCTTTCCAGGATCGGCTTGCTCCAGGACCACGATTGCAGGGTCACCGGCACGGGAATCAGGCGGGTCGCCTCGGTGGGGCAGACATCCACGCACTTGCCGCAGGCCGTGCAGGCCTCGCGGAACACCGCGTGAATCTGCTTGGCCGCGCCCATGATGGCGTCGGTGGGGCAGGCCTTGTAGCACTTGGTGCAGCCGATGCAGAGTTCCTCCTGCACTTCTGCGATCTGCGGCACGGCGTCCTTGACCTCGGACAGGTTGACTTCCACGCCCAGCTTGGCTGCCAGCAGCGCCACCACTTCGCGGCCACCGGGCGGGCACAGGGTCACCGGCGCCTCGCCGGCGGCGAGGGCCTGGGCCGCGCCGGCACAGCCGGGAAAGCCGCACTGGCCGCATTGCGAACCGGGCAGGATGGCCTGGATTTCCTCGACCAGCGGATTGCCTTCCACCTTAAGACGGCGCGCAGCGTAGCCCAGGAACAGACCCAGCGAACCGCCCAGGAGCGTGAGACTGAAGATGGCGATGAACATGGCTTCCTCCTCAAACCAGACCGGCGAAGCCCATGAAGGCCAGGGCCAGCAGGCTGGCGGTGATGAATCCGATGGGGGCGCCGGCGAACACTCCCGGCACCTGGGCGATGGCCAGCCGCTCGCGCAGGCCGGCGAACAGGGCCAGCACCATGGAGAAGCCGACCGCCGAGCCGAAGCCATACAACAGGCTCTCGACGAATGGCAGGTTCTCCTGGGTGGTGAGCAGCGGAATGCCCAGCACCGCGCAGTTGGTCGTGATGAGCGGCAGGTAGATGCCCAGTACCTGGTAGAGGGCGGGATTGGTCTTGCGCACCACCATTTCGGTGAACTGCACCACGGCGGCGATCACCAGGATGTAAACCAGGATGCGCAGATACAGCATGCCCAGCGGCGCCAGCAGCCAGTGTTCCAGCGCCCAGGTGGAGGCCGAGGCCATGGTCATCACGAAGGTGGTGGCCAGACCCATGCTGACCGCCGTGTCCACTTTCTTGGAGATACCCATGAACGGACACAAGCCGAGGAATTTCACCAACACCACGTTGTTGACCAGGGACGTGCTCAGCAGAAGTATCAGGTATTCGCTCATCGGTTCGCTCTCCTGCCTTGTATATGGCAAGCGCCGTGCCAAATCGGCGGACACCCCCGGTGCACGAAGAATCAAGGCATTGGCGCATGCGGCACCAATTGGGTGCACAAAAATCTTGTCGCGGACAAACCCTGCAGCAGCCCCGTGTAGCAAAGCCGACAAAGCACGCCGGCTGCGGGGCAACTGCCCGCGTGAATTTGAATAGGCACGCTAATTGCGTTGACCCATTCATTACCAAAGGATATTCAAGTCGCAATGAGCCAGCCCGCCACCCCAGACAATGCCGATCTGCCCCAGGACGGGGCCGTCGACCCGGCCGCCGCCGTCCCGCCCCAGGTCTTTCGTCTGGTGGTGGAGCAGGCAGCATTGGCCATCTCCATCACCGACGCTCATGCCCACATCCTTTATGCCAATCCGACTTTCGAGCGCGTGACCGGCTATTCGCAGGCTGAAGTGATCGGGCACAACGAGTCCATCCTGTCGTATCGCGTCACGCCCAAGATCGTGTATGAGACGCTGTGGGCGCAGCTCAAGCGCCAGCGCCCGTGGAACGGCCTGCTGGTCAACCGGCGCAAGGACGGCAGCCGCTATCTGGCCGACCTGACCATCACCCCGGTGGTGGATGAAGCGGGCCAGACCACGCATTACCTCGGCATGCACCGCGACGTCACCGAGGTGCATCGCCTGGAACGTCAGGTGCAAAACCACAAGGCGCTGATCGAGTCGGTGGTGGACGCTGCCCAGGTCGCCATCGTGCTGCTCGACGAAAACGAACGCGTACTGCTCGACAACCAGGAATACAAAAAGCTGATCGGCGACCTGGGCCGGGAACCGGCCGCCATCCTGATGGCCACCCTGCGTGCGCAGTTCGACCCTGAACTCGAACGCGCCCGTACCAGCCGCCGCCCTCTGTCCAACCGCGAGGTGTTGATCGAACAGCCCAACCGGGCGCCACGCTGGTTTTCCTGCTCGATTTCCTGGTTCGAGGAACAGGACGTCAGCGCCGATGCCTTTTACGAACCGGCCAAGCTGAATTACCTGCTGCTGACCATCCAGGACATCAGCGAACTCAAGCAGCAGCAGGAGGCCATCCGCATCAATGGCCTGCGCGCCCTGCTGGCCGAACAGGAACGCATCCAGGGTCTGCGCGAAACCCTGGCCGGCGCCGTGTATCAACTGGAAGGTCCGCTCAACATGCTGGAAGCAGCCGTCAAGATGCTGGACCGCCGCAAGGAAGCGGGTACCGACGAACCGCTCGCCACGGCGCTGGACGATGCCGTGCGCAATGGCCGCGAAACCCTCGACACCCTGCGCGCCAGCATCCCCGATAACGCCGGAGAGCGGGTACAGCCGGTCGATCTCAACACCGTATTGCGCGACATCCTCAAACTTTCCACCCCGCACCTGCTGTCGGCCGGCGTCGTGGTGGACTGGCAGCCCACAGCCCAGTTGCCGGCGATTCCCGGACGCATCACCCAGTTGTGCACCCTGTTCAAGCAGCTCATCGACAACGCCGTGGAAGCGCTCAACGAATCGCGCGGCGGACCGCGCGAATTGCGGGTAACCACGCTGGCCGGCACCGACCACATGCAGGTCATCATCGAAGACAGCGGCCCGGGTATACCCGAGGAATGGCGCTACAAGGTGTTCGAGCCTTTCTTCACCACCAAGGGCGCCGATCAGCAGCACCTCGGCATGGGCCTGGCGATCGCGCAGGAAATCGTGGCGCGCCATGGCGGCACGCTCGACATCGATTCGTCCTATCAGGCAGGCTGCCGCATGCGCGTGCAGCTGCCTTGCGGGCAGAGGGAAGCATGATGGCCCCGCAACGCGACGACTGGGACGAACTCCAGCACGAATTGCTGAAGACCGAACTCGATACCCTCTACCACGTCAGCCAGGTGCTGTCGCGCTCGCTCGACCTGAAGGAAACCCTGAGTGCCGTGCTGCGTGCACTGCATGACGGCGTCGGCCTGGAGCGCGGCATGGTCAGCCTGATCGAGCCCGAAACCGGCGCCCTGCTGGTGACCGTGGCGCACGGTCTGGACGAAACCTACATCGGCGAGATCCGCTATCGGCCCGGCGAAGGCGTGGTGGGCATGATCCTGGAGGAGGGCGAGCCCATCGTAGTCGAACGCATCGCGGACGAACCGCGCTTTCTCGGCCGGCTCGGCATCTACGACCCGCAGGGCGCGTTCGTCGGCGTGCCGATCCGCATCGGCCGCAAGGTGACCGGCGTGCTGGCGGCGCAACCCGCGCCCGGCGCGGAAATCCTGCTGGAGGAATACACCCACTTCCTGGAAATGGTGGCCAACCTCATCGGCCAGAGCGTGCGGCTCAACCGCGACATCGAAACCGAACGCCGTTCGCTGACCGAAGAGCGCGACAGCCTGCGCCGCACCGTGCGCGGACAATACGGCTTCGACAACATCATCGGCCACACCCAGGTCATGCGCCGGGTGTTCGAACAGGCGCGGCTGGTGGCGAAGTGGAACACCACCGTGCTGATCCGCGGCGAGACCGGTACCGGCAAGGAACTGATCGCCAACGCCATCCATTACAACTCTCCGCGCGCGCGCAGCCCCATCATCAAGCTCAACTGCGCCGCGCTGCCCGAAAACCTGCTGGAGTCCGAACTGTTCGGTCATGAAAAAGGCGCCTTCACCGGCGCGGTGGCGCAGCGCAAGGGCCGCTTCGAGCAGGCAGACGGCGGCACCCTGTTCCTCGACGAGGTGGGCGAAGTCTCTGCCGCCTTCCAGTCCAAGTTGCTGCGCGTGCTGCAGGAAGGCGAACTGGAGCGCGTCGGCGGCGTCCGCACCGTCAAGGTCGACGTACGCGTCATCGCCGCCACCCACCGTGATCTCGAAGCCGAGGTCGAGGCCGGACGCTTCCGCGAAGACCTGTACTACCGCCTCAACGTCATGCCGATCTACCTGCCTTCCCTGCGCGAACGCATGGAAGACATCCCCGACATCGCCCGCTTCCTGGTGGACAAGATCGGCCGTCAGCAGGGCCGCGAACTCGGACTGACCGAGGCCGCACTGCGCGTGCTGATGCACCACGACTGGCCGGGCAACGTGCGCGAACTGGAAAACTGCCTGGAGCGCGCCGCCGTGCTGACCGAAGGCAACGTCATCGACCGCGACGCCATCCTGCTCACCGGCATCGACGAAAAGGTCTCGATGGGGCGCGGCGCCATCCAGGCCGTCGACCTCGACGACCCCAACCTGGACGAACGGGAGCGGGTTATCGCCGCGCTGGAACAGGCCGGCTGGGTGCAAGCCAAGGCCGCGCGCCTGCTCGACATGACGCCGCGACAGATCGCCTATCGCATCCAGATCCTGAAGATCAAGGTGCGGCAGATATGACCCTGTTCACCCCCTGCAAGGGCAAAACTGCCTGTCGCGACGATGGAGAGAAGTGCCTGGTGTGTGGACGCAGCTTTGAAGCAATCATCCAGACCCGCCAACTGATCGACGCCCTGACCGACCTTGCCTGCGCGCAGGGTTACGACAACGTCGACGCATTCGCTGCCTACATTGCGCGCAAGCTGGAAAAGAAGGTTCGGCACCGGCGGGAGGGCGGCGGAATTATTGATGCATCACCCTGACCTGAAGGTGTGTATGGCCGTGGACAGGCTCAGAACCGGAGCGCGATGCCCAGCAGCAGGGTGGTGTCGGTTTCCGGTTCTGACAGACCGTGCCTCAGTCCGAAGTCGATGTCAAAGTCGTCGTTGACCCCGTAGATTCCGCCGAGCGTCAGGAATCGGGTGTCCTCTTTGTAAGCGGGGTCGGCCGTAGTGTAGGCCCCCGCGTCCGCGACCAGCCTGAAATTTTCCAGAACCAGGCAGGTGAGGGCGATGGAAGCGTGTCCGATCTCATCGCGCTCCTCCTGGCTATTGCGGTTGCTGAAGTAGGCGAGGTGGAGGTGGTAGCCCCAGGGACCCGTCTCATACGAGGTCATGAGGTTGACGCTGAAATTGGATTTTCCGGTCCCCAGGCCAGCCGATTCGTCGCCGCTCGGAAAGATCACGCCCGCTTTCAGCGCCATGCTCGTGCCACCCTCCTCGAAGAAACGCCACTTGGCCTCCAGGCCGACGTCGGAGAATCCGTTGGTCGTGGTCGTCACCCCGTCTGCTTCGCTCTTCACGTGCGCGTAGGGAAGCGTCAGCATCAGATCGAGGTTGTCATGCAGGCCATAGGCAATCACCGCGGCGAAATCCCCGGTGTCATCATCGGCGCCCGCTGCCTCTTCGTGGCCGAATTCCGCCGTGAGCTCCAGCTGCCAGTTGCCCCGGCCCTGAGTGCCCGTATCCTCGGTGATCAGGGGATGCGCGCTGAAGCCGGGCACAGCAGGCAATAGCAAAACCAGGAACAGCACACCCCGCCAAGCGGATGGTTCCCAACTATTCTTCACGATCCTCTGTAGATTTGCACTCAGTCAGCCGACGCGCGCAGTGCTCATCAGCAGCGATCAAGCCCATCCGGAGAGGCACAAGGCCGAGGCGCGCTGGCATTCGGCATGGCATGCATGCCCGGCGTTGCGCCCTGAACGGCCTCGGTGCGTTACCCGCCGCGCCGGTGCTGCTCGCGCATGCTGTGACTCAGGTGTTTGCCGAAAACCGAAAGCAGGCGCAATCCCTCCTGGGTCCCGGGATCGCGTGCCACGCGCAACATGCAGCCCAGACCGCCGGTTGCCGGCGGGGCCGCAGGGATTTCCTGACTTGCCGCATGAATCGCTTCGGACAGGGCAATCAAGAGATGTTGTGTGTCCTGGCGATCAAGCACCTTGAGCAGGTGCATCAGGCCTTCGTTGCGCGTCAACCGGTCGAGCAAAGTCAGTCCTTCGCTCATTGCCCCAGCCAGCCGCGTGACGATTTCGTCCGACATCGCGTCTCGGCCAGCAGTCACGAGCTGCGCGAATTCGACGAGTCGCTGCAGGTCTTCGTTGGGCATTGCGTCGAGGGGAGTTTCAGTTTGTGTTGTCATGGTGTGGCTTCCTTAGAGCAATCCGCGAACGCTGGTCCAGTACATCTGGTTATACGCCATCTTGAACCAGTGCATCGGCTTCGACGGCGGCTTCAGATCGGGCGGGTTCTGATAGTTGAACATCGCGTAGGTCGCGCTGTCGTGGCCTGTTTCAATGAAGCAGTACACCTTGCCGTCATAGTCACGCACCGGCGTACCGATCTTGATGATCGAGGCGATGTTTTCGGAGACCACCTCGGCCTCGAAGTGCGCAGCCGAACCGGTCTTGCTGACCGGCAGATTGGTCGTGTCACCCACAACATAGACGTTATCGTGACCGTTCATGGTCAGCTTGAAACGATCGGTCGGAATCCAGCCGCCCTCCCCGAGATTGTTCTGCTCGATTACTTCCATGCCGCGGTGCGGCGGGATGGCGATCAGCATTTCGTAGGGGGTCTCGGTGCCTTCCTCGCTTCGCACCACCTTGTTTTCCACGTCCACTTCGCTGACGTTGAACAGCGTCTCGTACTCGATGCCCATGCGTTTGAATTCGGGCTCGGCCCAGATCGCCACTTCCTTGATGGTGTGAATACGGCCGATCGGGTAGTGATACTTGATCTTGATCTTGTCGCGGATACCTCGCGCCTTGAAATAATCGTGCAAGCCGAATACAAGCTCGACCGGGGCAATCGGGCATTTGTGCGGAACCCCGACGACGACGGCAACCGTTCCTTCCTGAATTTCCCGCAGGCGCTTGAACATTTTTACCGCAGACGCTTCCGTGTAGAAGGTCTCTGCCCCTTCCGCCATGCCGGGGATTTCTTCGGGCACGATGCGGGAACCGGTGGCCATCACGAGGATGTCGTACTCATAAGTCTTGCCACTTTTCGTGATGACCTTGTTCTGATCGAGATGGAATTGCTCGACCGGGTCCACGTGAAAATCGATGCTTCCTTCCAACAGGCTCGCCTGGTCGCGATAAAGCTGATCCGGGGTCATCTGTCCGAACGCAACGTAGAGCAAGCCGGGCTGATACATATGCTTGTCCGATGCAGAGAGCATCGTGAGCCGGACCTTGCGGGCACGAATCTCGGCAGACAGCCGCCGAGCAAGGTTGTTGGCCACAATGGTTCCGCCTGTGCCACCACCGACGACTAAGATTCTCATTGCATACTCCTATTCATAATGTACTCCCGGGACGCCATGGCCGCCGGGCAGACAGTGGGGCTCATCTCAGCAGTCGCGCATCATTTCGCTTTGCGAATCTTGATGTGCCAAACCCCGTCGATCTTCTCGTTGCTGATAATTTCGTGCCCGACCTTGTTTACCCACTCCGGCACATCGGCGCCGGAGCCCTCATCGGTCGACAACAGCTCGAGGGTATCCCCCACATTGCTCCGCTTCATGTGGGTAATAAGCTCCATCAGGGGGCCAGGGCAGAACGTGTCGCGTGCGTCTACAATTTTGCTGTCACTCATCGATATTTCTCCAACTGAAAGATTCTGTTCAACGCGCTGCCGTTCAAAACGTAAGCATTTGCCCGCCCTCGGCGTCGCTCAGAAAACGTGTCAACCCGGTCGGCGGTCCCACCTCGCTGTCGAGATCCTCTTTCGTGATTTTCATCAGATCCAGGGCCATCGAGCACGGCAACAGCTTGGCATCACCCAGCTCGACCGCCTGCTGGAACAACTGCTTGAACGGCGGCACGCCTTTTTGAGCCATGAGCGTTCCCATCTCGCCCTCGACCGGCGCGTCCGCGGTGTGGCCCTTGATGAAGTACGGCAATGCATTCATGGACAGGAACACCGAGACTTCATCGCCGGTTGCCGCTGCGACCGATGCGAACATCGCGGCCATCTGAAGCTTTTCGCGCGTACCGGTGACACACACGATGTTGATTTTTTGGGACATGCTGGTTTTACCTCACTCTATGAATTTACTTGCGCTCAGGTCCGGGTCGGAGCGACACAGCGAACACGGCAAATAATCAGGCTGCAATCGTCCACCAATCGAAGAATGACCGCCCTTCGGCTGATCAGCCACGGTGCCAACTGAAGCGCTTGATGAGCAACACGCAGATGCTGTCGAGCACAAAGCCGACGACACCGATAACGAGCACCAGGCCCATGAGATGGGAGTATTCCAGGCTCTCGCGTGCATCTTCGATGGCGAAGCCGAAGCCGGAAGTTACGCCGAGAAACTCTGCCGGGATGATCACGATCCACGCCACGCCCAGCGCCAGGCGAATGCCGGTCAGAATGTCGAAGGTGATCGCCGGCATGATGATTCGCGTCACCATCTGCCACGGCTTGGCGCCGAGGTTGCGCGCCACCTTGAACCAGTTCGGATCCACCTTGGCCAGGCCGGAGGCGGTTGCAAACGCGACCGGCCAGACTGAAGCGATGGCAATGAGGAAGACGATCGCCTGGTCCCATCCCGCAAACACCACAACCGCGATCGGCTCCCAGGAAAGCGGGCTGATCATGCGCAGGAACTGGAATGGCACGTTGGTCAGTTTCTGGAACCACCTGATCTGGCCCATGAGGATGCCGAGCGGGATGCCGATGGCGATGGCGAGGGAAAGGCCGGCGCCGAGGCGATAGCCGCTGGTCGAAAGCGCAGCCGGGATCGTCCCGTATTTCCACATCTCCGGTATTGCCTTCAGCGCCGGAATGGGCCCGAAATCGGCAAATTGCGACATTGCAGGATTGAGCGAGACAAAATAAATACCGAGCCCCCAAAGCGCGAACAGGACCCCCAGCCCCACGAAAAAGTGCAGCGACTTGTGCGCCGTGTTTTTCATGGCCCGGGAAAAACAGTTCCCACTGATCCCGGCACTGACCACGCCGCCGCCAAGGGATGCGATGTTGCTGCTCATCGTGCATTTCCCCCCATGCGGGCAGCGGGCATGGAGCACGCCCGATGCTCGCTCACCCGTTCATTTCCAGACTCGAGATTCATATCTACCAATTTCTTGTTGAAGTCGTTGCGATTGACCGGATGACTGGCCATAAAGGTCCGGCGCATGTCCAGGGAATATTGCGTCGTCGCCGAGCAGGAATCGTTTCGCATCAAGCCCCCCCACGATGCCAGCTGTAACGTTTGATGAGTGCCACGAGGGCGCTGTCGAGGAAGTAGCCGATGATGCCGATGGTGAGCACCATCGCCGTGAGATAGTCGTACGACAATGTCTGGCGCGCGTCCTGGATGGAGTAGCCCAGGCCAGACGTCACGCCGAGATATTCCGCCGGAACCAGCACAATCCATGCGACACCCAGGGCGAGGCGAATACCGGACAGAATGTCGAACGTGATCGCCGGCATGATGACCTTCGTCAGCATGTGCCAGGGCTTGGCGCCAAGATTGCGCGCCACCTTGAACCAGTTCGGATCCACCTTGGCCAGGCCTGCGGCCGTTGCAAATATCACCGGCCAGACTGAAGCGATGGCAATGAGGAAGATGATCGACCCGTTCCACGTCGCGAACACCAACACCGCCAGCGGCATCCAGGAAAGCGGGCTGATCATGCGCAGGAACTGGAACGGCGAGTTGGTATAGTTGTTAAACCACTTTATCCGTCCCATGAGGACGCCGATCGGCACCCCGATGGCGATGGCGATGAGAAGACCCGAACCCAGGCGATAGCCGCTGGCGGCCGCTGCATTCTGAATCTTGCCTGACCCCCACAGCTCCGGAAACGCCTGCAGCGTCGGGATCAGCCCGAACTTGGAAAACGTCACCGTGGTCGGGTTGACCGAAAGATAATATCCCCCGATCAACCATAGCGTGGCGAGAATCGCGACGCCGCCTGCTGCCCAGCCAAGACGCTGCATGAGGCGGGAAAACCCGCCTCCTCCGGCAGGAGTCACTGCAACATTCATAGCTCAATCACCTCTGTGCGCACAAAGGGGTCGCCTTTTTGCGGAACGCTCAGATCCCACTTCCACTTCGGGTTAGCATCGAGTGCCTTCCTGATATACGTGTAGTTGACGAGATCCTTGGCCACGAAATCGGGAGTTAGCTTATTCAGGAATCCCAGATCACCGCCGACCAGGGTGGTCTTGAGCTCGGTTACCACATACTTGGTGGCGCTCGGATACGGCCAGCCCTGAAAATTGATGCGGCTCTGATCCCACTGCGGATGCTGGATCGCGGCAGGGGGAGGCGCCATGTATTCGGGGACGTTGTAGTACATCATCGCCCGCTCGACGACTTCGGCAGGGAACGGCAGATATTTCTTGCCGTCCTTGGACAGCATCTGAGCCACCGCCTGCCGGTTATTGGCAATGTAGATCTGCGCGGTGACGATCGCGTTGTGCACACCCTGCGCCCAGGCCGCACGAGCGGGATCCATAGCATCGTCCTCGTGCATGACGACTACGCAGCAGGGGTGGCCTTTCCAGACGTCGCCGGTGAAACGCAACATCTTGCCGCCCGCCTTGAGTTCGCCCAGCGCGTTGAACGGTTCCGCGACGCAATAGCCGTCGATCTGTTTCGCCGCAAGGGCGGGCGGCATATCCGGTGGGTTCAGGACGAGGAAATTGCACTCGTTGGGCGCGAGTTTCGCATCCTGCGGCCGGATCACCGGGGTGATGCCGGAATCGCGCATGATTTTCTGCGAAAGGATGTTGTGTATCGAGTACCAGTACGGCACGGCGAACTGCTTGCCGCCGAAGTCCTTGGGCGAGTTGATGCCGCTGTCTTTGCCGACGATCAGGCCCGACCCGTTGGTATGGTTCCAGGCCGTGATCTTGACGGGGAATTTGTTGTTGTAGCGCATCCAGATCGGAACCGGAATGAGCATGTGCGTGAGGTTGAAACGCTGGGACGAGAACGCCTCGACCAATGGCGACCAACCGCGAATGAGCGTCGGCGGCTCAGAGTCGATGCCCTCCTTCTTGAAGAATCCCATTTCATGGGCGACCAGCAGGGCAGACGCATCGGTGATCGGGATATATCCGATCTTGACCACCGGGTCGAACGGCTTGCTGAATGTCTTCTGCGGAGCGGCCTTGGCTGCCGCAGCCAGGGCCGATGACGACAGCATGCCACCCATGCCGCCCAGAGCGGCGAGTCCGGCCATCTTGAGCAGGTCGCGCCGGCTGACGCCACTGCCGAGAACGGAGCTGAAAAGCGGATCGTAATTGAGGGCCAGACTCGGGTCCTCCATGCCGTCGGCGATGTCCGGGTTGTCGGGCATCACCTGCATGCGCGGATCGATCGGCCGGGCCTTGCCACACGTACCGCATGAACATCCATCAATGTGCACCAGCGGGCGAGGCTGGGTATGCTCTTCGTATAGATATTTCTTCATTCTCGGTCTCCTAACGTGGGGGAGTCGGTTATCCCGACCTGTGTGTACTCAGGCCTGCTGTGAGGCGCTGAGCAATTCTGTTTCGGCGCAAATCACCTGCCGGCAGCCAAGGTGGCAGACTCCGGTTTTTTGTAGTTCGCCGCTTCCTGAAACGTTGCCATCAGGCGCGTGCGCAACGCCTGAACAGCCGGGTCGGTGCGATCACGCGGATCGGGAAGGTCGATATCCATTTCGTGAACGATGTTTCCGGGCGAGCCCGCCATGATCACCGCCCGATCCCCCATGATGACGGCCTCGTCAATGTCGTGGGTGACAAAAACGATATTGAACCCTTTGCGCTTGGCGATGGAACGCACGTCTTTTTGCAGGGAGGCGCGGGTGAAGGCGTCGAGTGCGGAGAAGGGCTCGTCCAGCAGCAAGAGCTCGGGCTCCATCACCAGCGAGCGGGCAAGCGCCACGCGCTGTTGCTGGCCTCCCGAAAGATCCTGCACATTGGATTCGGCAAAATCCTGAAGCTCGACCAGCTTGATTGCTTCCTTCACGCGCTCTTCAGTCTCCTGCTTGGACCAGCGACCGAAACTCAGGCCGACCCCGACATTCTGGAAAACCGTCATCCAGGGAAAAAGATGCGGCGCCTGAAACATCATGACCCAGCGCGGCGACGGTGCCTCGACCGTCGTGCCGTCAAGCAGCACCTTGCCTTCTGTTGGTTTCAATAAGCCGGCCAGGATATGGAGAAGTGTGGATTTGCCGCACCCGGAACGACCGATAATTGCCAGGGCTTCCCCGGACGGCGATTCCAGATCGACGCGATTGAATGTCACCCCGCTCCGCGAACCGTAGCGATGCGTCAGTCCCTGGATCTTGATTTCTGTTCCGCGTATTGCCATCTACCTATCCTCTATTTGTTGCCATCGTGCGTGCCCCACACAGGGCTTACGGCATGACTCTGGTTGGATTCGAACGAATGCAGGCTATACGCAAGCCCCACTTTCACTTCAATAATACGGACAGCACGCCCGGCATTGTGCCGGGCATCACCTCAAACGCTGTTGAGACGCTTTCCAACCTCCTCCAGACGACGGGCCAGTTCCGCCTCGTCAATCAGACCACGCTTGATCATCGAGTGAGCCAGCGCCAGAAGCTGCCGTTCGGGGAACGGCACATCTTCGTAAAGCGTTTCGGACAAATCGTCCTCTTCAGCCCGGCGCTCGAGTGAAGGCAGTGCGCAAGAGCCCGGTTCAACCTGATCGTATGGTTTGACGCAGGAATCGGCAGCAAGCATGTCGCAGGTCGCTTCCAGATCAATTTTCCAGGGAGGATCGGGATTGGTGACGCCGTACTGCGCCGCCAGATCCTCCCATACCCGTCCGCGGCTGCGGACTTCCTCAAGCACGCCGATAGGCGTCGTATCCGTCCCCTGCCAGCCCTTGAAAGCGTGATTGCTGTTTTCAGCTGTAGCCATGGCTCACTCCTTACCTGTTAATGCACATGTTGATCAATGGCCATGGTGCACCGGGCGGTTCGCCTTAAGCACCGGGCGCTTGGCGTTCGAGGTAATGCCGGGTTTCGGCACCGCGACGCCTATCAGGCAGTCGCGGGTCACGATTTCGGTCAACTGGTCCTCGGTCCAGCCCTCCGTACCCTCGGGACGCACGGGCATCACGATGTAGCGGGTCTTCTGGTTGGAGTCGGCCACGCGGACCTGGACTTCGGGCGGCAACTGCAGGCCGAACTCGGCGAGTACCTGGCGCGGCCAGCGCACCAGGCGGCGACGGTAGTTCGGGGTGCGATACCACTCGGGCGACTGCCCCAGGATCGGGCGGGGGTAACACGAGCACAGGGTGCACACCACGACATGCTTCAGGGTGGGCGTATCAGCCAGAACGCGCAGGTTGCAGTAGTCGCTGGGGGTGCCGAACTGGGTGGGCGGACTGGTCACCCAGTCGACGCCAACGGCCTTGCTGGCCTCGACGCCATCTTCAATGCAAAGCTTCTTGTACTCGGGATTCAGCCAGGCTTTGGCAACCAGACGTGCCGCGGGTACGGGGCCGAGGGTATGCACGTATTCCTTCCAGACGCGATGGTCCTCAGCCGAAAAAAGCCCCTTTTCGATGGCAAGTTCGCGGACAGCCATCTCGAGAATTTCGAAATCGCTGACTTCATCGACCATCGGTGCCGGCTTGTGGCTGTGATCGTGGTCATGGTCATTGTCGTGGTGATGATCAGACATGTGTATTTCCTCTAGTCAATAATGTCCGTAGGTCGATTCAGGCTGACTCGAGATAACGTTCCGGAATCTCGGTCTCGACGGTATCGTTAGCGAAGCTGTCGCTGTACTCGGGCCAAAGTTCTTTCTGTGGAAACACGATGCTGTAGAACCACTCGGAGTGATCCTCGTTGCCGAAGGCTTCGTCTTCCGCAGCAGGGCTCTCGTACACCAGCCTGACGATCGTGCCTACCGCGCCGCGGGTATAGGTCATGGTGCGGGTGTAGAACAGGTCGGGCAGGTCCTTGATGCGCACACGGTCGCCTTCCTTGAACTTGGCCTTGCCAGCCTGGCCTTTGAAGCACTGGGGGTCGCCAATGCCGGTGGCCATCTTGGCGTGATGGGTTGTGTCGTAATGTGGCTTGTTGCTCATAGCGTTTTCACCTCGTGTAGTTACTTGGTCTTTGCGGGGAGGTACTCGCCCAGACCCTGCCCGGACTTCGCGCGCTCTCTCAGTTCGACAATCTTGTTGTGCAACTCGGTAAGCGTGCAGTACTGCTTGTCGACCAGGATGCGGGCGGCCGTCATCAGCCATCGGCCGTAGTAGGGCATACCGAGGTATACCGTTTGGCCGACATCGACGTTCTGCTTGCGGCGACGCTCTTCCGCCGTCCACACGCCGCGCCAGGCCAGGCATTCGCAGGTCGCGAAGGTATTCAGTTCCCAGACCTCCTCTTCCTTTTCGTGATACACAATGGGCGCATCCGGCTCGCCGCCGACATCGTGCGGCGTCCGCGTGTAGGCCCTGAAGAGCGTATGGTCGATTTCAGTGGGGGCGGGGGCATGCGTCTGCTTGTGCAGCGCCGGCTGCAGTTGACCGACGGTATTGAGGTGTCGGAGCACCTCTTCTCTGGTAGACGATGACATTGTTTTCGGCTCCTAATTTGGATTACGAACAAGTCGGCTTGCGCGAAAAGTTCAATCAGAATTCACGAATGCGCCAACCAAGCTTCTGATGATTCCTGTCAACGACTGCTGCGCTTTTCAAGCGACGACCGCCCAGAACGGCACCTCAAATCATTGAGGTTCAAACTATGGACCGTTTGAAAATATATTCCCAAGACTTAATTCCGATGAGTTCCATAGGAGTTGGCTATGGCTCGAAATGCCCTCTTTCTGTGCTCGATCCGCTGTTGGGTCGAGGGTGTGGGACGCCCCCTGGTCACGGGCGTGCGGGAGGTCCGGCATGTCTCGCACCCGGCGGCGTCACAGCCCTCAAGTTGCAGCACGCCGCCAATACCTGTTGGAAGCTCCGCGCCATGTCCCCGGCAGCGGCAGCCTGTCGTCCCGGTGGCCGAGCACACGCAAGTCCCGCTGGATTTTTCGGCGCACCGTTTCAGGGCGCGGCGCATGCCTCTGTTACAGGAGCGGCGTGAAGTGCGTCATGTGCGGCGGGCAAAATACGTGTAGTAATTGCATGCCGCGAAAAACGTTCCGTTTTCCATCGCCTGCAGTTGCTCCTCGAGCCAGACATCCACCGCCTGCGCCGGCAACAATCCTGCCCGCTTGACGTAAGGCGCGTACGTCTCCATGAAAGACTTGAAATAGCTTGCGCGTCCGATTTCAGCCACTGCATCGCCCCAGGCGGCGGTCAGCTTCAGCCCGAATTCGGGCAACAGCCGAGGCAAATCGCGCATGATCCGCGGATTGTTGAAGGTGGCGCTCGCCAGGGCCACATCCATTTGATGGCCGAAGCCGTGATCCGGAAATGCGTAGGTCAAAGAGGCGTAATCACCGTCGAAGATGACCACCGTGCCCCCTGGGCGAACGACGCGCGCCATCTCGCTCAGAACCATTGCCGGTTCGGTGACGTGACTAATCAGCGTGTGGGCGATCACCACATCGAATGTCGTGGACGGGAAATCGAGACGGTGGGCG